>Ga0233432_10003946_pt1 | contig 13276 bp, 15 predicted proteins | sample SI_122_August201_6_FD_179870 | JGI IMG/M metagenome (GOLD analysis project Ga0233432, IMG submission 179870) | Seawater microbial communities from Saanich Inlet, British Columbia, Canada - SI_122_August2016_10_MG | ecosystem: Environmental > Aquatic > Marine > Inlet | place: Canada: British...
TATCGTCTTCTTTGGTGCTGACAAGTCTCAGGTAGTGTCAGAGGCCCTGGGTGCACTGCGTTGTAAAGTCGGTGAAGACTTAAATCTTTACACCAGCGAATGGGCACCAATGTGGGTTGTCGATTTTCCTATGTTTGAAACTACATCTGATGGTGGGCTCACCCCATTGCACCATCCATTTACCGCGCCATCTTGCTCGATCGAAGAGTTGCAGGCAGATCCTGCGACCGCGCTGTCGCGAGCCTATGATATGGTGCTTAACGGCTGTGAGTTGGGTGGCGGTTCCATTCGTATCCACGATCAGGTTATGCAGGCAGCGGTATTCGATGTGTTAAAGATATCTGCCGATGAGCAACGGGAAAAGTTTGGCTTTTTGCTGGATGCTCTGCAATACGGTGCGCCGCCACATGGTGGTTTAGCCTTTGGTCTAGATCGTCTGATAATGTTGATGGTGGGAGCCGACAGTATTCGTGATGTTATTGCATTCCCGAAAACCCAGTCAGCGGCCTGTCTGTTAACTGATGCCCCCTCCATTGTGGATTCAACGCAGTTAAGAGATTTGAATATTCGGGTGCGCAAGAAAGAAGATTAAAGAATTTGTATGTGTAGAACGTTGTACGTAGCAAAAGCAGTAAGTTATTAAGCGATAGAAACATAGACTCAAACGAGTAATCACAAGAGGAAATACCGATGAAAGTTATAAAGAAGACTAAAGAATATACAGTTTACCAAAAGGGTTCTGGACGTTATGCGGTTAAGAACGCCAGCAAAAACTGGGTAAATGCTGATGAAAAAGTTGCCATTTTACTGGCTGAAGGCCTGATCAAAGCGGTTGCTGCTGCGCCTGTTGTTGAAGAAGTTGCTGAAGAAGCGGCTCCTGCAGTAGAGGAAGTTGTAGAAGCTGCAGCCGAAGAAGTACCGGCCGAAGAGCCAGCGCCAGCTGAAGAAGCGGCACCTGCTGCTGAAGTCGCGGAAGAAGCAGCTCCTGCAGAAGAAGCACCAGTAGAAGAAGCACCAGTAGAAGAAGCTCCAGCAGAAGAAGCTCCAGCAGAAGAAGCGCGGGCTGCGGATGAAGCTGCTCCTGTTGTAGAGGAAGTGGCCGAAGAAGCATCAGCAGAAGAAGCTGCGCCTGCAGCCGAAGAGGCGGCAGAGGTAAAGCCAAAAGCTAAAGCCAAGGCTAAACCCAAAGCTAAAGCCAAGGCAAAGCCTAAAGCTGCACCTGAAAAAGCTGCGGCCAAAAAAGAAGATTAATTACTCCGGTAATTAACCGCTTTATAAAACCCTCAGAACGCTGTTCTGAGGGTTTTTTTATGGCGGTCTAAATGGTTTGAGTCCTGATTAGGTCCGTCGAGTGGCCTATTCTAGTTTGGCCTTTCGCAGCGAGGACAAAGGTTGGTCAATGCGCTAAATCATGCGTAAAGAGGTTGACTCTCTATGCATCCATTGCAACACTTCCAGACTAATCGAAAAGCAATCAATTTCATGACACGAATAATCGGTATTGACCCAGGATCACGGCGCACCGGCTACGGTGTAATTGATATTGTGGGCAGTAAAGTCAGCTATGTTACTAGCGGTATTATTCGGTTACCGGAAAAATCACTGCCTGAACGACTAAAAATTATCTTCGATGGTGTCAGCCAGATTATTGAGCAATATCAGCCTGAGCAGATGGCGATCGAAGAGGTTTTTTTGGCCCATAACCCAAGCTCCGCGCTTAAGTTGGGGCAGGCGCGGGGCGCTGCAATTGTCGCAGGAGGCAATGCGGGGCTGCCAGTGGGTGAATACTCTGCACGCAGCGTTAAGCTGGCAGTGGTAGGTACAGGTAGCGCCGATAAGTCCCAGGTGCAGATGATGATTGTGCAACTCCTCAGATTATCTGAGGCGCCGGCCGAAGATGCCGCCGATGCACTGGCTATTGCTATTTGTCATGGCCACAGTCTTGGGGCGCAAACGGCCTTTGCTGGTGCCGGTGTTAAGGGCTATGCTCGTGGCCGACTTAAATAAACAGTAGAGCAATCGTTTCAATAACAGAGAAAGCCAGACCATGATCGGACGACTTCAGGGCGTGATAATTGACAAGCAGGCACCGGATTTACTGCTCGATGTGCAGGGTGTTGGCTACGAGGTGCTGGTCTCTTTAAGCACTTTCTTTGCGGTTCCGGAGCCGGGCGAGTCGGTCACATTGCACACTCATTTTGTAGTGCGCGAAGACGTACAGCAGCTATACGGTTTTGCCGCGCTAGCAGAACGCGGGCTGTTTCGCCATCTGATCAAGGTCAATGGCGTGGGCCCTAAGATGGCTCTGGCTATTCTCTCTGGCATGTCAGCCAGTGAGTTTGCAATATGCGTGCACAATAATGATGTCAGTACCCTGGTGAAATTACCGGGGGTGGGCAAAAAGACAGCCGAGCGCTTGGTGATTGAGATGCGTGATCGGGTGGGCGATATCGATGCAAAGGTCACGACGGCGTCCGCTGTGGCAAAGCAGCCTGATTTAACTCAGGAGGCGGAAAGCGCATTGATTGCACTGGGCTACAAACCCCAGGATGCGGCAAAGATGGTGAGCAGAGCGGCTGCGGATGATATCTCTAGCGCCGAACAGCTGATCAGGGCTGCACTCAAGAGTATGGTGTCTAAGTAGCGCGCGAGTAAAGCTAGTGATAATTTAAGGTCATCAAGGTATGCTTATAGGCAAATTTGAGATGGCGTCCAATGATAGAACCCGATCGACTTATTTCCGCAGATATTTCCGTTTCTGAAGAGCGTTTTGACCGCGCCCTTCGGCCTACTGCACTGGCTGATTATGTCGGGCAGCCGGTGGTTAAAGAGCAGCTGCATATCTTTATTGAAGCGGCGCGCAGAAGAGCAGAGCCCCTCGATCACACATTGGTATTTGGCCCCCCAGGCTTAGGTAAAACGACGCTCGCGCATATTATTGCCAACGAGATGCAGGTCGACCTTAAAACCACCTCTGGCCCAGTATTAGAAAAGGCTGGCGATCTCGCGGCACTGCTGACTAACCTTGAAGCTGGAGATGTGCTATTTATCGACGAGATTCATCGTCTGAGCCCAGTCGTCGAAGAGATTCTTTACCCGGCATTAGAAGATTACCAATTGGATATTGTGATTGGTGAGGGTCCTGCCGCTCGCTCCATCAAACTGGATTTACCCCCTTTTACATTAGTAGGTGCCACCACTAGAGCAGGGCTGCTGACATCGCCGCTGCGTGACCGCTTTGGTATTGTGCAGCGTCTGGAATTCTATTCAGTTGCCGACCTCACCAGCATTGTTACGCGCGCTGCCGCTATTTTAGGGGTTGCTATCGATTGTGATGGCGCCAAAGAGATTGCCTGCCGTTCGCGCGGTACACCGCGGATTGCCAACCGTTTATTGCGTCGTGTGCGCGACTATGCCGAAGTAAAGGGTGATGGCAATATCACTGCAGATATCGCCGATGCCGCGTTAAATATGCTCAATGTAGATCAAAGTGGTTTTGATCATATGGATAGGCGTCTACTGCTTATGTTGATGGAAAAATTTGACGGTGGCCCGGTGGGTGTAGATAGTCTAGCGGCAGCGCTTAGTGAAGAGCGTGGCACCATTGAAGATGTTCTCGAGCCCTATCTTATTCAGCAGGGCTATCTAATGCGCACCTCCAGAGGTCGCATGGCGACGCGTATGGCCTATGAACACTTTGGCTTAAAGAGCCCCAAGCGCCTTCAGGAACAGATGGATGCGCTCGATGATTGAGTTCCGCTTGCCGATCCGAGTCTATGTCGAAGATACAGATGCTGGCGGCATTGTGTTCTATGCCAACTATCTGAAGTTTATGGAAAGAGCGCGCACTGAATTAATGCGTAGTTTAGGCTTTGACAAGCCGGCGCTCTTTGATGGCCTGCAATTTGTGGTTCATGAGGTTGCGCTCAAGTATCACAGTCCGGCGGTATTGGATGATGAAATCATCGTGACTGCAGTGCTGAGCAAGGCAGCCAGGGTCACCTTTGAAATGACCCAGCAGGTTTTCCGCGGTGAGGAATTGCTTGTTGAAGGCAGCATAAAAGTCGCCTGCATTGATGCCCAAACCAAACGCCCGAAAGCCATGCCGAAAAATATGTTTACAACCTTAAACAGCCAACTTGGCTAAATCTGGAGTTTATGCAGGTGAATGAAGAAAACTTATCCATATTAGCGCTTATTACCAACGCCAGTGTGCTGGTGCAGTTGGTGATGGGCACGTTGTTTCTAATGTCGGTACTGTCATGGATTATGATCGTACAGCGCGCAGTGTTTCTAAATACTGCTCAGCGCAGCTTTCGAGAGTTCGAAGATATCTTTTGGTCCGGTGTTGATCTCAACAACCTCTATGATGAAATTACCGAGCAGGCGCAAGAAGATGGCGCAGTGGATGGTATTGAAAATGTTTTCCGCGCTGGTTTTCGTGAATTTAACCGACTGGCGCAGACCGATAAAGCAGACCCAGATGCCGTGATGGAGGGCACAGACCGCGCCATGCGCGTAGCACTGTCCCGTGAAGAGGAAAAACTCAGTACCAATCTACCATTTCTTGCCAGTGTGGCTTCAGTGAGCCCTTATATCGGCCTGTTTGGTACGGTCTGGGGCATTATGAATTCCTTCCGTGGACTGGCTATGGTGCAACAGGCAACGTTGGCCACTGTAGCGCCGGGTATCTCCGAAGCCTTGATCGCCACAGCCATGGGGCTGTTTGCTGCTATTCCTGCGGTTATTGCCTACAACCGCTATGCAGCGCAGGTCGAGGTGATTAGTGGCAACTACGAGACCTTCTCGGATGAATTTTCGAGCATTCTGCACCGCCAGGTTCACTCGCGCTAATTAGCGCTTAAATTCTGAGGCCGGATTTGTGAAGCACAGAAAAGCAAAACGCAAGCTAGTCGCCGAGATCAATGTGGTTCCCTATATTGATGTGACATTGGTATTGCTGGTGGTATTTATGATTACCGCGCCGCTATTAATGCAGGGCGTTAAGGTGGAGCTGCCAGACGCCAACTCCGCACCCATGGATACCAAAGACCAAGAACCGTTTATTGTCTCCATTAAAGCCGATGGCAGTTACTGGATAGATGTAAAAGGGACGAATGAAACTCAGGCTCTGTCAGTTATAAAAGATCGAGTCGCCAAGGTGCTGCGGCAAAAGCCCAAAACGCCGATACTGGTATGGGGTGACAGCTCTGTAGATTACGGTGTTGTGGTAAATTTAATGAGTGAATTACAGTTGGCCGGGGCGCCAGCGGTGGGCCTTGTAACGGAGCCTCCCAGTCGCTGATATGGGTAACTTCCTTAGCTACGCAATAGCCGTTTTAGTCAGTATTGCAGTGCATGTGTTGGTGGTAGGCGCACTGTTAATTAACTGGCAGCCAGAGACTGAACGCGTAATGATGCAGCCGCAATTTATTGAGGCTACGTTGGTTGAATTAGCGCCCAAGAAAAAACCTCAGGAAAACAAGCCCGCAGCAAAAAGGCCCGCCAAACCCAAAGTTGATCTAGCCAAGAAAAAGCGTGAGGCCGACAAGCGCAGGGCTGCGCAAAAGAAGAAGGCCACCGCTCTAAAGAAAAAGCAAGAACAGGCATTAAAAGCTAAAGAGCTGGAAGAAAAGCGTGCAGCCGAAGCCGAGCGCAGACGCATTGAAACCGAGTTTGCTGAAACCTTGGCCCAGGAACAGGCGCAGATTAATGCCCAAGAGGATGATCGCATCGCCAATAGCTATCGGCAGCTTATTCAGCAGCGACTGTCGGAGAACTGGAGCAGGCCGCCCAGTGCTAGGCGCGATATGGAGACGGTGATCCAAATTCGACTGGTACCCACAGGGCGTGTAGTAGGGGTCACAGTGCTAAAGTCCAGTGGAGACATAGCCTTTGACCGCTCAGTGGAGCAGGCGGCGTTTAAGGCAGAGCAGTTTTTAGAATTACAGCAAATGGCGCCGGATATGTTTGAGCGGCGCTTCCGTCGGGTAGATGTTGCCTTTAGTCCGCAAGACCTGCGCCTTTAAATAATGGAGAAATCACATTGAGTCGGATAAATAGAATTTGCATGTTGCTATTGCTGGTACTGTCCAGCAGCGCATGGAGTGAGTTGGTTATTAGAGTGACTCAGGGCAATGATAAGCCGACGATTGTGGCGGTATCGCCCATTGCCCTAAATGGTATCCAGATTAAAGAGGATATCGGCAGCATTGTCGAAGCAGACTTAAAGCGCAGCGGTCTTTTTTCAGCGATTCCACGTCGCGATATGTTGGCTTTCCCCTCCACAGCTAAGGATGTTTATTACCGCGACTGGCGAATTCTAGGCACAGAGTATCTAGTAGTAGGGGCAATGATCCCCGTAGATGAAGGCCGTTACCAGCTGGATTTTAGTCTGTTGAATGTTACTGCACAGAAGACCGAGTTCAATCATCGCGTCAGTGGCACCAAAAGTCAGGTGCGCGACTTGGCCCATCTAATTAGCGATAAAATCTATCAGGAAATTACCGGTATTCGCGGCGCTTTTTCAACTCGCTTGGCCTACGTTACGGCCAATCGTGAGAATGGCAAATATGTTTACCGCCTAAATGTGTCCGATGCCGATGGCGCCAGAGAGAAATTAATGCTGGAGTCGCCAGAGCCCATTATGTCGCCGTCCTGGGCGCCCAATGGTAAAGAGCTAGCCTATGTTTCCTTTGAAACTGGTCGCCCGGCGATATTTCGGCAGAATCTGGTGACGGCATCTCGGCAGCAGCTAACCAATTTTACAGGCCTGAATGGTGCACCATCATGGTCACCAGATGGCAAAAAGATGGCGCTAGTGCTGAGTAAAGACGGCAATCCCGAAATTTATATGCTCGATTTAGCTACTAATAGGTTCACCCGTTTGACACGCCACTTCGCCATCGACACAGAGCCGACCTGGATGCCAGATGGAAAACATCTGCTGTTTACCTCTGATCGCGGCGGTACGCCACAAATTTACAAATTGAATATTGCTAGCAAAGCCACGCAGCGCCTGACTTTCAGGGGGAATTATAACGCTCGTGCCAGTCTGGCGCCGGACGGACGGACGCTGGCGTTGATTCATAGAGCGTCTAGTACCTTCCATGTAGCCTCCTTTGACCTTGTAACAGGCAGGTTGATTGAGCTCACAGAGACAAGATTAGATGAATCTCCTACTGTCGCGCCCAATGGAGCTATGTTAATGTACGCTACTAAACAGGGTGACCGTGGAGTATTGGCGGCGGTTTCACTGGACGCTGGCGTGCGTTATGTGCTGCCAGCCAAGAGCGGAGATGTGCGTGAACCTGCATGGTCGCCATTCTTACGCTAACAAATTACGTACTTAACAGATTCTTTTCACCAAAGACGTTAACAGGAGTTAACAATGATCCAAACTAATAAATTCGGTTTGACCGCAGCAGTTTTATCCATGGTGCTAGTGGGCTGTAGCTCAGCTCCTACTGATGAAAGCACTGATATTGAAGATACTTCAGTACAGACAGGGCAGGTTGATACCAGCGTTATTGATGATAGTGCAATAGAAGTCGCTATCGCAGCTGACACTGTTTTTTACTTTGACTATGACAAGGCACTGCTTAAGCCTGAGTCTCGTGCTGCTCTGTTGGAACACGCTGCTTCGTTAAACAGCAACCCACGCAGTGTGCGTCTTGAAGGTCATGCCGATGAACGTGGTACTCGCGAGTACAACATGGCACTGGGCGAGCGTCGCGCCAATGCAGCTAAGGAGTTCTTGGTATTGCAGGGCGTTTCAGCTGGCTTAATTGAAGTGGTCAGCTATGGTGAAGAGCGTGCCACGTCTTATGGCAGCAATGACAGCGCCTGGTCTATGAACCGTCGCGTCGAATTGAAGTAATACTCGCAGACCTCAACGGTCTGGATGCGCTAAAGCGTTATCCAGAGGGCTGTAAGACAACAACTAGCGCGGCTGGGGTTATTATTGGCCTTGGTCGTTGTGGTTTATGGAATAAATCTGGAAACAGTTAATTCGTCATGAAATCAAACATTGCACTTGTTTTATTACTGTCTTCTTTTTCGACTACTGCTATTGGTCAAAATCCAACGCCAGTGGTTGATTTAAGCAGCCCGATAACAGTTGACCAGCCCTCTAAAGGCAACGTTACCAGCACTGCCGATGTGCAGGTGGCAGGTAATAGTTACTACCAGTCTCAGGTACTGCAAGAAGAGGTGCAGATGCTGCGCGGTATGGTGGAAGAGCTTACCTATGAGCTGCAGCAGGTTAAGCAGCGCCAGATGGACGACTACCTTGATCTTGATAGACGCCTCAGCGCGGTGATTGCTGGAGCAACTGCTGCACAGCCAGCCGCTGCCGGTCAGGTGGCGAGCCAAGACGCTGTGCAGGCCACTTCCACGTTACCTGTTGGACAGCTGGCTGAGCCAGCCACCGCTGCGCCAGCGGATACAGTCGCGATGAAAGCCAACTATGACGATGCCTCTGATCTGCTGCTCAAAGAGCGCGATATTGAAGGCGCCGCGCTGGCTTTTAAACAGCATGTTATTGACTTCCCTACCAGTCCCTATGTGGCTAATGCCCATTATTGGTTGGGCGAGATATATCTGCTGCAAGGGCGGGATGAACTGGCTCGACAGGCATTTACCGCCGTTGTTGAACAGCATGCCACACATGGCAAAGCCATGGATGCAAGCTTTAAGCTGGGTAAGATATATCACCAGCTGGGTGATGATAAGCGCGCGCGTGAACTGCTTGAAATCGCAGCACTGAGCACCGGCGGCGCCGCTAAAAAAGCACAGAGCTATCTGAACAATAACTTTTAGCGGCTAATTTTTAGTCGCTTGCTAAGAACAAGACTCATGTCCGACACCTCATTGCGTATTACCGAAATTTTCCATTCGTTGCAGGGCGAAACCAGCACCACGGGTCTACCCACTGTGTTTGTGCGCCTAACTGGCTGCCCACTGCGTTGTGGCTATTGCGACACCGCCTATGCGTTTGAGGGCGGCAGTAAAATCGCTCTGAGTGATATTTTAGCGACTGTCGCCGACTACGGAGCGAAACATGTTACCGTTACTGGCGGTGAACCACTGGCGCAGCCCCAATGTATTGAGCTGCTCCAGAATCTCTGTGATAAAGGTTACCGAGTGTCTCTAGAGACTAGCGGTGCCATGCCAATTCAGAATGTTGATCCGCGTGTTTACAAGATTGTCGATCTTAAAACACCGGGTTCAGGGGAAGTAAGCCGCAATCTGTATACCAATATGGAATATCTACTTCCTCATGACGAGATCAAATTTGTAATCTGCAATCGTCAGGACTACGACTGGTGCTGCATGAAAATGGATGAATTGCAGTTAGCCGGTAAAGTCGGTGAGATTCTATTTTCGCCTAGTCAGGGCGAGCTGGCTCCGAAGCAGTTGGCCGAGTGGATTCTCGCCGACAAGCTCAATGTTAGGATGCAGCTGCAAACCCATAAATTTATTTGGGGCGATCAGCCCGGTCACTAGGTCAAAAGCATGTCTAAAAAAGCCGTTATTCTAGTCTCCGGAGGACTCGACTCAACCACTGTTGTGGCTATGGCCATGAGCCAGGGCTACGACTGCTACACGCTGAGCTTTGACTATGGTCAGCGTCATCGCTCTGAGCTGGCAGCCGCGCAACGTATCTCCGAATTAATGACAGTGCATACCCACAAGGTGGTTAAGCTGGATCTTGGCACCATAGGGGGTTCAGCGCTGACAGATACCAGTATCGATGTCCCAGAGCATGAGACATCGGGTATCCCTGTTACCTATGTCCCGGCGCGTAATACTGTATTTCTATCGATTGCATTGGGCTGGGCAGAAGTGCTTGGCGCCAATGATATTTTTCTTGGCGTCAATGCCGTGGATTACTCCGGCTACCCAGACTGCCGCCCAGAATATATCAGTGCTTTTGAGGCTGTGGCTAATCTGGCAACCAAGGCGGGTGTAGAGGGTAATAAGCTGTCTATTCATTCGCCGCTGATCAGTATGACCAAGGGCGAAATAGTGCAGGCTGGAATGGCGTTGGGGGTAGATTATAGTCAGACGGTTTCATGCTATCAGGCGAGTCTGGAAGGCCTTGCATGCGGCAGATGTGACAGTTGTCGACTGCGTGCGCAGGGTTTCGCTGAAGCCGGTGTAAAAGACCCTACCAGATATCAAAATAACGCTTGAATTTTGATTGCTGGTCAGTATGATACGCACCTCCTCTGAGGGCCGTTAGCTCAGTTGGTAGAGCATCGGACTTTTAATCCGCTGGTCCCGCGTTCGAGTCGCGGACGGCCCACCATTTTTACTCTGTTACGAGTTAAAAATAGTTACAACTACCTCGCTTACCTTAACACTTGATTTCGTCTGTTTTGATTTCGAGACGCTGTTGTCTATTCGCTTCTTGCTTTAAACTCCCTGTAAAATTTACTGGGGTCAGAGATGAAAATCCATCAGGTCTACACAGAGAGTGTTTTAGATAACTTTACCTATCTGCTTGAGCTCAGCGACGGCAGTGCTATTGCCATAGATCCCTGGGATGAAGTGATCACCAATCAGCTGCTGGCTGATAATAGTCTCAGTCTCAAAGCCATTATTAACACTCATGAGCACTGGGACCATATTCAGGGCAACGAGCCACTGGTGGCTCAGCATGGTTGTGAAGTCTGGGCCCATGCCAATGGTGAGGGTAAAATCCCCGGGCTCAGTCGTGTATTAAATACCGGAGAGCTAATCGCTCTTGATAATGCGGTTGAATTAAAGGTTCTTGATACCCCGGGCCATACCATGGCGCATCTGTGTTTCTTGGTGCTGGAGCAGGGTATAGCCAAAGCTGTCTTTACCGGCGATACATTATTTAATGCCGGGGTTGGTCACTGTCGTGGCGGCGGTGATGTGGATCTGTTGTACGATACTATTGTCCAACAGTTCCATAGCCTTGATGACAGCATCGTTATTTATCCGGGCCATAAATATCTGGAAAACAATTTGCGCTTTACCCTGAGTATTGAACCTGACAATCAAGATGCACAAAGCTGGCTTGCTCGTGCTACTCAGGATAAGGATCCCGCAAATCCAGTAACGACCTGTATTGGCGATGAGCGCAAGTTTAATACCTTTTTCCGTCTTGCCAGTACCGAAATAAGGGTCCAGCTCAACTGTGAGTCAGGCACCGATAGAGAGGTGTTTACCGCCCTGAGAGCGCGCCGCGATAGCTGGTAGGAAAGGGTGATTTGCTGCGGTCAGAGTAAAAAATAGTCTATCTTTGATTATCTTTGGGTTTTTATCGCCTTTCTGAGCGGATTCGCAGCGCAGCATTTTTAATGTTGTTCTGCGGCTTAATAGCCATGCACCCATTATCGAGAGTTGCGATAACTCAAGAACGATAAACAAAAAAGGGAAGAGAATGACTCTTCCCTTTTTGCATTGCTGCTTGTTATGCCGGGTTAAAACTTAACTTTTATACTCAGAGTTAATGACCACGACATCAACATCCAGTGCCGAGATAACACGCTCGGCGGTATTGCCTCGGATGGTCTTGCTCATACCAGTTTGACCTAGGGTCCCAATAAGCACCGCATCGGCATTGATATCTTTGGAGACCTTGGCAATTGCTTCATCGGTATAACCTTGAACAACATGAATATTGCTTGAATCCAGCCCTGTTTCCCTAGCCAGACGACCACGATCTGGATAGAGCATAGAGTCGAGGTAAGCATTAACCACATGAAACTCCGCACCGTAGCTTTCTGCCAACGCTTTACCATGGGCCAAAATATTACTGTTTAGCTGTTGCTGCTGGTCGCGAATCGCTTGGAAATTGACCGCGGCCAAAACGACTTTACGCTCTGGCGCTGCACCATCACGTACCAGCAAAACAGGGCAAAACGCGCGCTTAAATAGTTTCCATTTGTTTTCTGTAAAACCAAAGCGACTGCTGCTTTTGGGCTTGCCGGCGCGAATAATAATACGTGTTGCGCCAACCTTTTCTGCAGAGTGCATGATGGCTTTTTGCCAGTGGTCGCTCCAGGAAATTTCAATTTGATAGTGGAGATCAGCAGCCTTTAAGCGGCTATGAATCTGCTCATCAAACCAGTCAGTGTTGCGATAAATATTACTATTGCTGGGGCTCATATCGACACTGTCATGGTCAATGGCAATAAAAACATAAAGTTTTGGCCGCGGCGTCATTAGCTGCGCAGTAATAATGGCTCGGTCTAGAGCGACATGCTCGTCAAGCGTTGGGTTGACGACCACAAAGAATTTTTCTTGTTCAGACATACTGTTCTCCTTGATATCTATCTGTCTAGTATTGCTTGAGCATATGACAGAAATAAAGCGCGCATGCTTATTTCGTTATGCCCCGTCATTAAAACATACCAAATTATCATAACCAATACTTGGTGTGGGCTGTAGTCGTTATTTATCATGGTTTATGGCTATGACTGGCATACCATTTTTGATATTGCCTTATCGATAGCTACTATTTTCTATACGCCGCGGTTTTTTTTACTGGGGCTCAATAGATAGTGACAGAAGCCGCTTTAGAACCCGTATAATGTCGGCATTACTAAATTGTGTGTTTAATTGTGGATGACTTGATGACCGTTCGTACCCGTATTGCCCCTTCGCCCACCGGCGACCCCCATGTTGGCACTGCCTATGTTGCTCTGTTTAATATGGCCTTTGCCCATAGTCAGGGCGGCCAGTTTTTATTGCGCATCGAAGACACAGATCAGGCCAGATCCACCCCGGAATCTGAAAAAACCATTCTCGATGCACTGCACTGGTTGGGTTTAGATTGGGACGAGGGCCCGGATAATGGCGGTGACAAAGGCCCTTATCGTCAAAGCGAGCGCTCTGATATCTATCGCGAGCATGCCGATCAACTTTTAGATAGAGGCCACGCCTTTCGGTGCTTCTGTACCCCGGAACGCCTTGATGAACTGCGCAAAACCCAGATGGAAAATAAAGAGCAGCTTGGCTATGACGGCCACTGTATGCACCTAGATGAATCAGAGGTCGCCGAGCGCGTGGCAAAGGGCGAGTCACATGTGGTGCGCATGAAAGTGCCGAGAGAAGGGCAGTGCTCCTTTAACGATATGCTGCGTGGCGAGATTAGCATCGACTGGGCGCAGATTGATTTGCAGGTACTGCTCAAAGCAGACGGCATGCCGACTTACCATTTGGCTAATGTGGTTGATGACCATCTGATGGAAATCAGCCATGTGATTCGTGGTGAAGAGTGGATTAACTCAGCCCCCAA
>Ga0233432_10003953_pt1 | contig 13255 bp, 14 predicted proteins | sample SI_122_August201_6_FD_179870 | JGI IMG/M metagenome (GOLD analysis project Ga0233432, IMG submission 179870) | Seawater microbial communities from Saanich Inlet, British Columbia, Canada - SI_122_August2016_10_MG | ecosystem: Environmental > Aquatic > Marine > Inlet | place: Canada: British...
TGATCAAATTCCTGGAATTAATATTCCATCAATCTTTAAAGATTGATCAATTAAATCATTATAGACCAATTCTATTTGTGCTGCGGTTAGTGTCGTTTCTTTAGACTGAAAAACAATCCTAAAACCAATTTTAACTTCTTGTGCCTTTTCATTATAAAAGTAATCAAAAATAAAAATATTTTTAACAATATCGCTTTGATAGCTAAGAAATAAATTTTCAAGTTCACGAATTTTACTAAAATCCTTGATTGAATATGAAATATCTTTGGTAGAGGAAGGTAAATCTGATATGGGATTAAATTGTGCAAAACTTTCCGGAGATTGAGATGCTTCTTTATAAGAGAGTATCTCAGCAGAGAATCTTTCAATATTTACCTCCAATGCAATGATTTCACTCTTTATTTTTGTATCTAATGAATCTCTTGATAAGATTTGAAAATCAAAAACTTCATTTGGAAGTATTTCTTGAAACATAGCAGTAAGGTATTTTTTATCTATTTTTTTGGAGAAATCTTGATAATTTAAGCCCACTTTTCCGCTTGCAATAATAGATAACATTCTTTTCTTATGAATTCCGTTTTCGGATGAGTAAATGTCTGATATCTCAAATAATTTAACTGAATCTTTTTGCCTTCTTTCATTAAACAAAAGATTTTCAACCAAGGAATCGGTAAGATTTGTTCTTAAAAATGCTCTGTTTGAGTCAAGTGGATTATCAACTTTAATTGCTTCTTTTGACGAAACGCCAACAAATGGTGAATTAATAACCTCATAAAAACCATAATCCAAAAGAAAATATCTTAATTTATTTTCAATATCCTTATAATTACGATTCTCATTTTTTGGAATATTTATCTCTGATCTTGAAATATTGTCATAACCAATAACTCTAGCAACCTCTTCAGCTAAGTCATTTTGAGTTTTAATGTCACTTCTAAATGATGGAACTTTTACAAAATTTTCTTCAATAGCAAACCCAAGCTTGGTGAGGTAATTTAAATAATCATTTTCATTTATATTAATACCAATAATTTGTTTTATTTTGTTAACATTGACAGGTATTTTGATACCCTGATTTTCTTTATAATTATAAGAGACAATAGACATCTCCTTTATATTGGCATGCTCACTGACCACTTGAATAAATCTTCTTAATACCTTGTCTTGGGAATCCTGATCAACGCCTCTTTCAAATTTATGAGATGCGTCTGATTTAATATCATATTTTACAGATTTTCCAATAATTGCTTCTGGCTTAAAGTAAGCACATTCAACAAGGACTATCTTAGTATGAGCTGAACATGCGGTGCTTTTGCCGCCCATTATTCCTGCAAGATTGATTACTTTGTTATTTAAAGAAAAAACTGCATTCTTGTCTTTAAGAGTGATTTTCTTATCAAGCAAAGTTTCAAATTCTTCCTGCTTTTCTATTTCATGAAATATTAACTTTTCATTAATAGTATCAGCAGCATAGCAATGGGTTGGCTGACCTGTTTCATATGAAAGGTAATTAGATACATCACTAAAGAAGTTATTTTTACTAAGATTTAAATCAGAAAAATAATCCTCTAGAGATTTTTTATATAATTCAGGTACTTTATCAATCTCTAATTTAAGAAATGATATTTTTGGACAAATTTTTTCTGATTGATTTTCAAAATCTATATTGAGCTCGTTTATTCTCTCATTGTATATCTCTTGATTGAAATCGATTGAATAAAAAACTGCTAAATCTCTTAATAGACCTTTTATTGAAAGGCAGTCTCCTCTGTTTGGAGTAAATTCCATATCAAAAATATTATCTTCAATTTCATGTTCGTGACCAAGTTGAAATAAGCTATCAGATATTTGCTCAATAGTTGGGTTTTCTGGCATATATTGAACTAAATGACTGTAGGCTATTTTCATTTGAACTGACTCAAAAAATCTAAGTTAGATTTATAGAATTCTCTTATGTCATTTACTCCATGCTTAAGCATGGCTATTCTTTCAATACCCAAACCAAATGCCAAACCACTATATTTATCAGAGTCTATGTTGCAGTTTTCTAAAACAATAGGATTTACTATTCCACAGCCTAGTATTTCAAGCCATTTACCTTCTTCTGATAAAATATCAACTTCTGCTGATGGCTCCGTAAATGGAAAATATGAAGGTCTAAACCTTAATTCAATATCCTCACCAAACAAAGAATAAATGATTTTATAAATTAAATCTTTTAGTTGAGCGAAACTAATATTCTTATCAACATATATTCCTTCGACCTGATGAAACATTGGTAAGTGAGTTGCATCATCATCTTTTCTATATACCTTTCCACCAGAAATACATGCTAAGGGTGGTTTTTTTTCAAGCATTCCTCTTATCTGAACTGGAGATGTATGAGTGCGAAGTAGACTTGTTTTAGTTTCAACATAAAAAGTATCATGCATTTGTCTTGCAGGATGAGATTTTTTAATATTTAACATGTCAAAATTAAATTTTTCTGATTCAATCTCAGGACCATCAACTATTTCAAAACCAAAAGAGACCAAAAGATTCATAATTGAATCTTTCATATGATTTATAGGATGAAGAGATCCTCTATCCTTGACTAATTTTAGGGGTGGAATGCCTTTGGATTCTGACATTAAAAGTAAATATTTAGCTTGTAGCTGTTTTTACAATCTTCTCAAAAGTTGCATTATCAGAAATGGCTATATCTGAAAGAATCTTTCTGTCAATTACTATATCTTTTTTTGTTAAGCCATTTATTAGTTTGGAATAAGAAATACCAAGCTCTCTTGCACCTGCATTAATTCTTGCAATCCATAAGGACCTAAATGCTCTTTTTCTATTTTTTCTATCTCTAAATGCATACTGTAGAGATTTAATGTTGGATTGTTTTGCTGTTTTAAATAGCCTACTTCTAGCACCATAATGACCTTTGGTCGCACTCAAGACTTTCTTATGTTTAGCTTTAGCTGTTACTGATTTAGTTACTCTTGGCATGATTATTACCTTCTAATTAATGCAGAAGCCATCTTGAGAACAGTTCCTGTTAACTTGTTAAGCCCTCTGTTATGTCTTTTTCTTTTAGTAGATTGCTTAGTAAGGATATGATTTCTATTAGCACTTTTACTCTTGACAGAAGACCCTGTTTTCTTAAAACGCTTAGCAGCCCCAGAATGTGTTTTTAATTTATATCCCATATTAATCTTTTTATAAATTTATATTTATTTCTTTTTTAGAGGAGCAAGAATCATTAGCAATTGCCTTCCTTCAAGAGACGGCTCTTGGTCTACTTGAGCCACATCCTTTAACTCCTCACTTAATCTATTTAATAAATTAAGACCCATAGCACTATTCAAAATTTCTCTACCTCTAAATCGGACGCTTATTTTAGTCTTATCTCCATCAAGAATAAAGCTTTTTATCTTTTTTAATTTAATATTGTAATCACCAATGTCTGTTGAGGGTCTAAATTTAATCTCTTTTGTGGTATTTCTTTTTACTTTTACCTTAGATGAGGAAATGCTTTTTTTCTTATCAAAAAGGTATTTACCATAATCTAAAAGCTTACAAACCACAGGTGATGAGTCTGAGGGAGAGACCTGTACCAAGTCAAGAGAGGCTACTCTAGCTGCTTCTAAAGCATCGGAAAGAGCTACCAATCCTTGTTTTTCTCCGTTTGATCCAATGAGCATGACTTCGCTAGCTCTAATCTTTTCATTAATAGGAGTGATATTTTTTTTTTGAGAAGCTATGAGAGTACCTTATGAGAATTGCAACAGAGTATAAACATTAAGTATTATATAAGATGTCATTTGTAGTGATTGAATATTTATCATTTAGTGTTGCAGATTTTATACTAATTAACCTATTACGCAATAAAATTTTACCTAGGGCTGAAGAAAAAAATGCTTCCAACTATCATTACTTTTTTCATAGACTTCTCTTTTGTTTAATCGTGATTCATGCCCTTCCCAGAATTCAAAATAGTAAGGGGTAAATGAATAACCTCCCCAAAACTCTGGGCATTTTTTTAAATCATCATTTTTTAAAGATTTATTATAATTTTCTTTAACCTGACTATATGAAGCTATTCGCTTTGATTGGTTAGATGAAATAGCTAATGCATTTTTTTCTTCTGATCTGTCAAAAAAATATTTTTGATTGTATTTATTTAAAGTTTTTTTTATTTTAGCCTTCATTCTAATCTGAACATTAATGCTAGACCAATATACTAATATAGCTATTTGGTCGTGAGAATTAAAAGCTGATGCTTTTGGAGAGTCATAATTGCTAAAAAAAATAAACTCATCATTAGTAATAAATTTAAGATTTACGAATCTAGAATCAACCTCATTAGTTTTGCTCTCATAAGTTGAGATTGAAATAGCCTCAATGCCTATTTGCCCTAGACTTAATGCCTCATCATATTTGGACTTAAAAAGCAGATAAGGTATATCTTGATTTAAGTTATTAAATTTAATCATTGTATTAAAATTTTATGTGCATTATTGCTAATAAAGAATTTTAAGAACAAAGCCTATAAACACAAAAATACATTATTGGACTTTTTTGAATTTATTTGATGCTAGAAAGTTAGTCAGTAAAATTCAGTGCCTACTGCCTGCTCATAATATTCCTGTTATTTAATAATAAAGTTTTACCTTATGATTCATTTTTATCATAAAAATACAGCCTCTCAATATCATCTTCTTCAGTTTTATCTCCGTATTGAATTTCTATAATATGACATGGCTCTTTATATGGATTAATGATTTGATGCCAAGCTTCTTTTTTAATAAATATACTGTCATCTCTTGCTAGTTTTAGTTCGTTGGCATCCGCAGACGCACCCTCACTATAATTGACAATACATTTTCCCTTGCTTACAAACCAGAATTCGCTCCTGAAATAATGTTTTTGAAAACTCAGCCCTTTACCTGGATCTACAATTAATTCTTTAACTTTTACATAATCATCTGTAAATAAATTAAAAAATTGTCCCCATATTCTATTTTCGCCATCATATTGCCATTCTTTTAGTATCCAACTGGATGAGTTAGCTTTATTATCACCACCAACCCCAAATATAAAGTTGATATCTTTTACAACCATTTCCGGTATATTTTCTTTAGTTCTGTCCCCTCCATTGCAAAAATAAATTTTATCTTCTGGATATAAATTCTTTATTTTTTTTAATCCATTAATGCAACTACCCATGTCATCGTCCTCAAAAGTAATTACTTCATCAACCATTCTTAAATTTTCAACAATAGTCTGTCGTTCATTGAATGGCATAAAAGACTTTCCTTTTTTATTTACTAGCCATTCATCACTATTTAAAGCCACTATTAGTTTGTCACCAAGATCTGATGCAGCCTGAAAATATAAAATATGACCACTATGTATAGGATCAAAACCGCCACTTACAACTATGATTTTCATTTAAATATTATAATCTATATATTGATTGGATTGTTTAGAGATGTTTTCTGTAATGTTATAGGATTTGCAATAACATTCAATTGTTGGATGAGATCCTGATACTTCGTTTAAAGAGGTATCGAAAATTACTATATTGTTAGGAATATTTTTAAGTATTTTTCTATCATATCCAAGGTGAATTCCAGACATTAGATCACCTACGTCATTTCTAAAACTTCTAAAACCAGAGGAAAAAATTTTTTTTACAGCAATTTCAATTGATTCATTAAATTTAACTTTTAATTTTTTATTTTCAATCATCCCTTCATGAGAAATGAAATATGCATCTTCAATGTTCTGTTGAACATAACATTCCCATGATTTAGCTTCAAAAAGTTTAATACCATATCTTAAATATATAGCTCTCAAAAATTTTTCGAATAAAGTAAATATATTTATATCCGCAAGAAGATTCTTTTTAAGATCTATAAAATTTAAGTCAATCTTTTTAAAAAAGATTGGTCTAAAACTTATATGTCCATCTTTTATCGGAATAATAGGAAAATAGCATCCCTTTGCAGTGTGTTTTCTTTTTTTTAAATTTTCTTTATGTTCTTTATTAGAAATTTCACCAAGCCTATATACAATATCATCTGAGATGCTGGCATGAGTTAATAATCCGTGTTTAATAAGAAATTCTAAATTCCCTTTTACTGACATGCACAAAAAGATTAATTGTGTTTTATGTTTATCAAAATCAAATTCATTGAGTGCTTTGCTGCTTATTTTTGAGGGTCTTGGCGTAAATCTTGGGACAAAATATCCATCAAAATCAATAAATTTTATATTTTCTGAAATATTTAAAGACTCCAATGGTTTTTGATATTCTAAATTTTTAAGTGTGCTTATCGGGGTCACTCCATGATAAAACATAGATAAACCGCCTTTTGTTTTATTTCCGACAATTGGGTCATACCTCCAATTTGAAAAAACTGTTTCATGTTTTTTATTTTTTGATTCAATAGAAAAGGAGTACGCATTTTTAAAAATTCTATGTACTGCCGATGAGCATAATCCCGATCCAAGAATAAAAGCTTTTGTTAATTTTAAATTTACTTTAAAGGCTGGATTGCTATATCCATATGAATAATTGGTTGCATATTTAATTAATAAAGATGTAAAGGGAGCGCCCAAAAGCTCAAGACAAGATAAGATCTTTGAAAATATTGATGATGTTCCAATAACTCTATAACATGGAATTAAAATATCATTTTTATTTAGGGCATTTGAAAAATATTCCCAAAAATTTTCTATGTCTGAGATGTAATTGAGCCCCTTTCTGTTAGAGGGTTTGAATTCACCAAAAATTAAGTATTTAAGTCTAGTCTGATTATTTTGTAATACAGATTTAATTTGTTCATTTTTTATCTTTGAGTATTTAAACCTATTTTTTAATCTACTTATGCCAGCACAGGAACCAACTATTAAAATATTTCCTTTTGATTTATTAAGTAGTCTATGGATTTGATCTTGATTCAATAATGAGAATACTATTATAGTTTCAAATTCAAATGCCTCAAAAGCGTTATCCAAGAAATCAATAGTTGATATCTCATGAAAGTTTTTGTTAGACTTGACGGAATTATATAGCCTTGAATTTTTTCCAATAATTAGTGTTTTATTGCTATTTATCATATTTTTATATCCAGTCAGATTTAAAAATATTAGAAGGACTCCACCCCAATTCTGATACTGCTTTTTTATTATCAAAAGTAAGTGGATTTACTATTTTGTCATAGAGAGATGTTTTGATTGGAAAAGATTGTGGCAACATATCTCCAAAAATACAAATATATTTTATGATAGTTGAAGGTATCTTGAAAAAAATTTTCGTATTAAATTTTTTTGCAATAAAATTTTCGAGCTCTTCGAAAGTTGGATTTTTTGAGACTGAAAGATTATATATTCCACTCATATTCCCTGAGCTTAAGCATATGTTTACTACATCACTAGCAAGAACAACACTTTTCTTTGCCCTATTATTTTTAATAGCAACATATCTACCTTTTTTTATAGAATCTATCATCCTTCCTAAATTTCCCGGTGGATTATTTCCAATCACTAGTGGAAGCCTTAGAATCAACAAATTAATATTTTTTTTAGCGGCCCAATTAATTAAATATTTTTCTGTTTCTAACTTACTTTTTCCATAGGCTGTAAATGGTTTTAGGGAATGATTTTCATTAATTAATTCGCCTGAATTTAGTCCATAAACTGCAACAGAACTGATGTATATAAACTGATTAATATTATGGCCATCCAATGATTTAATTAGATTTTGTGTGCCAATATAATTAATTTCATGGAATTTTTTTTTATCGTCTTTATTTTGAGGGTTTATGTGTGCAATTCCAGCCATATGTACAACTTTATTTATATCAAATAAATCAACAGGGATGTTCTTGGATAAATCACACTGGATATTGTTAGTTGGCTTCATCCCCAGAGTAATGATATTTTTCTCTATAGGAAAATGTGACCCAAGAAAACCACTTGCTCCTGTCAATAATATATTCATTGCTAATTTATTTTTATATTTACAACATTCATCTTAAAGTATCTTTAATTGAAATTTCTTTCGACAAGCTAATAAGATTTTTAATAAAAAATAGGATTGATTAGAAACCATCGTATCTCTTTATATAACTGTCTTTCTTTTTGCAACAACTACAAGACACTCTTTCTGGCCAAAAATCTCTATAAACTCTGTGATAAGATACTTTAATCTTGATATTATGTCTTTTAAACCAAAGTATTCGGTATATCCCCTGTCAGTACCTGTTAATGTAAATGTATTAATTAATTCAAAATTATTTACTTTTAAAATATATGATAACGATTTTAAATTATACCCATGTTTATGAAATGGTTGATGAAGAGGACATAACCTTGAACTCCATCCAAGCCCAATAATCTTGAAAATAAATTCAATTATCCTAACTATTGCTGCATTAGTATTTGGAACTTCAATATATAAAATACCATCTTCATTTAATAGACTATGAGCACTATTAAAAAATAAATGTGGATTATTCATATGTTCCAATGAATGAAGTGAGCTGATAAAATCGTATTTATTTTCTGTTATAAAATTATCTAAAGTTAGATTATGCATTTTTAACTTAAATGTTTTAGATGCAAATTCGCAAAAATTGGCTGAAGGCTCAATACCTTCAGCAGTATATCCATTTTTAGAAAGTTGATTTAGAAACTCACCTTTACCAGGTCCAACATCAAGACCATATTTTCCAGAAGCATGCTGAGATATTATATCTACTCTTTTTTGAAACATATCTTCAACTGATTTTTTTAAATTATAAACATATAAATCTATCGAGCTGTAATAAATAGACTCTACATCATCAATACCTTCAAATGTTGGGTTGATATAGACAAAACCACAATTTTTGCACTCAACAACATTAGTTACACAGTGAGGTGTGACTGATTTATCAGAACCAAAGTACTCTCTATTTCCCCTTATGCCTATTTTTTTTTGTTTATCAGACATGCACACTATGCATGTATTATTTGGCTTTTCTTTTAGATTTGAATAATCGTACATAAATAATTCCTGTATTAATCTTTATTATCAATAAAGTCTTTAAAACTGCTTATTGCATCATTCGTTTGTTCAAGTGTAACAATTTTAGAAAGCTTGCTACAGTCAATATTAACTATACGAGGCTCAGATGTTTTAGATTTGTCGCTAACTAATAACTTTTTATTAAAAATTTTAGCTATTTCAGTTGGTGATATTAAACCATCTCCTGCAAAATTATATATTTGATTTTTAATTTTGCTTTTGTATATTGCTAATATATTTTTTGCAACAAATTTAGTTGACATAAACTGGTATTTAGAATTTTCATTTATATATATTGGAATATCGTTAATTATGTCATATACGGGATTTTTTCTTATTTCGGCGCCTACCATTCCGCTAAGTCGAAAAATTAACCACTTTTGAGCATAATGTTTAACTAACTGTTCTGCAGCAAGTTTATGCGCACCATAATTTGAACTTGATGAGGATATTATAGAATCTTCCTTTGTCATATTTCTAATAGATAAATCTTCGTAGACATCAACACTAGAAATATGAATATGAAATTTTGAGTTAATCTCAGTTAAAGTTTTCAGCTTATGAATGATAGATGATGATGCCTCATGAACTGGATCATTGTCGGCTAAATATTTTTTAGAGTTGCATGCTGCATCTATAACTAAGTCATAATCATTTCCAATATGTTCATCATAATTTTTTCTAGTTATGCATGAAAGTACTAAATTTTTTTCATTACTAAGTTGTGTCTTTAAGGCAGATCCAACAAAACCTTGAGCACCAATTAGAGCAACATTAATTTTATTCATCAGTCATCTAGTCTTGCTTGATCATAATTTTCTACAAACCAATCATATGTTTTTTTAAGGCCAATTTCTAAAGAAATTTTAGGTTCAAAGTTTAGAATCTGTTTCATTTTATCAACTGCAAACCCTTTTTTCATTTGACCATCGGGCTTTGATATATCCCATTTGATTTCTCCTTTGAAATTAACAGTTTTTGCTATTAGATGAGTTAATTCTTTTATAGATACAGAATTACCAGATGATATATTAATTATCTCGCTACTATTGTAGTTTTTTGCTGCATTGAAAATAGCATTCACAGCATCTTGGATATAGATAAAATCTCTTTCTGGCTTACCGCTACCCCATGCAATAATTTCATCAACATTATTTAACTTTGCTTCATAATATTTTCTGATTAACGCTGGTATTACATGAGAATTATTGAGATCAAAATTATCATAAGGACCATAAATATTTCCTGGCACCAGAACAATGCTATTAAAACCATATTGCTTCCTATAGGCCTGACTCATTACTATGTTCATTCTCTTGGCAGATGAATAAGGCGCAGCCCCATCATGAGGAAAACCGTTCCACATATCCTCCTCAATAATTGGAGAATTTGCATTTCCTGGATAACTACAGCCACCCATTAAAGTTATATATTTTTCACAATCAAACAAAAAAGCCTCATGAAGCATATGGGTTTGAGCAACGAGATTTTCATAACAAAAATCAGCAGGCCTATCCATGTTTGCTTTCAGGCCTCCCACCAAAGCCCCAAAATGGAAAACAATTTCAGGTTTTATTTCATTAAACATTGCTTTAACATCTGATTGAATCGTTAAATCATAATCTGATTTCTTTGGTAAAAATAATTTAGCATCTAAGTTTTTAAAAAGTGGTACAAAATTTTTACCAACAAAACCACTTGAACCTGTAATTAAAACTTTTTTATTCTTAAACATTTGAGCCTGGCTTTGCGGGGACAAAAGCAGCAGCTTTTAATAACTCCACTATGCCTTCATCTATTGAGACTTTAGGGTTCCATCCAGTGTTTTCAAGCTTCTCATTACTTACAATGTAATCTCTTTTATCCGGATCTGTGCCTATATCAGAATCGATAATCGCTAATTTAGGAACATAAGATTTAATCTTTTCTGCTAATTGTCTTTTTGATAAATTAGCACTTGATAAACCTAAATTAAAAACTTCATTATTTAATACCTTATAGTTTTCAATACCATATAAAAATGTATCGCAAACATCTTGAATATGAATATAATTTCTTTTGAAATCACCTTCAAATAATACTAAACTTTTATCTTGATAAGCCCTTAAAGTAAAGTCATTTACTAAGAGATCCCATCGCATTCTAGGTGATGTACCAAATACAGTTGCCAATCTAAAACAAATACCGTTTCCACTTTTTAAAACTGATTCTTCAGCATCGGCTTTGGTGGTACCATATAAAGAAATCGGATTTAGTGGACTTTCTTCAGTACACATTTCTCCACCTTTACTTATTCCGTATCCGCTATTAGTTGTTGGGTAAATAAGTTTTTTATCACTACTCAAATTTTTTGAAATAAGCTTTATAGCATCTAAGTTAATGTTTGTTGCATAAGTTGGATTAAGTTTACATGCAGGAGCTCCAACAACCGCAGCAAGAGGAATAACAATATCAGCTAAATCAATTAAGGGTAATAAAGTTTCTAGATCAGATGCATCTCCTCTAACAAAATTAAATAGTTTATTATTACAATATTGGAGTAATGATGGTTCAGAATATTGCAGTGAATCTAATACAGTCACTTCATAACCATTATTCATTAATGTAGGGACAAGTCTTGAGCCAATATATCCAGCCCCACCAGTAATTAGAACTTTATTTTCATTCATTAAGATACTCCTTATTAATTAAAGAAAGATTGTGATTCATTATAAGATTCTTCTGTTCCGATATCTATAAAGTCTGCATTTGATATAAAACAGTTAATTAGGGTATCTTTATGAATTTTTTGAAATAGGTCTTCTATAGAAAAAATTTCATCAATAAAATTATTTAAAGCCCAATCTCTATTAATGACATATATACCAGAGTTAATATACCCTGCCGTATTATTTCTATCTTTTTCAATAAAACTTTTTACTGTCATATTTTCTTTATTGATTTCTATTAGACCGTATCTTTCTGTAACCTGCTCATGTTTAATTGTGATTGTAATTTTATTATTTCTAAAAGAGTGAAATGAAATTATTTCATCAAGAGACTGATCTATAAATGAATCGCCATTAATTACTATAAAATTATCTGTACATACGCTTGATAAAGAGTTTTTTATTGCTCCACCAGTTCCAAGTGGTTTATCTTCAATATTCACATCAATATTTAGACCATTGTAAGATTTATCTGAGTACTTCTTTTTTATCAGATCTCCTTTATATCCAGCAGCAAGTATTATTTTGCCTATATTATTATTTAATTTAATAGAGTTAATTAAAATATCAAGAAAAGGTCTGCCATTGACTTGGGCTAACGGTTTCGGAACATCCTTTACAACACTTCTCAAACGAGTGCCCAGCCCTCCACATAAAACAATTACATCAATAATCATAAATTATTATTTAAAGTATATTATTGAAGAGCCTACATCAGAAATTTTAAAAGGTAATTCTTCTAAATCTGATAATGCATTTTTTACAGCATCTTGTTTGTCAATTGGAACAATAAAGGAAAGAAATCCACCAGCTCCTGCACCTGATAATTTACCTCCATATGCACCTGCTGAAATTGCTTTTGTATAAATATTATCTATAACTGCATTCGATACCTTGGAAGACAATTGTTTCTTTTTTTCCCAATTTGCATGCATTAAGGCACCAAGCTCTTTAATAAAGGATTTGTCACTAGAATCACTAAATATAGATTTAGCCTCTTCAACAATCTTTATCATTTCATCTAATTTATTATCATTTTCAGCCGAATTAGTTTTCTTTACTTGCTCCTCAATTAAGGGATCAGCATATCTAGTTATTCCAGTGAAAAACATCATCCATGAGTTATTAAGTTGATTTATTTCATTGTCACTGATAATGAGGGGTTCAACAGAAATATTATTTTTTTTAAAAGTCATTGTGTTTAGTCCTCCAAAGGCTGCATGGAATTGATCTTGAGAACCGACCTTTTCCTTGATTATCTCCTGTTCAACATAACATGCATTTTCTGCAAGCTGTTGGGAAGAAACTCTTTTACCTTTTAAAGCATATAAAGCATTCAAAAAACCTACAGTAAATGAAGACGAAGAACCTAATCCAGTTCTAGCAGGAATATCTGAAAATATATTGATGTCTAAAGGTTCATTGATATCCATGAATTTGAGACAAGCCTTAACACTAGGATGTTCGATATCATCAATACTGGTTA
>Ga0233432_10003960_pt1 | contig 13252 bp, 8 predicted proteins | sample SI_122_August201_6_FD_179870 | JGI IMG/M metagenome (GOLD analysis project Ga0233432, IMG submission 179870) | Seawater microbial communities from Saanich Inlet, British Columbia, Canada - SI_122_August2016_10_MG | ecosystem: Environmental > Aquatic > Marine > Inlet | place: Canada: British...
TGGAAGTCACGAGGAGCAGTCGTGGTGGAAAATTGGGGAGCCTTTCTCGTTCGCAGATCCGCAGAGCCTGGTTGCTCAAAGAGGTCTTGGAGGAGCCGAGGGCCATGAAGCCCTTCTGAGAGCCATGGGCAACTTTTCTCAGGGGCAGCTCTCTCGTCAGCGGGGTATGGCCCTCCTCATGGTTCTGGTACTCTTGGCCATGATGGTCATCGTGGTGACCGAGCTGGTCACCAGTTCTGAGATTCAGTCCATGTCATCTGAGAACCTGGTGGATGAGCATCTCTCCTATTACAGTGAGGAGTCAGCCTTACTTAAAATCGAGGAGATTCTTTTTCAGGACATTGAGCCTCCGCCCACTAAACCCCTCAATGAATTGGAACTGAGCCCTGAGGAGCGGAAAATTCTCGATAGGCAGAAGGGGACAGACTCGTTTCATGATCATTGGGCCTCCCTTCGAGATCAGGAAAAGAATGGACGAACCTGGATGTTGACCGAAGTGATGGATGAGGAGCGTTTTTTTAATATTAACACTCTGGTTGACCCTAGAAATGGGAAGCAGATCAAAAAAAGAGTAGATTTCCTGAAGGCTATTCTTGAGGTTCTCGAAGTGAAAGAGAGTGAATGGAGTAGTTTTGTTAATGAAGCTGTGGACCTTGTTGATGCCAACGATACGGGAAAGTATGAATCTGAGACCCACAATGGTCCATTCACCATGATCTCTCAGCTCAAAGAAATGGAAAATGTAGAGGATGAACTTTTCTACGGTCTTAACTACCCTGCCGGAGAAATCACTCTTCTAGAGGAAACTCTCGATGAATTTGATGATTTTGAGTGGGGAGCTGCCGAAGAGGAGTCTCAAGTTAAGGATGAGGATAAGTCACCCTTTGATGAGGTCGCGAAAATCCCATATGAAGAGTGGGATGAGGATGAAATCTTTCCCGGTCTCAAAGACGTGCTCACTGTTTATGGTGATGGAAAAATCAATATCAACACTGCCCCTCTGCCCATTCTGGTGGCTCTTTTTGGGGAGGAAGAGGTTGGTCTCGATGTGATCCGGCTGAGAAAGAAGCATCCGCTTAAGGGATTGGATGATCTAAAGACTGTTGCTGGAACGAGCAATGGCATTGGAAAATATGGGGATATGATAACTTTTCGCAGTCGCTACTTTAGGGTGATCATGACGTTCCAATACCATCGGGTCCGGCGCCAACGGGTCACGATGATGATGCGCGAAGGTCCCCAGGCGATCACCCTTTTCAGGGGCGCTCGTCTTTGAGGCTGAGAGCCTTCATTTTCTTATTTCTTTGTCTTTGCCCCCTATTCGGAGCTGGTGTTGAAGTAGGTCAGTACGATGACCCCAGAGATCTGACGATCAAGATCATTGATCCCTTTTCTCAAGAAAACACTGATCTCATGCAGCCGGTGGTTGGGGAGTATGACATCAAGGTGTTGCCTCCTCATGTGGACGAGAGAGACAGAACGGGGAAATACAATGTTGAAGGGCTGTATTTCAAACAGATTGATAGGTTTATCTATATAGATATCCGTCAGCCCCCTAGGCAGAAGAAGGCAGGTGCCTATGACCTCTTTGTGTCTCTAAAGGTACCTGGTCAGGCAGACACCTCAAACCGACTTCGAAGGAATATCATCTATACGGATGCCGCTACTGATGTTGTTCTTCTCATCGACAATTCCATGAGTATGAAGAAGAACGACCCTCAGGGGCTCCGCTTCAGCGCCTGCGAAAACTTTATTCGATTGGCTTCGCTCTCTGAAAAAATTGAGAAAGTCGGGCTTATAAAATTTTCAGGTTCAGCAACGAAGATCCTTGATTGGACCAGTCCCGCAGTAGCAGATAAAAAGGGGATTGGGGCTCTCTTGGCCTCCCAGAGATCTGGAAGTTTTACGAATATCAATGAAGCATTTGAAGTGGCTTCTGAGATGTTTGAGGACAGTGTGGCGACGGAAAAGATAGCTGTTCTTCTGACTGATGGCAAGAATGAACCGGATAGGTATAGGGATACCCATGATTTTCTTAGGGAGTTGGGCGTCAAAGTTTATACGGTGGGTCTGTCGAAGAACGCCGATTCTTCGCAACTGGAGATTATCGCTGAAGAAACAGGTGGTGAATACTTTGAAGCAGTTGATGACGGCCGGTTGATGCAGATCTATAATAAAATAGCTCAGCAGCTCAACGAGTTTAGAACAATTGGTAGTGGTGAGAGTGTGAGGAAGCTAAACTTTCCCTTGACGACTTATGACCAGTTGGTCGAGATTAATCTTTATGGGTATCCTAAGGGTGCTTCATTCGCATTGAAAGACCCTCAAGATGAGACTCCTGTCAGATTTCAGATGATCAATGGTGGGAAGGGGCAGAAGACGACTCTTCTTCGTCTCTCTAGGCCTAAATCCGGAATGTATCATCTTGAGGCAGTAGGAGGAGATGCCTTTTCCTATGATATCAACGTGCAGAGCAAGCTCTTTATGAAGGTTTTCCCCATGGATAGCAAGTACCTACGGGGAGAGGTGGCACACTTAGCTGTATCACTGGCTCATCGGCAGTCTCCAGTTCTGAAGGGAGATATTTTTGCAACTCTTTCACGCCCGGACGGTCAAGTTATGACCAAAGTCCAGCTCTTTGACGATGGCGTTCACGGCGACAACCACGCCGACGATGGGGTTTACTGTGCGATTCTTCCTTTGGATTTTGCCGAAGGTATGGTCGAGGTGGAGTTCTCGGCTAGTGGAACGACTGCTGATGGGCAAAAGACGGTTCGAATTGAGAGAGGGAATTTTAGGATTCTCGAGGCTGGACAGGGAGTGAAGGATTATTTCCTAGCTTCGATCCTACCCCTCTACATGGATTTGGGCCAGGTTAAGCAGGGGACTTTGGCAAAAGCTAGCCTAAGGCTTTCTTTTGAGGGAAGGGAAAAGAAGAGGGTTTCATTCGAACGAGGTGACTCCATTATTTCGAAGATTGATGAGGAGGCGGCTGTTCCTTGGGAGGCGATTTCTTTTCCCGAATCTTTCGACCTTAACCCGTCTGAGGCTAGGGTGGTGACTCTTTCATGGAGGGTCCCGACGAGCCAAGCTCTAGGGCCGTACTCAGGTTCTTTTCTGGTTAGGATAGGTGATCACGAACTTCAAGTTCCTGTTGATGTTATCATCAAAAAAGGTGATTTAGTCAGAATGGCAACAGAAGTTGAAGCTTTGAAGCCCGATATCGTCGAGAAGGAGAATGTGATTGCTCCCCTTTCCAAAATAGAAGGTGAACCGAAAAAGATGGTGGAGAATTTTCTTCCTCATTCCAAGGCTTCCGAGCCTGAGCCAACTTGGAAGAAAGAGGTGGGAGCTACAGATGTTGGTGCGGTTCCAAAGGGAGGAGCTAAACCTGACAGTTTGCGAATTCGAGAGGAGGCCCGAGTTCTCGAGCCGATTGAATATACTCTTTCTCCAGAAAAAATAGGATCCTTCCAAGTGGAGGACGGAGATTACGCCAGTCTCATCTTTCGGTTACAAAACTTGAGTGAGCATGGAGGCAACATTCAGTTGCGTCTTGATGGCCCCGGAAGACTTGAAAGAGAGGAGGTGTGGCTTGCTGCTGGTTCAAACCTTGCTGTGGGTTGGTATTGGGAAGCCGGTGAGTTGGAGTTGGCTCAGCGAAAGATTGCATTAAAGACGATTCATCACGATGAGGAAAAAGTCAGAAGTTGGAGTTGGTCGCCTATCCCCAAGGAACCGCCATGGGCTCTGATTTACACGCTGATCATCCTAGGAGTTGTGGGGTTGGTGTATGGAATTTCTTTTCTCATTCAGGGCCAACTGCCTCACGCATATGTTAGCCTTTCTTCTTGGGCCCATTTTGTCTTGGTCTTGTGGGCATTTTGGCACCTTCTGCCAATTAATTTTGAGGAGTTGGAGCTGGATAGAGACCTTCTGACTTTTGAGCTTCAATGGGAAGAGCCTCTCGAGAGGGAGTTGGAGGTTCCAGAGGAGGAGTTGCTTGTTGAGGAGCGACCAGAGGAGACCTTGCCCGATGCAAAAGAACTGCCGAAAGTGATGAGAGAAATTAAAATAGAAAGAGATATGAAAGATCTTCCTGAGGTAGATCAGTCATCTCGATCCGTATCTTTGCAGTCAAGCGAGGTCAGGCCTCAGGATAGGGAGAGGGATTTAGACAGTGAGACAATGTTGGATGCAACTCCTACGGTGATTTCTGTAAATGACCGGCCAAAGAGACGTGCCGTCTTGAAGAAGAGAGATGAATCAAAAGTGGTGTCGAAGGAAGTCGAGAGGGAAAAAGATGCCAAAGTTCTTCGCAGAGAGGGAGCCAAGCTGAAGGATATTTCCCCTAAGCCTGAAGAGAGAGATCTCAAGTTGGCAAAGCCTGAGCTGAAGGATTTGCTTCCAGACGTTATGGCGAGAAGCATCGACCCTTCATTGATGAAGCCCCTGCAGGATGAAAAGGCCAGTCCGCTAGATTTAAAGGAGGAGGTTGCTCAGATGGGTGTTCGCGAACGGGAGGAGAGAGTGATGTCTGATCGCAACCTGAAAGTGGATCCTCTTCAATTGGACGACCAAATAGCAAAGACTTCGATGTCTGACAATGTTCTAGAGGCGACTCGACCACTGGCGAAAAAGGTGACCTTAAGCTCTGCAGGTGAAAGCCCCAAGAAGGCTTTGGAGGGAGGGGTCGTGACGGCTGCGGCGCCATCGGTTAAGGTAGAGGCTCAAAATCTAGAAATTGAGAAGGAGTCCATTCGTCGGATTGTTGAAGAGGTTCGGGAGACAGCTGTAGCTGAAATCTCCGAGAAGAGTGTTTCGCTGGACGGAGCGCCTCTTGAGGGTTATGTTCCTCTTCGAGATGCTGCAGGGGAGTCTGCGATGGTTAAGGCTGGCGAAGGAGAGGTTGGTCTTCAAAGTATGTCTCCTGTAGTTAATGAGGCAGGGGTTGGTGTTGGAGCGTGGTCTCCCAAATCACAGTCAGAAAAAATTGATATGAAGGTTGAGGAGTCTTGGATTAGCAAAGATCAGGTTCAGGCCATTGTTGTGGAGCAGGAGGAAGTAGATGTCTCAGGTGGTATTCGTCCTTCTCAAGAGGAAGAGGCGCTTCTTTCGAGGCGAAGTTTTTCTGAGTCGACGGAGCTTCAGGAGAAGAGAGTGTCTGTCACGATTGAGTCAGCTGAGGTGACAATTGAGGGAATGGAGCGTGAAGAGTTCTTGGTAGAGCAACCGGTCAGACTGATTCTTGAAGAAAAACAGGTTCAGAGAGTCGTGAAGCAAGGGGCTGGGGCAGTGATCAGAATGGAAGAGCCAGAGCCATCGGAGTTGCCTGCACAACAGTGATGCCTTTTGGTCCGTGGTGAGGGACAAAAATGTGCTATTTTTTGAGTGTTTTTTGCTAAAAAAGAGTCGTTGACACCTGACTAGTCCCGACGTTCTCGGAGAATATTCAGGCCGCCTAAATGATTTTAAAATAGGGTGATTTCTTCCGAAAAGAAGGTGGTTTGGAGCCGGGTCCCAAAAGATTTTTCTTAAGCCTTTGGTTTTAGACTCCTTAAGAAAAAATTAAGCTATTGTTCGAATAGGGTTTGACTCAACTGTCTAGGCTGATAGACTGATGAGCCTTGAAAACTTCACCTAAGTAGCTGAAATACAACCACTTGAGTCTGAGAGCCCAGGTAGATCCCGTCACCATCGAGCACTTTGCAATGCAGGTGGTTGGGCGTGAAAGAAGTTACCAAAGTTGGTTTTCTGATGCAAGGTATGAATTGGTCGATGGGGGAATTTGTCGCCTTTCGGTGTGTTCTCGATTTCGCTATGACTGGATCAAAAAACAGTACCTCAATCAGCTTGAGGAAAAGTGTGAAAGTGAATTCGGAATTAAGCTTGAATTAATTCTTGTTCACAAAAGTGATAAAATTGAGGTGGAGTCCAGTAGTGACATTGCTGAAGGGCTTTCAGAAGTGGAGACAACGACGGCCGTGAGCTCCAAAAAACAACCGAAAAAGAGACGAGGAGCAGGAAGAGGGTTTTCTTTCGAACAATTCATTCCGGGTAAGGAAAATCGTTTGGCTCTTGCCGCTGCGAGATCGATTGCTGACGATGTTGGGCAACACTGTTCCCCCCTCTTTATCTGGGGTGACCATGGTTTGGGCAAGACTCACTTGGCATCTTGCATCGCTGACGCTTGGCCAGATAGTCAGGTGGAGTGTCTCTTGGCCGAAGAATTTGGTAATGCCTTCGTGATGGCGAATCGAAGCAATGAGAGGGACCATTTTCAGGCTAGAATCCGATCGAAGAAGGTGCTCATCGTCGAAGATTTAGATTTTTTCCTCGAAGGTAACAAACGTGCCACCATTCAAGAGTTGATCCACTCCATTAAGATCTTGAAGCGAGAAGGGCGTTACATCGTTCTCACTTCAAGTCGACCCCTTCCTGATTATAAAGCCATTAGTCATCAACTCTATGATCTCCTTTTAGCTTCGCTTAGTGTGCGTCTGACAAAGCCAGGAGAGCCTTCGAGAAAAGCTCTTTTGGAAAACTACCTAAGACTTTATGGGCTTAAGCTTACGTCGAAGGCTAGAGCAGAACTGGAGGAGGTGCCTTTTGACAGTCCAACTCAGATTCAAGGAGCTTTGATGCAGTTGGTCGCTTTTGCCCGGCTTCAGGAGGAAGCTCTTGATGTTCAGCTTGTGAGAGATGTCCTGTCGGATTTTCAGCTCTTACTTTCGGATGTAGGTGCCCCGATTATGGGAGAAGACCTTCACCAATTGGCTAAAGCGGTCAGTAAAGAATTTGGCGTTTCGATTCCTAAAATGCTTTCAAAGAGTCGTGAGAGGTATGTTTGCCTAGCTAGGCATATGGCCATGCGACTCTCCTACGACGCTCATTTTACACTCAAAGAAATAGGCCAATTTTATGGAGGGCGAGCTCATCAGACTGTCCTAGCTTCCATCCGGCGAGGGCAGGAGATGGAGAGGGGCGACAAAGAGATGAGTCAGATATACAATCGCCTCAAGGGCGAGACATCAGCCTAGATTCCGTTTCTGAGGCTTATTTCAGAACTTAATCCAGTTTCCCTTCATCGAGAGGCCAAAGATGGCATTGTCGCTATCTCTGAAAGAAAGGCCTTTGAGGTCTTCCTCTGAGGTAGCTAAGTGGCCAACCCGTGACCAAGTTTCCTGACTCCAGACCTCAATCGATCGCTTTCCATTAAGCACCAGCACAAGTGGGTCGTCTAAAAAAGACCATCCGCCCCTAAAGTCTAACCCTGGAGGGGCATTTTCTCGCCATTCTTTAAGGTGTTCATTTGAAAGTTCAGGTGGTGCACCTGAACGAGTCATTCCCTCTTCAGAGATCTCTTGGATTCGCAATCCTTGTTCATCGAGACAGAAAAGATTGGGCGACTTCCACCAAAGTAATCTGCTACCGAGCCCAGATTGGGTTAGAGGTGTTGGGGTCGTGGGGGAAAGAAAAAGGAAGTCGTCACCTTTTCGTAGCCAGAGTTGATTCTCTGAAATATCTCCGACAAGCTCGTCTGCGCGCTGAAATTTTTCAGGCAACTGATAGCTGCTACCGGGAGTCATGGGTTCAAAGTGATCTGGCCATGGGTAAAGCGTGACTTCGGCCCCACGCTTGATGGCTAGCCCATCATTCAATTGGGAAAACCATAAATCAGGCGGAGTGTCAAAAGACAAGACCCTGCTCTTGAGAGGTAGGAGGTCGACCCCTTCATTGTGAATCCTCCAGAAACGACCATCCTTTGAGGAAACGACCTGGAGGGTCCCATCTTCCAGCGATACGGAGGCAGGGTTATAGGACGGAGGAGCTCCAATTTCCCTTGCTACGCCGCCGCTGAAAAAGTTTGACCTGTTCCAAGCATGAATCTGTCTAGGAGAACCATGAGGGAGTAGGGTGATGAAATCTCCCTCAATCTCGATGGGAATGGTTCTCATGGTTGACTCTGGGGAGAAAGTTAGAAGGGCTCTCTCATTATTTCCATAGAAGAAATCTTCCCTTGGGCTGAAGAAGGCACTCTTCAGTTCGAGTTGAGGAAGGTCAAAACTTTGGGTGAGTAAGCTAACGGTATTGAGTAACGTGATTCTGCCGTGAAGAAGAAGGATACGCTCTGAATTTGGGTCTTGAGCGAAGTGTTTAAGTTCCCCTAGTATGGGAAGAATGGTTTTTTTAGGTGTTTCAGGTATGGAGATATTGTTGAGGTACTCGTTTAGCCACCCCGGACTCAGGTCGAGCGCATCAACGTACTTTTGAAGGTGATCTGGGTGCTCTCTGAGTTCGATGATGGAGAAGGGGCGAGTCGGGAGATCGCCGACTTTCGACAGTTGCTGTCCTCGCTGCAGAATTGATTCGGACTGTTTCTGGATGCGAGTCTCCCATGCTTCTCGTTTTTTATTCCATTGGGTTTCTGCGTCGATCAGAACTTCTTTTCTGCTATTAAGTTCAGCGATCTTTTTTTCGATGGACTGCCGTTTTCTTTCTGCTTGATTACGGAGATCTTTCATGGCTTGGGACTGTCCTCTCTGTTCTCTAAGTTTCTCTTCATAACTCTTGAGCTCTCCATTTCTCCTCTCATAGGTTACGTCAAGTTCACTTAGCTGATCATCAATAGAGGAAACCATCTGCGTGTGCTGATCTTTCTTCTGGTGAAGTCTTTCCAGATTTTTTGAAACCTTCTGAATGGGGTGATTCTGGGCGAGGATTAGCAGAAAACAGATGGCTAGGGTGGCCATGAGGGCCATGGTCTCTTGTTTTCTCTTGAAAAGAATACCCTTTAAGCGGAAAAGGAGGTCATCTTTTCTGTTTTCGGGAGGCAGCCCCTCCTGAAAGTTCAATAGATCGCGACTGAAGTGAGATGGGTTGGGGTACTTTCCTCCTCTCTCAAGAAAGGCACGGTCAAGAATGACCTGAAGTTCAATGGGAAGTTTCTGAGCTTGTGCATCCCAATCTCGAATTGAAATTTCGTCTGTTCTGCGCGAGCCCGTCCACATTCGTAAGCCGAGTTCTGCCAAATTCTTTAGATCAGACTGCCTTCCATCGTTGAATGACAGGTCGTCACTAGCATTCCTATGATGAGTTGCGAGAGCTAAGTTATGCAAGACAACTTCACCAAATGATCCGATTGAAATGTCTTTGGTATTGAACCGTTGAAGGGTGACTCTGTTTCGGTGGAGGTAATCGAGCGTATCTGAAAGGCGAATAAGAGTTTGGGTGAACTGTTGGGATCGACCTTGGGCTGGACCGGAACCATCAATCACTTCAGAGAGGGGTTTGCCGGGAGGCATACGATGGGTATAAAAAAAGCGATCGTTGAGGATGCCCATATCGTAGAGGGGCAAGAGACCGGGGTGTTGCAGTTGACCGAGGGTTCGGGCTTGGAGGAGAAAGTGCCTAGCGGCATTATCTTCGAGGTTTTTCTTGAGCTGAATAAATGTGACAGGTCTTTTAACGCGAAGGTCGACCGCGAGGAAAGATCGGGTCTTAGAATCTTCCCCAAGTTTTTCCTTGAGCAGGTATTGATGTTCTTTTTGCTTCAAGTTAGATCGATATGGCGGTCAGCATTGTAGGAGGCACCATGGCATTGAAATATGGTGGGGCCATTGACGATGTCCAATGGCCCCATGGCCCACTATTACTGGAAGAAGACATGTCCCTCGAAAAGAACGACCGGCTACATCGCATTCGACACAGTTTGGCTCACGTCTGTGCTCAGGCTGTTCAGGTTAATCATCCTGATGTTCAATTTGGCTTTGGCCCCCCCACAGAAGATGGTTTTTATTACGACTTCGATTTCGGAGAGAAGGCTATTGAAGAGAAGGATCTCAAAGCCATCGAAAAAACCATGAAAAAAATCATTGGGCAGCGACAGGCCTTCGAGCGGCTTGAGTTGTCCGAAGAGGAGGCAAGAGTGAGAGCGCAAGACGAGAATCAGGGATATAAGAGTGCTCAAATCGATAATCTCAAATCAAAAGGCGTGGAAGGTTTTTCTTATTACGTGAACGGCCCTTTTAGTGATTTATGTGAAGGCCCTCACGTAGAACATACTGGAGAATTGCCAGCTAAGGCTTTTAAGCTTCATTCTCTGGCAGGTGCTTATTGGTTGGGGTCAGAGAAAAACAAGATGCTGACTCGCATCTATGCTTTTGCCTTTGAGACGCCAGACGAGCTTCAGGCGCACCTAGCAAGGCGCAAAAAGGCTGAAGAGCGAGACCATAAGAAACTGGGCAAAGAACTTAATATTTTTACGATTTCTGACCTGGTGGGAAAGGGGTTACCCCTTTGGCTCCCGAATGGAACGGTCATACGAGATACCATCCAACGATATGCTGAAGATATGGAGTTTAAGTACGGTTATAAACGGGTGTCGACCCCTCACATTACTCGTTCGGAACTGTATTATCGCTCCCAACATCTCCCTGCTTATCGTGATAGTATGTTTCCACCGATGACGGTTGAAGAGGAAGACGGTGAGGGTGGCTCCGTCGTTAAAGAGGAGTATTACCTCAAGCCGATGAACTGTCCTCACCATCACATGATATTTGATCATGGTTCAGTGAGTTATCGTCAACTTCCCATGAGATTGGCTGAGTATGGACACTGTTATCGATTTGAGCAATCGGGTGAACTATCGGGACTCCTCAGGGTACGATCACTTTGCATGAATGATGCACATATATATCTAGCAGAAGATCAGATTCGCGATGAATTCAAGAAGACGATGGAAATGTACCAAGAGTTCTATCAGACATTTGGGCTAGAAGATTATCGCTACCGACTTTCCCTGAGAGGTGAGGAGAAAAGCGAAAAATTTCAGGGTGATGAGGAAATGTGGAACCGGGCAGAAAAGATGCTTGCTGAGGTTCTCGACGATATGGGCATCCCTTACGATCATGGTGTGGGGGAGGCCGCTTTTTATGGTCCCAAGTTGGATGTGCAGTTTAAGAATCTTCTTGGGCGGGAAGAAACGGTTTCAACTATTCAGCTGGACTTTCTGAGCCCAGATAATTTTGACCTCACCTATGTCGGTCAGGACGGAGAGAAGCACAGACCTGTGATTATTCATCGAGCTCCTCTGTCGACCCATGAACGTTTTATCAGTTTTCTGATTGAGTATTATGGTGGTGCATTTCCTACGTGGTGTGCTCCTGTGCAGTTAGCTCTGATTCCCGTCAGAGACGAGATCCTCGACTACGCTGAGGAGATTAAAGAAATGCTGTTTAAGCAAGGGGTAAGGGTTGAGATCGATGACAGCAACAACGGTCTTAATAAGAAAGTCCGTAATAATGTGATTCAGAAAATACCCAATATGCTAATTCTTGGAGACCGAGAGAGAGATGAGCGTCAGGTCACATGGCGTCGCTATGGGTCAAAAGAGCAGGAAAGCCTTTCTCTAGATGCATTTATCGATACCTTACTCACTGAAATAACTGAGAAGAAGCGAAACCCGATCGAGTTTTGACTGAAGGGCTCGTGGTATTCTTCAAGTCTCCTCGCCTCGGGGAGGTGAAGTCTCGGCTGGCATCAACTCTCGGAAAAGAAAGGGCCTTAGAAGTTTATAAAGGGCTCCTAGCAACATCATTGAGCGTTGCTCAAGATTGGGTGTCGCGATCTCCGGAAAGTAGGCGTCTCTTCCCTTTTGGTTCTGGGGATCGTGACGGATATTCAGAGGCAGGATTTCCGGTTGCTCGCCCCCAAGTGGGCAGTGACCTGGGGCTGCGAATGGAAAGAGCCATTCGTGAAAGTCTTAGGTCGTGTGATCGAGTGGCGATCATTGGGACGGATTGCCCCTGGTTCACGGTAGAAGATTTGGAATCTGCTTTCTCTGGTTTGAAGGCAAAAGAGGTGCGTTTGGGGCCGTGTCCTGATGGCGGATATTGGCTTATGAGTTTATCTTCTCTTTCGCCAGGGTCTCTTTCTCATTTACCTTGGAGCGAGTCGACGACCAGATCCAGAGTATCACGCCGTATGGTGGGGCATGGGTACGAGGTGAAGATGTTGAAGGAGCTGCGAGATGTCGACGTCGAGTCGGATTTACATGGAGTGGATCTCGCCTGATCAGTTTTCGGCTTGTCCGACACGATAAGAGTAGGTTGGTGAGTTCTCCTCAGAATTTTATCAATTAGTCGTCTTGAGGCTTGATGTCTTCAAGGGCAGTGATGAACTGATCGACGTTGTTGTATTCTCGATAGACGCTGGAAAAGCGGACAAAGGCGACGGAATCAAGGTCTTTGAGTTGGTTGAGAATGAGGTCTCCTATTTGCGTAGAGGAGATTTCCTTGCTGATGACTTCCATGGCCTGTCGCTCAACCATATCCGCTACTTGCTTGATTTTTTCTTCACGGAGAGGTCGTTTTCGGCAGGCAATCTTCACACTGGTCAGGACCTTCTGAAAATCAAAGGGTTGTTTGTTGCCGTCTTTTTTGATGACGGTGATGGAGATCTCTTCGACACTCTCATGACTGGTGAAGCGACGACCGCAATCTAAGCATTCTCGTCGGCGTTTGATTCCCAGTCCTTCGTCGTAACTCCTCGTGTCGACAACCCGGTCCCGATCTTCCTTACAATAAGGGCATTTCATGGTCTAAGGGAAGTACGATACCTCATGTAGTCATCAGGAGAGAGTTTCTGAATGTGATGCAGTGAATAGAGTTCCTTGAGTTTGGCATTCATCAGTTCTTGGCGTTTGGTATTCTGTATGGCATTCTCTAGGTAGGATTGTACTTCGTTCATCTCTCTTGAGCTGGCGTATTTTGCATCGTGGCAGTAGAGATAGAAGGAGAAGTCTTTGGACTTGTGTGGCCCGCTAAGCTCTCCCTTGGATAAACCAAAAGCTACTTCTGAGAGTTCCGGAGCCAAGCCCTTCTTTTTGATCCATCCTTGCCGACCACCTTCTTCTGCCTTCGGTCCTTCGCTGAACTGTTTTGCCACCTCGGCGAAGGAGTGTTTTTGAAGTCTATCAGAGATACGCCCAAGGAGCTTTTCAAGCTGTTCTTCTTTGTCTGCATAAGTTTCATTAAAGACAATGAGAAGGCTGACATCTCTTTCCTCATCGGTCATGAACTCTCTTCTTCTCTTCTTGTATTCAGAGCGAATTTCCTGTGGAGAGGGAGATCCCATTCCGCGAAAAATCACTGACTGAACTCGATCAAGGAGCATGCCTTCTTTGACTTGTTCTCGAATGTCTAGGAGGGAAAGGGATTCCATGTTAAGCATGCGTCGATATCCCTCCCAA
>Ga0233432_10003961_pt1 | contig 13252 bp, 16 predicted proteins | sample SI_122_August201_6_FD_179870 | JGI IMG/M metagenome (GOLD analysis project Ga0233432, IMG submission 179870) | Seawater microbial communities from Saanich Inlet, British Columbia, Canada - SI_122_August2016_10_MG | ecosystem: Environmental > Aquatic > Marine > Inlet | place: Canada: British...
TGTCATTGAGTCTTTCCTCGTTTTTTCCAATTGAAATTTTACGAGGACGCATTTCTTCTGGTATTTCATACTTCAATTCTACTGCAAGTATGCCATCCTGAATATCTGCTCCGTTTACTTGAACGTGTTCAGACAATCGAAAAGTACGTTTAAACTTCTTGGTACTAATACCACGATGAATAAAATCTCTTCCTTTGCTTACGTGTTCTCCAGTTATCATCAAAGTTCTATCTTTAACTTCTATTGATAATTCATCTTTTGAAAAACCAGCAACTGCGAGTTCAATAAGATACTCGTGCTCAGATGCTCTAATAATATTATGGGGCGGATAGTGATCTGCTGCGTGACGAACGGTATGTTCCATTTCATTAAACAGATGATCAAATCCTACAAAAGATGATCGCGGAAATAGTGTTTGTATGCCTGTCATTTTGGTGTTCTCCTCTTCCAAGCAAGAATGTTCTGGGACCAGACTATTCTGCATCCCTCCGTCTTTGGACAATTCCTATGAATTGCCTCTATAGTATATATAGTACTTTGTTTAAAAAAGTAAATAGCTTATATCAAAAAAAAATTATTTTCGACCAATATTATACTTTGGACACAATTCCCATTGGTTTTTATCTTTAAAAGAAATTATTTTAATTTGTCTTAAAGGCGCAACTGGTAAAGCTTTTTGAATATTATCTATTGTAATCAAGCCCCAGTCAGAAATTAATGTAGCAATCGTATTTCGTCTAGCAATATCAGTCTCTTCAAGAGTAGATTTTTTACCATCAAGCAAAAATAATTCTTTGAAGTGTACAATGAAATATCGACCCTGTTTATGTAGTATATGACAAGATTGAAATAATTTCTTTTCTTTTCTAGATGCAACGCCAATGCGTGTAAGAGTTTCTCTAACTTTTAAAAAATCATCTGGATCGTTAAGAGTAATCTCTAACATAGATTCTGGAGACCAGTCTACTAAAGTAGCTTCTTCATTCATTTTTTCAACTCACTTTTTAATATATTCTATTCACGATAATGTACTCATGATAGTTGTATTTATACTAATTAAATTTTTAGCGAGTTTTACCACCTTTACTAATTGATGAATGAATTTTTTCCAAATGTTCTTTTGTTATTAACGGTAGAACTTGATATGCTTTTGCTTTTGAATATCCATAATATTCTTTAATAGCATCAACATCTTTTGATTTATCTTCTTTAGTCCATTTAGAAAACCTTTTTCTTTTACGAACAATTTCAAGATAAAAGTCATACTGAAGCCGGCTATCAAGATTATGATTAAGATTCATCTCATTAGCCATTAAAACAGTATCATTAAAATAAGAAAGACTACGATTAATCATAAAAGCTGAATAAGCTTTTTCATCTAAATCATCATTCATGATATTGGTTTTAGTTGTATTGATACTATTAAGATAGTCAAAAGGACTCATAGCGCTTGGGCCAATGCTTGAATTCTCATAACATCTACAGAAATATCATGTTTTGGATCATGATGAATAAATTTATCTGCTACATCAACTGGCATAAATTTATTATTTAAAGAAGATCCCCAAGCCATACCATCGATAAGAGACCGAGTATCTCTTATTGTCCACCAAGGATATGGCGTAACTTGATCTGTATCTTTCATTAAAAAATCAAAAAAGATTGGGTCAAAGGTGTTGCCTCGAGTATAAACTTTTTTAAGATCATCTGGTCTATTTTCAACAAAGAAATCATATAATTCAGTAATAGATACATCATCAGTAGATGGTTTTAACTGATATTGAGCTTCTTTTGGTTGGTTTTTCCACCAATCAATAGTGCTTTGCTGAACAGATCGACCATATTCTTTAACCTGTTCATCAACATTAAATTTAATCATATGACAATTTTTTAAAAGTTCTTCATATGAATATGGTTTATCAACAAAACGAGATTCATCAAATGAGAGCATAGCAAATGAAATTACTACACCTTTAACTGGATCTTGTGATAAGGTTTCAAAATCGTATACAACTGCATTATCCATTATTGGAACTCCACATTAGCCATTAGCTCTGTCATACATGCTACTACATTTAATTCATGATCAGCAACAAAAGCTTGTTTATATTGGTAGTCAGCAAGAATAAGAACTACTTGAGGAACCGATGCTGGTTTCATATGATTATACATACGATCATAAATCCCACGAAAGATAGATGACGCATCGGTATCAATATTATTAACAACCCAGCTTCGCATTTTCTTAAAGTCTTTTTCTTTGATATATTTCATGAGTATATCAATTTCAGTACCAGTAGAGCTAGAAGAACCACTGCTACTAAGTACACTATCCACAGATCGTCTTTGGAGTTCATTTAAAACCCTCCTCCAATCAGGAGCATGTTTCATAATAATATCAACTAGATCTTGATGTTCATATGTAACATTTTCTTGCTCAAGAATATTACGTGCTCTCTTATAGAATGATGTAGCAAGAACAGTCAGATCTTTCTTTGAAGTATTAAATTCATATACACCACAACGAGAATGAAGTGGTTCAATGATACGATTTTTAAAATTACAGGTTAAGATAAACCTACAATTATTAGAGAACTCTTCAATAAAAGCTCGAAGAGCTGGTTGAGTTGATTGAGCATTTAAATAATCAGCTTCATCAAGAATAACTACTTTGTAGCCACCCTGTAAAGAAATTGATGAAGCAAATTGTTTAATTTTACCACGGAGAGTATCAATATTACCTTCTTCAGAACCATTGACTAAAATGTAATCTAAGCCAAGAGAGTTACATAATGCTTTTGCAACAGTAGTCTTACCAAGACCAGCAGATCCCGTAAATAACATATTTGGGAGTTCACCGGTCTTGATAATTTGTTCAAATGTTGTTTTTAGCTCAGAAGGTAGGATAGTTTTTTCAATGGTTTGTGGGCGATATTTTTCAACCCACAGAAATTCATTATCAAGATTCATTATATAGTCTATCCTTATAGATGGTTTATTCTTCTTCAGCTTCTTCTTGTTTGAATGATTCAACTACTTGAACTGCTTGAGCACATTGATCACGTAGTTGACCAATTGTGGAAAGCTCTTCACCTCGAAAACCACCACGCTGAGTAATAGTATCAATAATAGCAATAGAAGATCGAGAGATCTGATTCATTAGATCATAAGATTTTTTGTGGTCGGCCATAGTTTATTGTTCTCCATAAGTTGATGTTTTTTCAAGTGCAATCCAATAATTCATTGAATTTGCTGAGTTAGTAAATTTAGAAATTAGCTTTGACGAAACTTCGACAACATAATCTCCAGCTAAAACTTTAATATTAGAAATATTAAATACAAGTTTATATATACTCTCGTTAGTCTCAACTGGTACAGAAATAGAATAAGTATTTGCTGTTTTATTTTCTACAGTCGTTACAGTCAAACTTGCAAGACCGTCACCATCTGGCTCAATAACTAGTTCGTTATGACCGAGTGCAGCTGCAGCTCGTTTAATTCTACCTAGTGTAGTATTATCAAGTGTAAAGCTAATATCATGGGCAGGCATTTTTACGTCTTTAGTAACGGTAGTAAGCATATCAATATCAGCATATCGATATTTAATTTTAGATCTACCACTTGAATCAGCAATTGATACATATTCTTCATTGAATTCTAGTTGAGGTGAATCGACTAAGTTAAGTACACTAAGGAATTCGTTTAGATCATAGATACCAAAGCTTTTTGGAAAGTTTTCCACAACTTCAGCTTTTGCTAAGAGATTTTTAGCTTCTGCAATTGTTTGTAAGGTATAACCTTCATTGATAACAATATTAGAATTAATTGCTGAAAAATTCTTAAGAATTTGTAGAGTATTTTCAGTTAGTTCCATCATATATTCTCCATTTTAATATTAGTCTATTATATCATATTTTAGCAATAGTGTAAACAGTTATTTGACTTTACTAAAATTTTTATCTTTATAAAATTCAAGTTTTTCTTTGAATTTTCCATCAAGAATCTCTCCCTTATGAGAGATGACAAACACATTTGTATCATCATCAAGTGTATGTAGTATTTTCATTAGATTATCTACACCATCATGATCAAGAGAGCTATCAAATGTTTCATCAAGTATCAAAAGATTTGTTGCGACTGAGTTTTTCATTTTAGCAATTTGCCGCCAAGTAAAGAGAAGTGCTAAATCAATTCGTTGTTTTTCTCCTTCTGAAAATGAGTCATACGAAAAAGCATCTCTGTGCCGAGATCGTATTGTTTCTTGAAAACTGCCATCTAGATTAAAATGAACAAAGAAATCTAATACCTGTAAATATTGATTAACAAGTTTATTGATAACAGGTATATATTGTTTAATAACTTTTGTTTTGATTCCAGTGTCTTTAAGCATTTCACTCATAACACTATTGTAAGAATATTGCTCATTTAATTTGTATCTTGATTCCATATATCCTTCAATTTTATTACGCATATCAAGTAAATCAGAATTAGCAGTAGAAAGATCACCTTCTCTTGAAGTTAATCTAGCAATACCGGCATTGTAGCCAGTAATCTGATCTTGATATATCTCAATGTTCTTATTATTAGAATGAACATCGGATTGTTTTTTTCTTATTTCTTCGTGTGCTTTTGTCCACTTATCTAAATTCTCTGTTATCTCTTCGGCTTGTTCTTGTAATGTATCCAACGTGTTCTTGAGAGCGATCGCTTCGGTTTTGAGACTATCAACCTTCCCCTGCTTAAAAATTGGTTCGATAGCCTGTGTACAGGTAGGACAGTTGTCATTCTCTTTGTAAAATTTCGAAGCGATGACGACGTTTTTAATGGAAGATGATGTTGTAGCCTTATCTGACAATACGATCTGTTTTTTATTATTGGCTGTACTAAGTGCGTCTGCACAGGTTTCGGCGTTTTTTTGAATAAAAGTGCTAAGTTCGGAATTAGATAATTGTAATTTCGTGATGATCTCTTGTACTTCTTTAATTTTTTCTTCTTTATCATTTATCTCATCCGTATTAATTTGAGTTATATCTCTAATATATTTCTTTTGAGACTCTATTTTATTTTTTACAATATCCAATTTATAATTTAATTCTTTAAGATTTTCTTTTAATATAGCATTTTTTTCTTTAATAAGAATATTCATTTTTGAAAATATATTAATATCAAGTAAATCTTCAATCACATCTCTTCGGTGTTGAGCTGGTAACTGCATAAATGGAATAAATGAACTACTACCAAGAACAACAATTTGATGAAATGATTTATGATTCAATTTAAGAAGATTTTGTTCAAGTATTTTTTGATATTCTTTAGAATGTGATGATTGATTTAATAATTCACCATTACGCCAAATTTCAAATATTCCAGGTTTAATTCCTCGTACAACTTTATATTCAAATTTACCAATTACAAAATTAACTTCAACAATACAATCTTTATTATTAATAGAGTTTACTAATTGAGGCTTATTAATATTACGATGAGGTTTTCCAAACAACGCAAAAGACAGCGCATCTAGCATAGTAGATTTACCAGACCCATTATGTCCAACAATTAATGTTGAAGATATTTTATTTAAGTTTATCTCTGTCCACTTATTACCAGTCGACAAAAAGTTTTTCCATCTAAGATTTTTAAATACTATCATACTACTTCAAGCGCCTGTGCTTCTGTTAAAAGTTTTCTCATATCAATCTTAATTCTATCTTTATCTAATTCTGTGTCAACAGATTCAACATAACTGTCTAACAATGTTGAAGTATCTTCAAGTGATATACCTTCATCTTCAACATTTTCTCCAATAAACTCTTCAAAGTTTTCAGCAATTTTTAGTTCATGTATCTTCTTATTCTGTATTCTATCAACAAATTTATCAAATGTAAATAGATCTTGTTTATTTTTTACAACTATTTTTACAAATTTATGGTCTAAATGATCTAGTTTCATATCTAAATAATTATAATTCGAATCATCATATATAATTCGTTCATATAGAGTATGAGGATTACGAATAGCTTCAATGTTTCGAGTTTCAGTATCGATAACATGAAAATATTTGTTATCGTGTGCGTCATTCCAAAAGAATTCCATCTGTGATCCAAGATACATTACGTTATCTCGTTGTGATTTTGTATGGAAATGACCCGATAGTACTTTTTCAAATCGATTGAAAATATTATGATCCATGCCATGTTGGTTAACAATACCAGCCATTAAATTAAAACCTGATAATTCTAAATGACCACCTAGCCAATCAGCTTTACAGTTTTTAATAAAGTTCATTGACTCATCATGATTTTCTGGAGTAATCCATGGCAACATTGCAAACTTAAATGAATCATATTCCATTACTGTCGGTTTCATTACAATGTGAATTTCATTCATAAAGTGACCAAGTAGTTCTTTAAGAGAATTCAGATCATTTGTATTTTTATAATAAGTATCATGATTACCTGGCATAATGTCCATAGCAATACCAAGATCTCTCAATCGATTAAGAAAATGTTTTCTATTTGAATTAAGAGCTTTAAAATTAACAAACTTACGATGATCATAGTAATCACCGAGGTGAATTATTTGTTTAATATTATGTTCTTTACAATATGGAAAAAATATTTTGTCATAAAAAGTATTTGCATTATCTAAGAATATGTCTGAGCTATTTCTAATACCACAATGAGTATCATTCAAGACCGCTATTTTCATTTTTTAATGTTCCAATCAGCTTTTTCTTCAAGTACAAATTGTACTGCTTGATAGTAATCTTTGTCCTCGTCGTTCATATGTACAGCAAATAAACTAACTTTGGCCATTTGATTTAATAGATCAGTTTTGCCTTCTATCAAATGATCTTGTCCAGGTGACTCCATAATAGCTTGAATAGCATCCATATGAAGCTTAATTCTTTCTTGTATCTTACTCATTCTAAGAAATCCTGTAAGTCTGAGTCAACTATACGAGCTCTTTTCTTTGGTGGTTTATTAGCTTTAGCATAAGTTTTAAGTTCAGTATCATACTCTTTAACTTTATTAATTCTGTCCTTCAATGTATCAACAAAATGGGTAGCTACCTGTGTTGACTCTTCACTACCAGAAGAAGTGATAAACGCCTCAACTCCAGATTGCAACATATATTTTTCTTTGATCTCTTGTTGCTTCTTTTCTTTTGTGATTCTACGAAGAAAAGCAAACCAAATAATTTGCGTAAAATAAGCAAATGCGTTTGGTTTGCCTGACCGAGTTTTAGCATCAATATTATAATTTTCAACGGCCTTTAGACAATTTTCAACTGCATCCATAACCATTTCTTCACGATAAGTATATCGTATAAAGTTAGATTTATGTGAAAGATTTTCAGCAATTTTTAAAAAAGATATAGCAATATCATCGGGAACAATTGGTAAAACATCGCTATTTTCTTTAGCTTCAGAAACAGTTTTTACATAGTTAACTACTGATAATGAAAATTCAGCATTATTTACATAATGTACGTTTTTATTTTTTTTAGGCATAATATTTGTATCTCCACAGAATATATTAATAATTATAAACTATTTTTTGCTGTTTGTACATAAATTTATTTTTTAAAATATTGAAAATAACTGTTTACATACCGCAAGAAATGTGGTATAATAAAGAGTATTCTTTAAAGGGAAGGTAGTATCTGCTAATGCATTCTATCTTTTGGTGCTTTTGCAAATGTTAAAGTCACAACATTTTTAAGTTCGCTGTCATCTTCATCAAGAATTTTTGCTAAAGTGTCTAAAGTATTTTCTTTTTCTTTAATTTCTTCATTCGACATTTCTATGATTTTCGATAGAGCAGATTCGTATTGCTTTAATAATTCAATGTGTGGATTAGACAGTGCCATGCAATGATAAGCATTAATAGTAATTACTTCATCTTTTTGTTCAATGTATGTCATCCAAGGTTTAAGTACATATAATGTAGTAGTATATTCTTCTTCAGTGCTTGTAGTTCTAAATTTATCGATTAGTAAACAATATCTTACAACTAAATCATCTTCGAGTTCTTCTAAAATTTCACAAATAATTTCATCGCCATTTACCATTTTAATCTGTTTAACGTTATCTACAATCATTACTCTAAACCTTTATTTTATATATTTTGAAATTAAATTGCTCTCTTTTATATATTTTGATTCTTTCTTCGGAATGTAACAGCGTATAGTTTTTCTTTGATTTGTGCTGTATATCATCTGATATGTCATATAGTTTAGTAGTTACTCCATTGTCGCTTTTTCTGAGTCCTCTACCAATACTTTGGAGGACTTTAATTTGTGACTTTGATGGGCTCGCAAAAACGATGTTATGAAGATTACGTATGTTAATCCCTGTACTAAAAGTCCCGAGACTAGCCACGATAATCGCATCTTTTTGTTTCTCCGTTATTTTTCTTATAGCTTCTCTATCAGTAGCTTCAGTTGCACCACTAACAAAGAATACCTTTCTATTTATATCAGCTTTAGATTGTATCAGTTCATACAAAATCTTACCATGTTTTTCGACGAACTGAAATAAGACTAATGAATTACCTTTTTGATCGAGTGCCAGGTTTCTTATAAAATGATTACGTTTTTCATTTCCAATTATAAAATTTATTTCTTGTTGATATGTAGATCCGCTTATTAATTGTCTTACATCTTCGCCATGTTCCAATCTTAAAATAAAAATATCAAGAGCTGCTAATGTCTCTTTATCTTGTAATGCCTTAGTTGTAGTGACTTTCATTACTTTACCGAACAAACCTTCAAGAACTAACTTATGTGTTTGTGTTCCATCAAGCGTTCCTGTAGTACCAAAACGATATGCTGTTGTCTTAGCTTTATTCATAATATTGGACAGAGATTTTGATTTAAAACCATGAACCTCATCACCAAATATAACACCAAATTGACTAAACCATGTCATGGGTAATTTATATATTGATTGCCATGTACTAATAAAAACGTTTTCAGATATATTCATTTTAGCTTGACCAGAAAAGATAGCATGGCAATCATCTTTTGAAAAGCTGTTATCTTCAGATGAATAATCATCAAAATCTGACATCATTTGTTGAACAAGAGAAGTAGTTGGAACAATGACTAAAACCTTATCTTCATGGTTAGCCATATACCATCTCATCAAAACATATATTATAAGCGATTTACCTGAGCCTGTAGGAGATAATAAGATTGCTCGTTTCTTACGAATGCTTTCACATATAGCATTAAACTGATAATCTCTTACACTAATTGCTTTTCCTTTGCTATGAAGTTTAAGTGATTCTATAAAGCTCATAATATCTTTGACGTCAATTTTATTAAACGATTCAGGTGGACCAAACGGTCCGTCTTCATATTCTACTGTATAGTCACGCTTTTCAGCAAATTCTTTTACATAAGATAATAAACCAACTGGCAACTCATAGCTTGCAGGATTAAATAACCTTACTTTACCATCCCACACTTTGTTACGAAATAAAGGCATATATTTGTAACCTGGAACAAAGAACGAAAAGAATTCGCTAAGCTCCATTGCTATACCATTATCGCATCCAATGAGTAACATTGCTTCATTTTTCTTCTGTAATAAAATTCTATCCACCAGCTTGAAACATCTTCCATTTTATAATATTACTAATTGTTTGGTGTCGCCATTTTAGAGTATCGACTATTTCAGTAAGAGTCTCTACAATAGTTTTAAAATACACCACCTTTTCTTCGCTCTGTTGTATATCTATATCAGAATCATAATAGCGATTCATGTCACCTTTCATGATTTTCATACCACGAAAAGGATCATATTCCCAGCCTTTTTCTTTTAACTCATCTTCAGTCAGTTTACCGTTATAATAAAGCCATTTTTCTTTCAGCAATATTTTTTGATTTAATTCTGTCTTTTTCAGTTTAAGTTTTGTGATAGACAGCATCTCAAGATATTTGGCATGAAACTTAGCTATTTGGATTGAGCTGGTATCTAAGTTATTTTCATCTAACTGACAGTCTTGCTGCCATTCTTCAAGTATATTTTCAAGTGTTAACAATTCAATTCTCCATAATATAAAGTATATATACGTTAAGTTATAATAAAATATTCAGTCCTAAATGATGCTTGGAATGTGACTTGACTTGGTTCGCCAACTGTAGCTGAGAAATTTAAACCACTTAAAGAAGTAGGAACACAATCTATATATTTTATTGTTCGAACAACATTGTTTGAGTTTGTCATTAACAAAACAGTAATATCAGCTTCATTTGTGTCAGTAGCTGATGGTATATCACGATATAAAGGATTATTTCCTGAAAGTCCTCTTCTGTCTTCTGTCTGCGATTTTGCCCAATTATACATTTCAATATATGAGTTCATACCTTCATCTACTATGATCTCAAAACCTAATTCATCAATAGTTAAAGTGTCACCAGGTAGACCAACAGTAGCAATTCTTTTATACGCCATAGGAGCAGAAGTTACAGTAACACCTGGATGCTGAAAAGCTTGAGCAAAAAATTCTAAATTACCGAATTTTTTTCTATCGATTATTACTTTAAACTGTGTACTCTGTAGAAAATTGATATTAGTAGTTAGTGCTGCCATATTATAACTCCTTGAATTATTACTATTTATATTTTTTTTATATATAAATACATACATAATATCAAATTAAGTAATGGTGTAATTTTAATGGCTAGACGCATAACTGTAAACTTAAGTGACACTATTAACACTTGGAGAATAAAGACAAATGCTCTTAGTAATTTGATAGGTGATTTAGACTTATTGTCTACTGAATTTACCAATCATGATTCTGATTTCGTAGAAGCTATAAATTGGGCATTTTATAATAGAAGACAATACACAGCAGGTCTTGGAATAAGCAAGTCAACTAGCGGAGATTCTTCAGGCGCATTTACTGTTTTAGCTGGAAACGGATTAACTCAAGATGCAAATGGTTTAAGTATAAGCTCTGGAGCATTAGAAAATGCTATGTTAGGATCTATGCCAGCTAATACAATTAAAGTTAGAGATGCAGGAACAGATGGAGTTTTGTCAGATAAAGTTTTAACAGATACTCAAATTTTAATTAATAATGGAGCGGGATTTACTGCAGCATCATTATCAGGCGATGTTACAATGACAAATACTGGTGCTGTTACGATTGAATCTGATGTTATAACATATTCAAAAATGCAAGACATTGTAACTGCAAACAGAGTGCTTGGAAGTTCAACCGCAAATGGAATTATAACAGAAACTCAAGTGCAAACTGCAATGATTGCTGATGACGCTGTTACTACTGTTAAAATTCTAGATGATAATGTTACATATGCTAAAATCCAAGACGCCAGCGCTAATTCAGTTTTAGTTAGAGACGGCGCTGCGGATGGAGATATATCAGCAAAAACTTTAACAGATACTCAAATTTTAATTAATAACGGAGCAGGATTTACGGCTACAGCATTATCTGGCGATGTTACAATGACAAATACTGGGGCTGTTACGATTGAATCTGATGTTGTAACTTATGATAAAATGCAAGACGCCAGCGCTAATTCAGTTTTAGTTAGAGACGGTGCTACAGTCGGAGATATATCAGCAAAAGTTTTAACAGATACTCAAATTTTAATTAATAATGGAGCGGGATTTACGGCTGCGACATTATCAGGCGATGTTACGATGACTAATGCCGGAGTAATAACAGTTGATCCATCGGTAGTCGGGACTGTGAGATTAGGTGGAACAGCTCCAACTTCACCTTCAAACGGTCATGCTTGGTTTGACGATGTGACATCTGGAGAACTGTTCATTTATAGTGATAGCGCATCAAATTGGATACAAGTTACTGGTGTAGTCGCTAATGTAGCATTTTCAGATTTAACAAGTACTCCAACTACCTTAGCAGGCTACGGAATTACAGATGCACCGGCTGCATTAACAGATTTAGGAATTACAGATGGAACAAGCGGACAAGTACTAACAACAGATGGTAGTGCTGGATTTACATTTACATCTGCATCAAGTAGTACAACTCTAGGAGGCGTTGGTACTTATGCCTTTCTAATGCGGACATCAACAGCACAAGGTAGCACAATATCTGTGGGGTCGTCATACTCTGGTAGTTCGTTGACATACGCTGGTGTATCTAGGTCTGCGGGTAATAATATAATCATTTCTCCAAGTGGAACACCTCCTGGAACATGGAGAGCAATGGGCCACGTTGGCGGTGCATTCGGTGGATTTAATCAAAGAGCAACTTCATTCGTGAGGATTTCATAATGCCCATTACAATTACACAAGTGCGTAATGCACAATCGCTTAACGCAGATAACACTCGTATGGATGTAGAAATTAATCATCCTGATTACGGTTGGATACCTTACACTTTAGACCCTATCGACACTGACACCACTATTGATAACAATGTTGTAATGTCTTTAATAGATACAAACTTTACAGCTTATGTTGCGCCCACACAGGCAGAAATTGATTCAGAAACCGCATTGCAAGTTCGTTCTGATCGTGATTATAAGCTACTTACAGAAGTAGATCCTTTAGTGTCAAATCCTTTACGTTGGGCTGATATTTCATCTAGCAAACAAACAGAATGGGCACAGTATAGAACTAACTTATTAAATGTACCACAACAGTCAGGATTTCCCAATACAATCTCTTGGCCAGAGAAACCTGTATAAGATATATAATCAGGAGAAACGAGAATGTCATATCCAACAAACCCAGCGACTGGTGACACATATGTTTTAGGAACAAAATCTTGGACCTACGATGGTACGAACTGGGTTAATCAAGCAACGTTTGCAACGTTTGGCGGTGCAGGCGGTGCAGTTCCAGCAGGTACAGTAATATATCATGCAGCTAACACACCCCCTACAGACTTTATCAAAGCTAACGGTGCTGCCATATCAAGAACAACGTACTCTGATTTGTTTTCAGCAATAGGCACAACATTTGGTGTGGGTGATGGGTCCACTACATTTAACGTCCCTGATCTTCGTGGTGAGTTTCCTAGAGGTTGGGACGATAGCCGTGGAATTGATGGTGGTAGAGCCTTTGGTTCGGCTCAAGCGGATGAGCTAAAAGCACACACTCACAACTACACAGACGGGACAAACGGAACAAACCCAACAGGCACCGGGGCCGGAACAAATAATTCGTTTCCTGTGGTGAATGGACGAGCGACCAGCGAGACAGGTGGCGCAGAAACCCGCCCAAGAAACATAGCTTTGCTTG
>Ga0233432_10003962_pt1 | contig 13252 bp, 30 predicted proteins | sample SI_122_August201_6_FD_179870 | JGI IMG/M metagenome (GOLD analysis project Ga0233432, IMG submission 179870) | Seawater microbial communities from Saanich Inlet, British Columbia, Canada - SI_122_August2016_10_MG | ecosystem: Environmental > Aquatic > Marine > Inlet | place: Canada: British...
TCAGCGTTGATTTCCTTAAGGCAGTCGACCTTGCTACTTCATTTTATTGTTTTCTTTAGTTACTTTGTCTGCATTAATCTGTACTACACTCTCCGTAAGTGCTTTCAAGATTATTTGAGATTTCACTATGATTCATAATGAGATTTTCCAAGGTAACAGATGTCGTAGGAATATTGATTACACCAAGATCTACAGTGTCTACTTGATTTTTTGGTGAAAAAATTGCAAAAAACGAAACAACTGCTACGATTCCAAATAGAATTGAAAACATTTTCATAAGATTATTAAGCATGGCGCTTCTCCTGTTAACGATATATATACAGCGAACGATCCATGTTCTTAGAGAACATGGATCGTTTTTGTTAAATTCCGGCTGCAGAGATTCTTGCAACTTCCTGGAATCCAGTCTTTCGAAGATTCAAGAATACAATGTGACCGCAGCCACCAAAACGGTTCTTTTGTGTTTCAAGAACGCGACACCCACGGAGATCTTCATCCTTTTCTTCAACAGAGAGGTGGATGTGAGAATCCACCATATGCTTAAGCTTGTTGGAACCGGCCATCTTGCCGTCTTTTGTAACCTGGCCGATTACCAGAACATTAACCGCATGCTCTTTTGCATAATTGGTAATCATCTGCAGAGATCGTTCGCAAGTTGCAGAAGTAATACGACCACTCTTGAAGTATCCGTCGTTCATGCACTGCAAAGAGTCAACAATTAGAAAGAAGGGACGATCTGGATGCTGTTCGCGAACCTTGTCGCAACCCTTGAGTAAGGTTGCAACATTGTCTAGGCCTCCTACCATAAAAGAGTTTCGAAGTCGAAGTCGATCCGATGTCATCTTGACTTGGTGAAGCGACTCCTCAGCTGTGTTAAAGACAACCTGTGCACCATGCCCTTGCAAAGAGTTTGCAAGAGAGAGCATCATTGTAGTTTTTCCGCAACCGGGTGTCCCGGTGAACAGAGTAACCATAGAAGGAGTAAAACCCTCTCCGCCAATTACAGCATCAAAGTATTCCAAACCTGTCGGAATGCGCTTCTTTAGAACATCCGGGACCTCAACGTCCTGGATTGAAGTGCCGAATGGAATGTCATCGATTGTAACATTGATTTTCATATTTGCTCCTTACGTTAGCTTCTTTATTATAAATTAATTAGGTTACTTATGCACTCAGTGCGAATTTACTTTAAACTTTCAAGAATAAAAGTGTAGCTGTCAGGAGATTCTTCCCAATACACAATTCGATCTTGCAGCTTAGACATCTTCTTTTCTACACGAGACATTTCAGATGAAATTAGCTTTTTAATTTTTGATCTTTGCTTTTCTGTTCTTGCAGGCCTATCACCGAGTTCGATCATGCGAGCTTTGAATTTTTCAGTTGCGCCCTTGATCTCTTCATTAAGAGAATCAACATAGATATCGTTTCGAAGAATATACTCTCCAAATAGAGGAGTGCACTTTTTCATGCCTTTTGACTTGTTCATTCGAGACTTACCCCGTGAACCGCTAGCTGGTGGAAAAAAGTCTTCAGGTGTAAGACCTTCAAAGAAAAGAAAACAAAACTTTTCAAATTCTTCATCAGCTAAAACATAGACATAATCAAGCTGGCCTTTATTACAAATAGTATCCCAGTCAGTTCTAAAATCATAAGTAACAGAGCCTCCGCTTCTCGATCCACTTGTTAGTTTACACTCGAGTTCTGCACAGATTTCATCAATGACAATATCAGGTTTTCCTGGAGCACCGTCAGAAGAAACACCGCTAAACTTTTCAGATAGGATTCTTGCTGTTTCTACTTCTTGTGACATTGAAACAAGGGCGTTTCGTCGGCCAAGATTTTCACGGAAATCGTATTCCCAATTAAGATACACAGACTTTAGATCAGACTCAAAACCTTTCATTCTTGCAAGAATTCGAGAAGCATCTTTTTTTGAAATATACATTGTTTTTCTCCTACAGCGTTATTTTAGCATATATACATTAAAAATACACGCTAAATAATATTCCACTTTTTTAAGACCCAGGGTTCAATCTGTACTGAGTATGTTTGCTTGTCTGGATTGTTTAAAATGTATAATAGATCTTCCTTTTTAATTGTTGATCTATTCGTGTGAACAATCGTATCAAAACCTAAGATTTTTAAACTTACTAAAGATTTATCTCGGGGTGAAGCTTCAGCAGAAGCAAAGACGGGAATATACTCTTTTTCAACATATTTGTCGTAAGCGACAACTAAGTTTTTAAATTCTTTAAAAGTTCCTATCTTAGATAGGCACTTCATTGTTGAAAAAGATATACTACCTGATTCAGAGAGTAGTGATACTTTCTGAGTACCCCAAGTCGAATTTGAGACCCAAGTAGACCAAACCAAACCAATCGTATCTTTCTTAGCTCTTGGACCAGGAAATCTTCCTCGAGTATTTTTCTCAACAAGAACTACATCAATTTTTGGTTCAAGATGAGCTTTTAATGATTGCATCTATATACCCGGTCGGGACTTTGTAAATCAAGACGTTCTTTTTCTTAAGTTTCATAGGAATCTGTGACCAGAGATTTGTTGATAGATTTGTGTTTTCCATTTCAACAAAAATACTAAACACATTGCCTTCTTCTTTTATATGAAAGGCATTTTCCCAGTACTCAACAAGTATGTCAGTGAGCGCAACAATCTCAGCCGACTTCACTAGAATCTCTCAAGGAGTACTTCTATCTGCTGCTCGACTTCTGCATCTTCTGTGTCTGTAAGCTTTTGCTTAATCTTTGCAATTCGAAGTGCATATTTAAATGCCTTGACATCAAGCTGATCTTTGTATTCTGCAAAGAGCTGCTTCTGATATTCTTTTAGCTCTTCTTTTTCAGACTCAAGCTGTTTGACTTTTACGATAAACTCTTTTAAAACTTCTGTATTTGCCATTTTACCTATCCTCCGGTTTCTTAAATGGTGTGTTGAGTGCCCTATAAAGGTCCTCTTCACTTTTAAATTCTACAACATTGCCTGTGTTTTTACATTTAAGGCCATACTGCGAAAGCGAGTAGCCCATCTTTGTTGCCTTTCGACGAAGCGATACGTTATGATACGCGCTGCCGGTCCACATCTGCTTAAATGTGCCGTAATTGTCTGGCGTGGCAACATAGAACTCTGTTTGGACTCCACGAAACAACCCAGTTTTAGCAGGCTTTCCGCTTTTTTGGTAACCAAACATGCGGACAAAGAACTCATTGAGCTTGTCTGCAAGTTCAGAATCTTGAGCTGGTACAACAACAATATCAAGGTCGCCGCATGTGGGCTTTTGACGTCTTGCGCTCCCACACAAAATAACACTCTCTACAGTCGGCATCTGATCTACAATCTCAGAGTATAGACTCAGTGCTGTTTCCCTACTAATACGTTTACCACCGTGAGCTTTACCACCCATAACAACCTCCTTGGTGAGATTATTTTAAATTATATTAATGTAATATGCACTCAAGTCAATATTGAAGGGGTACACATATTAACTTCTAAATGAATTTTTTCAGATCTCGCAGATCTTTTTTGTAGAATTCTTTCGGCGTAGTCTTTTCGATCTTTTCGCGTTCTTTCTTCAGACTAAAAGCTCTCTTCTGCAACTCTTCCCACTTCTCTTTTGTCAGTGAGTGAACAGACATGTCAAGTAAGTATCGATAAGACCCTTCGTGCTTCTGAATGTCAAGAGGTTGCAGATCTTTTTCAACGTCTGCTCGCTTTCTGTTACGCAATTCTAGCTTTGCATCGATGATAGCCTTGATAAACTTGACGCGATTGTCAATAACAAACAGATCACGATCAATCTTGTTAAGCAAATACTCTTTGCGCTTAACGTAGTAACCTAGCCGAAAGTCTACAAAATAAACAAGCAACTCTTCAGCTGTCTCAAAGATCTTAAGACCACCTTCTTCATTTAGCGTTGTAATGTTTTCTGTTTGGCGCTCTTGAAGCTTAAGCGTGGATTCGAGCTTATTTTTTGTAATAAGCGCTTTTAGTTTAACACGCTGGAACTTCACAGTGTACTTGACACGGTCTGACGACTCGTCATCGTATCCTGTAATAATTCCTTTCTCTTGAAGCTTGTCAAGGTGTGCTTCATATTTTTCGTATGTCCAGCTAGGTGGAATTTCATTTATGACAACAGTCGAAGTATTCTTTACGCTATAGTCACCATGAAAGATCCAACTGCGTGGTGTGTCAGGAACCGGGACAACATTACCGTAAAATCCGTTAATCCATGGTTTGAGTCGTTTGATCTTCCTGTTCGACAGATGATCCAGGCAAGCTTCAATGATGTCAGATGGGTTACGGTTCAAGATGTTGGTTGCAAAGCCCACAGCGATCCCTGAGCCTCCATTAAGCAGTACTGTGGGGACAATCGGGAGAAAGTACTTGGGTTCGATTTCTTGACCTTCTTCAAACTTTGGAGTTGTTAGCCCAAAGTCCATATACAGGCGCCGAAAGTTGTCATTAAACTTTACACCAATATAGCGAGGCGCGCCCGCAGCCGGAGATCTAAGCGAACCAAACTGTCCGACGCCTTGAAAAATAGGCATGGAGTTCTTGAATGTTTGCGTCATTCCGATAATGGTTCCGTCAAGAGAACCGTGATGGAAGAATGAGATTGCCGCTGCTTGTCCACCAAGCTGAAAGACCTTCATTGCTTTTTCTTTTCCGGTCTTCCAAAGTTTATGAGAGGCGTAAGCAATCTTGCGCTGACTTGGTTTGAAGCCGTCTACTAAGCTTGGAATAGCACGATTTTCGACAACATATCTCGCGTAACCAAGATACTCAGTGTCGAAGAAGTCTTGTGCTTTTCTTTTAACTGCGTTCATTTATTTTTCCTCGATAGATTCTGACTTTAGTAGAGAATGAAAAGATGTATTAAGTTCACGATAACCTTTTCCGCTCAAAATTAGCCAGTGATGTATGTTATTAATACGCTTTTTTCCAAAGTACATCCCGGTGTCGATAACATTGCCGTTTTGATCAATGACATGGACGACATCGCCGTCTTCAAAGCTGTGCATGGTTATTGTTTGTCCTTGCTCAAAAGCTTTTTCTAAGTCAATCATATCAGTACCCGTAACTTTAGTACTGTTGTAGGTGAAATCAAGATAGAAGATCGCTCCTGCTGGCATACTCATCGGCTGAACTGTCATAATTTGCTGGGCTGTCAATCCTTTACAGCTTTTACTCATGACACCTTCTTTACAACAAGTCTAACAGATCGCTGCGCTTCGATTTGATAATCTCCAAAGCGATACTGGAATTTGTCAGTCGCTTCTTCGGAAGAACACGACGCGCTGTTGGGATGTCTATCATACTGAGACTCAACAGACTTTTTCAAGCTGTCTGTGACGCCGACGTCATGTAACTCTTTCGCAAACCTGAGTATGAGATCTTCATATTTTTCTTTGTTCATGATCATCCCTTTCTTTATTATACATTTATTATACACACAGCTTATATAATATGCACTTATTCTTCGACGCGAAACACACCGTCTTCTTCGATTAGAGTTTTTGGCTGACCATGTCTTTCGACTATTACATCCCAAAACTCCTGGCTACAAATGCAACACTCTTGACCAAAATAGCTCTTGAGCCACTGGTGTCTTGCCCACCCGCCGTAAAAACTAGAAGGTGACGGCACGTAGATCGACCTGGCTAAGCCAAACTCTTCTGGCTTGCGGTGGACTTCGATAAACTCGCAAGTACGTCGTGTCACAGTCACCGGTTCGACCCAAGTCTTGTTAATCTTCCATGATTCGCCGTTGACGTCTAAGTGAATCCCACAAGTGCACGGATTACAAACGTTGTTGTGCTTGTGAGAGTCAAGCGGAATATTAATTGCCCTAATGATTCCGAGCTCTCCATCGCGCTTTCCTGGATGAGACATTCTAACTTTATCACCGATTTTCATCGATCACTTCTCCCTTAAATACTTTGCCAAGAATGTAACCTCTTTTTTCATCCACCGCTTTTTGTCGTCGATGGTGACCGTCAAGAATCCTTGAGAATACACCACTCTTTTCCTGCACAATTATAGGGTAAGATAGATCTGCAACAAGTTTTCTATGATTTTCGATGCATGTTGACGGTATGTGTGCCAAGTCAGCTAACTTGATCTTGATTACAGGTTCGCCTTGTAAGGTTGACAGCACTTCTTCGATAGTTGTCCTGTCGCCTTTCTCATCCTCCCAATACGTTTTCTTCCAGTCATTGGTTTTCATCGACTACCTCGAGGTGGTTGATCCAGACCGACGGAACGATACCATCTGAAAAAAGAACTGTGGCAGTAGTTTGTCTCCCCTGGGTGTCTATTTGGATTACTGTGCCTGCAACATCATCTCTGACACCGGTTCGATCACGGATGGAGATCTGCCACCTCACTAGATCGCCAGGTTTCACTAGATGCCCCAGATTGAAAATGCAATTAAGGCGACTGATGCAGTTATACCAACCCAGCTGACGATGAGAAGTTTCTTCTCAGCTGCTTCAATATCATCTTTAAAAGTCTTATTATTCATGACAGATTTCCTCTTCTAGCCTCTCTGTCTTTTTGAAATGCATGTACATTGTTTCAAGGTTAGTCACATTTCATCCTTAAGCATTTTGAATTTTTCTAAAAATTCTTCACAAAGCCTTCTCATGTCTTTTTTGGATAGTGCTATTGTCACAGATGATGCCGATCCCTCCCAAATGTCTGCCTTAAACATCACTGGATCGTTTACACAGGTGTAGACTAAGTCATCTTCAAAGCACTCGGTATAAAGATGATACTTTTCATTATGACTAATTGTTACTTTTGTGCTCATTTTTCACTCTTCTTCTTCCACATGTTCAATCTTTTTAAAGTATAAAAATGACATGTTACCCTCATAATCTTCAAATTCCATTTTTTCATCATACTCTTCTAAAGGGTCTACACAAATAAACGGTCCGTCTTCAACCACGGGATTTCCTTTCTTATAATATTTGACTGCACTTGTTACACGATCTCTAGTTACAGTTTTTGTTTGTCTAGTGTAGGTTCCGTCATACTCTTTTTTAAATGTAACAACTACTTCATTAGATTTGCTGATGCCTTTAATTGCTGCCTTACTTCCCATATTCTATTCCTCTTTTTTGTTTATAATTTTTAATTGAACTGACTGTGCTATTGTATAGTGCCAGTCTCCTGGTGTTTCATCCCAAACAACCACAGTGTAATCTTTTGTAACCTTTATAACTTTACCTACTGGATTAAGATGCTTGAGAACTTTTTCTTTTGTTACGCGGTCGCCTACTTTCATTCTTCATCCTGTGTTTCGTCAACTTCTTCGTCGCTTAGGTCACGACCAAGAATCTTCATTTTTCTGTGAAGAGGGTTCTTTGAAAACCAGTGGTTGAGCGTCGAATGAAAGTTATCGCCTTTTTCAATAACAAACATCTTTGGATCCTTAATGATCTCTCTGTATTCTTCATCTTCAAGTGCGGCAAGACCCTTTTTGTATTCAATCTCCCAACCTTTGATTTTTGATTTGTTTGAAACCCAAGGTTCAAATTCCTCATTTGTATAGAAAGACTTCTTTTCTTTGCCTTTTTTGGCAACAACAATTGGGGTGACAACTCTGCAAATCATTTCTTGCTCAAACATTTCAGGCCAGTAACGACCAAAGAAATTGATAAGAAGTCCTGCAATCGAGTCGCCATCTGGATCGGCATCTGAATAGATGAGAATTTTTCCGTATCGCAAATTCTTTGCTTCTTCACCAAGTTTAAGACCGATGGCACCGAGTAGCGAAGTAACTTCTTTATTCTTGACAACCTTTAGCGGGCTTAAACCTGAAACATTGATGAACTTTCCACGAAGAGGAAAGGCACCTTGTAATTTTGGATTGCGATACTTGCGAAATGCAGAAGAAGCAGAATCGCCTTCGAAGACTGCTAAAGAGCAGTCTTGTCGGCGAGTTCTTGCTTTTGCATCAATAAGTTTAAGAATCTTGGACTTGCTTAAAGATCGATTAAGCTTTCTTAGTTCTTTCTTTTCTTCGGCAATAGCTTTCTGCTGTGCCCAATCAAGAATTCTTTCAACAATCTCAGAGCCTGCAATTTTCTTAATAACTGCAGGAGAAAATTCAAATTCTGAACCAAATTGTTTATGCTCAGTAATAAGCTTTTCTTTTGTCTGGGATGAAAAAATAGGATTGACAATGTCAGCTTGCACAAACAAGAAGATATGATTTTTAATCTCTTGAGGCCTTACATCAATCTTGTGCTTCTTCTTAATTAGCGCACGAAGATGCGTAACAATCTGGTTTGCGATATAATCAACATGTGTCCCACCGTCAGAAGTCTCAACTGAATTGACAAAACTGACATGTTGCATTGACCCATGTGAAGACGCGATTCCAATTTTCCAGCGAGGCCCTTCAACGTAAATAACGTCTTCAGAATACAGCTTGCAATAATCTTCAAAAGACTTGAAAGAATAATCTTCTTTGTTGAAAGTTACTTTTAGTTTAGGATTACATGCCGCTAAATCAATGACTCGTTTTTGAAGCATCATCATGTGATCTTCATCGACTGTTTTCATTTCAAAACGTTCAAAATCTGGCATGAAAGCGATTTCTGTGTAGCCTTTTTTTGATTTCGCTTTTGACACTTCAGCTGTGTCTTTGCTTGTCATGTTGTTGGCAAACTTTTGAGAAAAATCTTTTTTCCCGTCGCTAGTCCTTATTCGAAAAGCTTTTGAAAAGATATTTGTAAGTGTTGAGCCGACACCGTTGGTTCCTGCGACTAAGCGTTCTTCACTATCGTCGAAGTTCGAACCTGCTTTTAGATTGCTAAAAATTAGTTCTGGAATCCATTCGTCGTGCTCGGGATGCTTGTCAACAACGATGCCACCGTTATCTTTGACCAAAATGGCGCCCTTTTCAGGATTTACTAAAACGTCAAGCTTGTTAAGCTTTCTTGGGTTTCGCCTATGTTCATCAACAGAGTTTGATACAATCTCGTCAAAAATCTTTAGAAAAGCTGGATTGTATGTGACACTTTCTGTCTTGAACTTGTCGCCATCATAAACAGAAATATTGTCGGTTCTGTGTTTAATAGAGCCGACATACATGCCGGGGCGGAGCAAAACATGCTCAATGTCAGTTAGCTTTTTATATTTGAGTAAATCAGACATGATTCCTTAGTGCATGAAAGTACAATTATATTTTACTTTGTTGTTGTAAAGTTTACACACAAAGTTTTACACATTATTTTTCCGAAGCTGTTTTACTTCGCGCATCATGCCCTGCATCACACGAAACGCCTCAGCATTACCCTTCGCGTCGTTAACAGGATTGTGATCGTGAACAGTTTTGCGAAGATGTTTCCACTTCGCGCGCATGTTGCCCATCGCGCCGCAATAAACATCACCGATGCGACGTGCTGAGTATCCGAAGGGGTTCTCACCCAAGTAGCAGTGGAAGTAGTAGTTGATCCACTGCCAGTCGAAAGCAGGATTGTCAGACATAAAGATCGGACGTGACCCTGTGTTATTATGCAAGATCCACTGGCCAAAGTCTATCATCGCCTTGTGCGGGTCACCATATCCTTCGTGAGTTTCTCGATCAGGACACGATATTTGTAAAGCTTCTAACTTGTAATTATTTGTAATTGGAAAAGTTTCCCTGTAAAACGTGGTCTCAAGATTATCATCAAACTTGACAGCGCCAAAACTCACCATCGAGTAGAGTCCTGGGCATGGGCCATCTGCTTCTACATCAACAAAAAAATAACTCATTCTTCGTCCTCCCCTACAACAACAGGATAAAGTTCATCACCTTTAAGAACCCAATGTCGTCTAACAACAATTGTATCTTCTCCAAACACATTCAAATCTGATAAAAGTGCTTGTAAGTAATCAGGTATCGAACTCCACGGGATAGTTCCGATGGTGGCGAAAAGAGAACTTGGGTCTTTGTCGCCTATCATCTCTACATCTCGAGGCGTCATTAAGGCACTCATGACTTCTGCTGCATGATGGGGGCATTCGTAGTCTATCTCTTTGTCACTAAAAGAAACAAATTGATTGTAAAGTGTAGTTCCAACAAGGGATCCTTCTTTTGGCTTGGATTCAAGCCAGATTGGTCCTTCGATTTTCATTCTTCGTTCTTCTCTTTCTTTTTTTCGTGTAATGTCCAGTATCTTCCCGAGTCAGGTCTTGCCTGTCTATAAAACCAAAGATATTTGCCGGATTCGCGGAGATCCTCGAGATCTCCGGTAATAGGGCGAATCAAATACCAACCTTGAGGATAAGCATATTCAACAAATCCGAGACCATGACCATGCGGCATACCCACATTGACGACATAGTCACCCTTTTTGAATTTATGATTAGACTCTTCTGGTTCGAGATTAGCTTCGTCCATAACCAAGTATTTACATTTAATGAAAGAATAAAACAAATATCTTTTTGGTTCGATAACGTCGGCAATAAAACCGGTCGTGTGACCATTAGTATTGCGAATACAAACCAGATCGTGAACTTTAAATTTACTCATTCTTCGTTCTCCCTACCAAACAAGCCTTTGATGATTAGAGCATTCCTGCCATCCTTCATCTTTATCTTTTCAGCATTGTCGATTGCCTTAACACCATCCAGAAAGCCAGTCTCGTATTTCATATCAAAAGGTTGTGGCAACAATAGCCAGCCAATAGAAAGACCAATAGAAAGACCACCTAAGAAAAATAATGCCTCAATCATTCTTCGTTCTCCATTGGTTATCTATACCAGCCTTGTTCACGCCCCTCTTTGTGATGAGGAGATGTTACAAAGCCTTCCCACTCGTGGTTGCACTTGTTACAGCGCAATGTGGCTTGCATATTCATATCTGTGGTATCAGGATTATGTGCTTTAACAATATTATCAGAATACTGGAAAGCTCCACATTTTGGACATCTGTTTAGTCTTTCACTCATTCTTCGTTCTCCTCAAATGTGCCATCCATATCGACAGCAAGATAGACACCATCATCTTGCTGGGTCCATTCAAACTCGCACCCATTGTCTTTTAGGTGTTTTGCCAGGCTGTAACGAGAATGACCCATAAGCCATTCGAAGATGGCTTCTTTGAGTTCCTTTTCTGTAAGGTAGATTGATTTGATAGATTTGACTTTCATTCTTCGTCCCCCATCAGTTCATGATATTTTGGAAACAGTAGTTTCTCAAACTGATCCCATTCAAGTGTCACATGCTTTCCAAATTCATAACCAAAATTATGCTTAAGTACGAAACAAATTTCAAATTTCCCTAGTGCATCGTATCGATCAAAGTCAACAATCTTTACCTTTCCGTAGGGTTTTAGTTTTACTATGGAATTAATCGGCATCGTGTTATGTAAAAGTATTTCCAGCTTATCGTTTCGTTCCTGCATTTTGCTGCGCCAAGAGAACAAAGAGGTATTACAATCATCACTCGTAAGTTTCTTTTGTGCAAAGGTAATAAGACTCGGTCTGCCCTTCAGCAAAAGATAGGCATTGTAAGCCAACAAGCAAGTTGTTGTGAATAGAAAAAAGTTCATTCTTCGTTCTCCTCAAGATAACCTTCGTCAAAATGCCGAAACTCTACGATTGTAGGTGGCCCAAGATCAGTAACCATTTCTTGTAAACCTTTGCGAAAGTCCAAGTCAGCTGACGTGATAAAATATCCGCCTGGCCAGCCAACAAAAATACGATCTTCGCTCATTTAACAATCTCCTACAGGCTGAATGACTGTGTAACATACACTGTACATCGATTCTTTACTTCCGTCGGGCCACTCAACAGTTAACATTGGCCCGAAGATTGGTTCTTCGTCGTCGTCATCATCATACCTTAGACTAACTACTCGACCCGGTGGGTTACCAAACTTCGTGGCAGTTTTGACCTGAACTGTGTCGCCGACCTTTATTACCTCAGCTTCACGCCTAAGATCTCCAAAACTTTTAACCTTTATCATCGTCATCTCCACTTGATTCTTTTCCTAAAAACACTGCGTAAATTCTGTTCAAGACAAAGTCAAACGCGTCAGGATTTGTGTCTGGTGTTGCGATCATCGCAAGCAAACGTCGAAGGTCTGACTTTTTCATTTTCTCACCCTTTCAAGTCTTTCGATTTCGAAGGTTAAGTACTGGGATGCTTTCTGCAAGTCTCTTAAAGGATCTTCTGTTTTCTTTCCTGAGCGATTGATATACTTCAAGACGTTGCCTAAACTAAAATTAAGACCCCATGCCTCGATAACTTTTATTGCCTCGTATTGATTGTCCTTGCCGCCGTAATGGCCCGGATGATTAACAGGTTCTTTTTTCAATTATCTCTCCAAGAATTGTTTCGATGCTTCGTACAATACAATGTTTGCCGCCTGGGCAGTGTTCAGACAGAAACCTGGTCCAGGCATGTCGATCTCAACGCAATCAGCAATTTGAGTCACGTCAACTGGCACACCGGATGTCTCATGCCCGGTAAAGATACAGACTTCTTGATCAAAATTAAAACGATAATTCCTTAACTTCTTTGATTTATCACAAAGTTCCGCGGCGACGACTCGAACTGAATTTTCTTCTGACCATCGATTAAAAACTCCAGGAGAACTGTGTTGAATGAGATTGATGAAATCACACGTAGACCCTGATAGGCGTCTAAGCTCTGCCCTTGAAGGGATTGATCCGATTACATGCACGTCTCTAACACCAAAGCAGACAGCTGACCTAATCAAGAAAGCCAGGTTACCATCATGCATAAAATTGACACACCCAATAGAAATAGGGAGAAACTGTGCAGACTTTATTTTTTCTGCATATCGCTGCTTTCTAGTATACTTCCTATGAGAAAGAAAGTTTTTCTGGACAATCTTCTTGTAGTTAGACTTTGCCAACATTGCTTGTTCTCCTACCTTTATTATAGTAGGAGATTATAATATTTGCACTTAATCTACTTATTAAGTCTCTCAAGATATCTACCTACCCAGGTTTTGATAATTGCTTCTTTGTTTTGAAACTTTTTTGACTGTCTCACTTCTGAAACACTGTTTTCAAAAGCTTTTGTTATAATTTCTTTTGGAAGCAGGTCGTCTTCTATATCATGTGCAGACATAAAATTTTCTAACTCATAACATCGTCGAATAAGACCGTCATAAGCAGCAATTTTCTTTTCAGGAGAAAGATACCTGTTGATTATTCTCAGTAAACCCAAGTAAGAAGCTATATCACGAACGTCTCGACTGTTGCCCTG
>Ga0233432_10003964_pt1 | contig 13251 bp, 6 predicted proteins | sample SI_122_August201_6_FD_179870 | JGI IMG/M metagenome (GOLD analysis project Ga0233432, IMG submission 179870) | Seawater microbial communities from Saanich Inlet, British Columbia, Canada - SI_122_August2016_10_MG | ecosystem: Environmental > Aquatic > Marine > Inlet | place: Canada: British...
GACTTTGGCCGTCACGTTTTTAACTGGCCCGAGAAGATTCACCAAGGAAGTAATATAGTAAGGGCCCATATCAAAGAGAGGCCCTCCACCTGCCTGATAGAAAAAGTCGGGGTTTGGGTGCCATTTCTCCGGACCTCCGCTCATTAGAAAAACTGTTCCCGATAAGGGCTGGCCTATCCAACCGTCGTCGAGTGCTTTTCTCGCTGTCTGCTGGCCACCTCCCAAAAAAGTATCCGGTGCACAACCGACCTTTAACCCTTTCTCCTCAGCCATTTTGAGAATCTCTCCTGCTTCTGTAAGATTAACTCCAAAGGGCTTTTCTGAAAAGGTGTGTTTACCAGCCTTGAGTGCCTTAAGAGCCACTTCAGCATGGGCTGAAGGAATAGTCAGGTTCAAGATCAATTCAACGTCCGCAGCCAACAGCAGTTCATCGACCTCATAAGCCTGAATGTTCTGCTCTTCAGCAACAGCCTCTGCCCTTTCTCGGTTGAGATCAGCTACGGCAACAATCTCAATCTGCGGAAGGCGCGCTGCGTTCTTAAAATAAGCGGTCGAAATGTTACCACACCCCACCATTCCTATTCTTAAAGTTTTCATTTAACTTTCCCCTCAAGAAAGCGCAGGCTTTTTTCTGAAGCCTCCATGATGTCCGTATCACAGGTGTCGAATTCTACGTATCCAGCTAGTGGATTCTCAAGTTTCTCGAAGATCGTATCAAAATCCATGAAACCTTGGCCAACCGCCACGTTGGCCGGTCCTCTTTCTCCAGGTCCATCTTTAAAATGAACATAGGCAACTCGATCACCTAATTCTTCGATGACTTCCGCAGGTTTCTTTCCACCAACCGCCACCCAATAGGTGTCGATCTCCATTTTTACATCGGGATGTAGATTTTCAGCAAGAACTCGATATGCCGGCGTGCCTTCGATATCCAAATATTCCCACTCGTGATTGTGGTATCCAACACTTAAGCCTGCCCTAGAAGCATTTTCGCGTGCCTCATTGAACATCTCAGCAACTCTCTTGATGCCGTCAGCCGTTTTAAAATCATCGGGCCCACGGCCGCTGATAACACAACTCGCCCCCACTTGGCAGGCTTCGTCGATCACCTTACTCGACTTATCACCAAGAGGCAATTGACTGTGTACACTTGGAACCTCCAACCCGAGAGACTTGAGTTTAGCACCAACTCCTTCTACATCTGAATAGCTAAATCCTGCGGTCTCGACACTCTTGTAGCCCATCTGGGCCAATTCCTCCAACCCTTTTTCCCAATCTTGAGCCAGCACATCTCTTATGCTATACAACTGAATTCCTAAGATCATTTTCCGCTTTCCTACCATGGTGAAGATCATATGATTGCCTCAGGTTAGGGCTTCCCACTTATCTTATCAATATGCAAAACCTACGATCTATATCAAAAAGCCCTTCCTCTGCTCTACGGCTTTCCTCCATTTCTTTTTTCAAGGCCCCAAGGTATGCCAAAAATCTCGGCCTAATTCTTGAACAAGGTCGAGAAAAAATAGAAATCGTTCTCAAAGGAAGAGCAAAGGCTCTCGTCGAAGATGTGTGGGTTTCCGTTCGCCCCGGCTCAATCATCTGGCATCAAGAGGGCGACCTTACCCTTCGGCACCCTGACCCGGAAGACCCCTACCACTGCATGGCTTTTTCTTTCGAGGGATTTCATCCAAAACCCGAGAGACGACTCAGCCATTGGGAGCAGTTAGAAGAATGTGATCAGTTCTGTCGACAACACCTCAGTGACTTTCACCAAGGTCGACTGAACCACGACCTACAGAGTCAGGTCATTCTATCCAGAATCAGATGGGAGATTCATCGATTTATAAAAAGTGAAGACATCGGCACCCTTCCTGCAGAAATACATCACGTCTGTCAGACTATCGAACGAAACCCCGAACGGACATGGTGCGTGAAGGAAATGGCTGAGCTCGCCAACCTAGGCGCTTCTCGGTTTTACCAGATCTTTCGCCTTCATCTGAAAACCACTCCCCATGAGTACCTTAGTGTATTAAGAATGGGACGAGCCAAAGAGCTCTTGAGTTCTTCAGGTATGAGTATAAAAGAGATTGGATACCAATGTGGATACAAAAGCCCTGCCCAGTTTGGAAGAATATTTCTTCACCGAGTTGGCCTCACTCCAGGGCAGTATCGTCAAAAACACCTTCTTCCCTACCAGAGCTGAACGAACATACTTTACCATATCCGCACTTAAAATGCTTTAAAAATTAAGAAGGGGAACAAAATGGTCGCCTTAAATTTATCGTCTTCAGCAGGATACTTTAAAGAGATGCTCGGTGGACCCTTCCACTTTCCTCAACGAGATACAGCTGATTGGAATCATCCACTCCTACTTCCTCTAGAGGAGATCCCGTCCGACCTGCATGGAATAGCCACTGCCCTGTGTTGAGGTAGTAAAGTAAAAGATTGTTTCCTCTATCTTGTGCGACAACGAGATTGAGGTCGGGAATTGTAAAAACCCTATCTACCGGAATGCCCTTTATCAGTTGCATCGGTCGTGGAGGGAGGTTATCTTCAAGCATATGTAAACTCCCTTCAATATCGAGGATGAGCCAGCCACCATCACCCGTTGGAAACGCTGCTCTTGGGCGGGGAGCCTCCAAGCTCCATGGCTCTCCCTTCTCATTGCTCTTAGGGTCAAATTCCCGATACTTGATACGGCCAGGACTAAGGAACGCGATGAGCCATTTTTTCTCTGATGCTCCGCCCTTAACAACCCGGTAACCAGGGGGAAGACCACTCCATCGCGTCAAGGAATTTACGTCAGCATCCCATGCTTGAAAACTTCGCCATTCAGGAGCAGCACTGAGAGCATCCCACCAAGCCAAAGAAGGAAGGTCTAGCTTACCCCCTTCAGAGGGCGAAGACTTACTCAGAACTTTGACCATCCAACGAGAAACAAGAGGGTCATCTCTAAAAAAATAGGACGACTGAAAGGTGCGAAGACCCCTTCGCAAACGGCCTGCCTCGACATCTTTCAGCAGATTGAATACCTCAATACCATGTTCACGAGTGTTCTTAAAGAAGAGTTCCTGACGTGTTTCAGACTCCTGCTGTCGAAAAGAGTTTCGCCCCATGTTGAACAGTTCCTTTTTCTCGTCGGCTTCTTCTTTCGCCAGAGCAACAGCTTCTTCAAAAAATTCAAGTTCCTGTTCTAACAATTGCACATCTCGGCTAAGTTTGTCCTGATCAACCGTTTTTTTAGCTGCGCTATCTTGGAGTCCAAGTGCCTGATCTTGAATTTCTACACTCTCCCGAATTAGAGCATCAATTTTTTTTCCAAATTCCTCCAGTTCCTTTTCTCTAGCCTTCACCTCATCTCCCATGGTATCGACTCTTTTTTCGAGGGATACATTCTCGAGCTCAAGAGCTTCTCTCTCTGAATCTAGTCTTTCCCGGTCACTACCTAGAAAAGCACCCCAGATCAACGTTATAAGAATAGGCAAGAGAGTCATTGCCATGAGCCACCCCCTTCTCTTCATAAATTTCTTGAGCGAGTACATGCCAAGAGCAGACTTAAATCCTTCTAATGCTCTCTCTTCAAAAATAGATGTGATGTCCTGATGGAGAGCTGAAGCATCGCGATAGCGACTCTTTCTTTCTGAAGTCACCATCTTCTTCAATACATGATGCCACTCCTCTGAAAGACGATTTCCGTTAGGTTTGATGTGACGTGAGATCACCTCTCGATTGAGAGAAACATAATTTCCTTCGGCCGCATTCTTAAGAACATCGTTCACTTTCTCACCTTTTACGAGTCGCTCTAAAGTGAGCATCTCATAAAAAATTGCTCCTAGACTGAAAACGTCCGTGGTTTCACGAACTCTTTCGACTCTTCCTTGAGCCGATTCAGGACTCATGTAAAAGGGAGTTCCCTTGATACTTCCACTCACACTATGTTGACCACTCTTGAGTTCTACCATGCCATCCTCTTCGGCCTCTTTCTCAAGATCCTTCTTTTTTAGCACTTTCGCCAATCCCCAATCCAGAAGAATCACTTCCTCTTGATCTCCGATCATAATATTGGCTGGCTTGAGGTCCCTGTGCAGAATTCCTCGACTGTGAGTGTAGGCAACTATTTCTACCAAACGCTGAAAAATCCGATAACGTCTGGCCAATGGCCAATCTTCAGGAGAAGACTTCGCCTTAAGAATGATCTCAGCCATGGATTTACCCAGAACCTTATCCATCGTCATGGCCGGAAGTTCTCCCTCTTCCAGAAGAAGCGCGTGAACAGGTAGAATTCCAGGGTGTTCCAATTGGCCCATGATGAGGGCTTCACGAACAAACTCTTTGGTCTTCCTTTCCATGGAAGGACCCGGCTTCATTTTTTTGTAGGCAACTGCCCTCTGAAAATATCCATCGTTACTCTCAGAGACGATGGCCATACCTCCTTTTCCCAGAAGGCCCGTTTCTTTATAACGCTTCTTATTGCGAAAATACTCTCTGGGCGAGGAACGTTCAGCCATGACTCACCCCTGAACTCAATTACTCCCTTTCCAGAAGGATGTCCAGCATTCTACGCAGAGGTTCAGCTGCCCCCCAAAGCAATTGATCTCCCACACTGAAAGCCGTGAGGTATTTAGGCCCGAGGTTCATTTTTCGAACTCGGCCAACGGGTACTTGTAAAGTTCCACTAACAGCAGCTGGAGTCAGTTCGTCTAGAGTTGTCTCTTTTCTGTTGGGGACCCATCGAACCCATTCGTTCGCCCCCTTGATCATGTCTTCTACTTCATCTAAAGGAAGATCTTCAGCCAACTTGATCGTGAAAGCTTGAGAATGACATCGTAGTGAACCTACTCTGACACATATTCCATCGATAGGGATCTCTATTCCATTATTCAAAATCTTATTGGTTTCAGCCATGCCCTTCCATTCCTCACGACTCTGGCCCCCTTCTACTTCGCTGTCGATGAAAGGCAAAAGACTGTACGCCAAAGGACTGCCAAAAGAGTTCTTAGGAAACTCATCTGAACGAAGGAGTCGAGATACCTCAGACTCTAGTTCCAATGCGCTTAGACCAGCCTTGATATTGGCTTCCACATAGCCAGCCTGAGAAACTAATTCCTGCATATTGGCAGCTCCTGCTCCTGAAGCTGCTTGATAGGTCATAGAAGTAACCCACTCTACCTGACCTTGTTCGAACAACCCTCCCAAGCCCATTAGCATAAGAGACACGGTGCAATTCCCGCCAGCCCAGGTTTTCACTCCTTTATCCAAAGCTTGATTGATATGGTCTCGATTGATAGGGTCGAGAACTATGACAGCCTCGGAGTCCATACGAAGAGTTGAAGCAGCATCAATCCAGTGCCCCTTCCAACCATCGGTCCGCAGTCGTCCAATGGTTTCCTTCGTATACTCTCCTCCCTGACAGGTGAGGATCACCTCTTGGGCTTTTAGAGCTTCCAAGTCGCCTGCGTCTGCCAGAACAGAAGATAAAGGCCCCTCTCCTCCAGCGTTAGAGGTAGAGAAGAAAGTCCAGTCGTGTTTGGACAGATCGCCCTCTTCCTCCATCCTCTGCATCAACACGGATCCGACCATGCCTCTCCAACCGACGAAACCGACTTTCATTCTTCTCACCTTATAAAAAGAAGGTCAGGCTATCGGAGCTTTTCATGCTCAAAGAACACAGAACAGGCAAGTGCCTCTTCTGAGTTCAGCGATCTTCAACACGAAGGGCCTTCAAAATCTTGGCGTTCCCTTCGCGAATAAGCTTTTGAAGAACCTTTAAGTCTTCTTCCAACCCATAAATCCGCCCTTCCATAGCTTGCAACCGATCCTCTACCTTGCTGTTAGGCAAGGTCGCTGAGGCCTTTTTTGGAAGACGAATACGATTGTCAGCCGCTTTTTTCTTGGGCTTCTTGGAATTTTCTGACTGGCCCGAAGCCAGTTGATTAAACTTTCGAGTAAGGGCTTTCTCAACGGTCTTAACCGCCTTCTTTGAAGGATGTGTATCCGCCTGCTTAGCTTTCTTTAACTGCCCTTCCAAGTCAGTTTTCCGTTTCTTAGAGTGGTTCAACTCATCTCTATATCGAGTGATCAGACGAATGATCCCCTCTTTCTCCTTCACTTGCTCAGGAGTTTTAGGGCGCACCAGTTCTTTCTTCTTTGTCGTCTCCTCGTTAAGAAGAGACTTGAATTTTTCCACCCGCTCGTGGGTGCGGTGTAACCAATTCTCAAGCTGTTTGATCGTGGCCAAAGGTCAGCTCTCCGTTCTAATTATAAGATGTTAAATTCACCGAAGTCGGCGATAAGTGATCATAAAGGATTGATCAGCGCTAGCCCCATTCATACCTGATTTCAGTCCGAAATAAAGGCGATCATTGAAAAGCTGAGTTGCATAGCCGATTCCCACCGACATAGGAGGATCTTCAAACACCGGAATATTGGTGTAGTCGCGAAAGGCGTTCTGATGGTAATCCAGACTGAAGAGAAGATAATGATGATGAATAAGATTTAAGGCAAAATCTCCTCCAAAGAATATGATGTCACTAAGGTCGACACTCACCCCTTGAAAATTCTTTGAATCACCCGTCATCACATAACCGAGGTTGAGGTTGATATGATTCGAGCCCAAAGAAGAAGAATAAAGCATAGCTCCAGCAATATCCAGAGAACCCGTTCCAGCTATCTCTTCTGCTGAACCAGTTGGAGCTTTGAGTCTCAGCTTCATACCAAAAGCAGAATGAGGGGTGGAAACAAATGCCGTCTTCATTTCAATAAAGAGGTCACCAAGTGCATACGACCCACTGCCGCCATCCATGAGAGTTGATGTTGCTGGACTGGTGATGTCATAGATAAAATAAGGCTTGGTGCTCCAGCGCACCACAGGTATACCGATTTTCAGGTCAAATGGTCGGTTATCAAAGGCCAAATTTGCCCTAGATTCACTCGCAAAATTGCGACGACGAAATCTCCAATTCCGAAAAGTTTTATAAGGCAGGGTCAGTTCAAACAGGCCTCTCGTAATGCTCGTGTCCACTTGAAGACGAGAGAAGCCATCAGTACTGTTCTCTTCATAAAAACCGAGGTCAAATCGATAATCCAGAGACCAGTTAGCTTGAACAGGCAGGAGATAAGCCGAATCAAGTTCAGGGACGCCTACCACAGTATTAAGACCGTTCATATGGCCCATAGAAAGTGGTGAAAGGCGTCGACGAAAACGAGGCCGACCTCGACGCAGAGCCTTTCGATATTCTTCTACTGTACTTGAAAGAAAAGGCTTTTCTTCATTTTTCATTCTCCTATTTTCTTCTTTATTTTTCTGATTTTCTGCCTTTTCCTTCGCGACGCGTTTTTTCTCTTCTATTTTCTCCTGTCTGGCATCGTAGAGAGCTTGGCGAGGGTTGATCACATTGAACTCCCTGAAGCTTTTCCAGTAAAGAGATTCAATGCGATTGACGAGTTCAGAAGATTGAACCTTAAAAATAAAAGGCTGGACTTTCTCCAACTGATTGAGTGCTCTGGCATGATCACCAGCTGAGGAATAAGCCTCAGCCAATTCATAATAGGCTTTCGCCTTGTCTTCAGGCCCTTGAGCTTCAGCAGCCTTCACCTGAAGATTGTTAAAATTAGCGGCTCCCTGTAGGCCATTCAGCCACAACAGCCCGACGAAAACAAAAAGAAATGGACTCTTCATCAATCTTGGTCTTCTTTCTTGGGGTCAGGTCTAAGCAGACATCCGCCACCTCCTCCGCCAGAGGCGAAGGGCGAAGCAATCTGTTCATAAACAAGAATATATTCAGAAAAGGTTGTAAAAGTCACAGTGATAGCGTCATCTCCTCCATCGGAAATAACATGAGAGCTCGCCTGAGAGGAACCATCATCTGAACTGAAACTGTACATGGTGTATTTTTCAGGAGCATCTGGATATCCACTGTTGGATAGGTTCATAAACCTCACGTCGATTGAGAAGGAACCACCTGTATAAGTGTTTCCAGATCCATCGTTATCATAGAGATGAAATGACAGAAGGTCACTGGCAACCAGAATGTCTGCCGGCAATTCACTCTGATCAAGAGGAGTGACTAATGCCGTAAAAATCGCATCATTTGGAATCCCTGAAACCGTGAAACTCGGCAGAGGAGTCGAAGCAACTGGAAGCGTACTGTTGTTGGAAGTTGAGTTGTAAGCAGCAAACCATGTCTTTCCATCTCCCGTTGTATAAGATTGAGAATCAGGAAGAGATGCAGAGGACGTTGGATCAACTGTTGCCCAAAGAGCACTGGCTAGGTCCAAAGTCTCAGTTGTCGACAATGTGGTATCATCGAAAATCGACGTGAACACGTCTTGGCCCGATACATCTCCGTTATAAATCGCCAAGGCGAGGTTAGCACTGGTGACAGCTGTCGATGTACCTCCAGTGTTTCCTGTCGTCGTATAACTTTCGCCATAGAGATTTTGAGCAAAGGCATTGCTAAGATACATTTCCCAAGTCTGAACGGTGGCAGAGCTCGAAACAAATCCTGCCAAGGTTTGATAATCGGCATTTGCCAGAGATACAATCAGATTTGACGGAGCTGTCGTCGTAACTCTAGCAATCGTAGAACTCGTGCTCAAAGTGTGAGAGTTGCTTGCTCCATAACTCAACGTGATGTTGTCAGCAGATAAACCATTTTCTGACAAGGGTTCGTTAAATTCAATGCTAAGCTGTCGAGTGTTGAGATCTAAGGCCCAATTCACCAGAGTCGGTTCAGTCGTGTCTGCCAATGCTAAGAATGTATTGGTATTCGTGGAGCTCAGCGTATTGCCATTCCAAGTAAACGCACCTTCAGACAAGATGAAGTTAGTCGCCTCAGAAACCGCTAAAATGCCAAGGTCATCTAGAGTGAGTGTGGGCTGTGTCGTTCCGTTCACCACAGGTGAAATCACCCGGTCAGCTAGATTCGTTCCATACGTCCCATCGAGGCTGATCAGACCTGGAACCACTCCATCAGGTATATGGTCAAAATTAAAAGTGACGACACCTGTGGTAGCATCGAAACGAGGTATCTGGCCTGTTCCATCGGGGGTCTGCAAGTTTAGGTGATTGTCCAGAGTGAAAGGACCAATGGTCGTATCTGATAGTCTCGTTGATCCATCAGATGAGAAAGCTCCAAGATAAATCTCACCTAGCCCATCAGAAAGTAAATTTGTACTCCAAGCAAAAGTGTTTCCTGCCCCGGAAGCAATATCTCCAGATAGAGAGGAGCCAGTTGAATTTCCATCTGTATCCACACGGTAAATCCTGATTGTTGGGAAGGTCTCACCCGGCTGCAAGATCTGAACCCAATCTACATCAACAATCGCCTGCAAGTTTGACCCACTGTTGGCTACAAGCTGCACAAACTCAGTTGCTAGATTTGTTCCGTTGACGTTGCGAGAATTGTAGGCAAAGGTCTGCGTGCCGAACGTAACATTATTAAATTCAACGTAATTCAGATTTGTCGAAGCGGACGTATCAAGGTTGATGGCCAATCCAACACCAGAAAAATCCAGACTGATGTTCCCGCCAATGGCTGTGCCATTGATAACCAGTTCCTCTTTGATGTTTAGGCTAACCGCCTCGGTCAGAGGACCGAATTGTGTAGCCGGAGTCGTCATGAAGAGTTTATCCGCATAAATGGTGCCAGATAGGTTTGAACTGGCTCCCAGTATGACGCAACCACTCACTCCAAGATTCGAAGAAGAAGCTACGTTGTTTTCAATCATGCTTCCAAGCAGGTTCAAGTCGTAGCCCGATGATACAAGTCGAGTATTACCTGTACTGGTGGAAGTTAGGTCACCATTTACCGTCACATTTGCACTCAGCGAAACATTTTCATCTGATGAAGTCAGATTCATCTCTAGGTTGTAATACGTTATTGGAGAATTCGATCCACCTAAATCGAGTGAACCGTCACCAAAAACAACCGTTCCAGAATTCGTGTCCATCGTGGCGATAGAAACATTGCTCGAATAGAGATGGAGATTGCCGCCATTCTCAAAATCATCTGCCACTGCCAGGTCTGCAGAAACAAGAAGCATAGCATCGGTACCAATGGTTAAGTTACCCAGCGAAGCCGAGCTCACGAGATTAGCAGAGATAGAAGCCCCCATGACAATATCCAAACCATTGGACGCAGGGTTGGTTGTTGCTCCCGTCAGACTCAAGGTACCAGAACTATCAATATTCAGAGCATAACCATCGGTCATCACCCCATTAAAGACTGTCGCTGAACCATTCATGTCAGTATTGGATGCGTAGGTTCCTTCTGAACCGACGACAAGAGAGCCACCGACTAGAGTCTTACTTCCCTGAAGATCATAACCACCGTCAACCTGATGGCGATTTTCTGTGTTAATGGAATAACCAAAAATCGTATTGACCGAAGCCTGCAGGTTCCCTCCATTCGCAATTCGGACATTACCCGTGGCATCAAAAATATTTGAATTCATGAGGTAATTACCTCCACTGAGAACTGTCAGGTCAGTGACCTGCAAGTCACCTTCCTGCTGAGTCACATTTCCGGCAATAACCACATTACCCATGGAAGCTCCGTTGGTGTCCAAAGACCCTCCTTGAACCACAAGCATCGAACCAGACTGCATGGTCACAGTCCCATCAACAACGAATCCGTTCGCGACGGTGAGGTTGGCCCCCGTAGGAAAGACAAGTGAACCTAAAGTATCAACGGTCACTTGAGTGAAGCTCGAGTTACCCGAAGCCAGGGTCACAGTTCCATTGCTCACTGTGACACTTTCGATGGCAAGACTGGAGAAGTTACTCAAATCAACATTGGCGACATTCAAGATGAGGTTACCAACAGACATCCCTGCACCGGTCTGGGCCTGTAAGTCACCATATAAGATAAAATCGACACCTGTACTAAAATTTAAGTCACCGGTTGGTCCAACAGAAAGGCTTCCTCCTGCTTCAACGGTAACATTACTACCAGCTGGTAAATTCCAGGTCGTCGTTCCATTTACGACCACGTTCGCTGAGATTGAGAAATCATCATTCAAAGTCAGATTCCCTGACTGCTGAACCAGTGTTCCACTGAGAAAGACAAGGTTATCGGAAAAATTATCTGACAGCTCAACCAAAGCATCATTGTAGATGATCAAGTCCGTAGACGTAAAGTCTGTTGACGTGCTGTTCAGATCGAAGACTCCACCATTTACATTGACTGATCCGGTAACACTCAATGAACCGGTGTCTTGTTGAAGGTTTGAGGATGCATCGATCCAGATCGCCCCTGACAGAACCACATCACCTCCACCATTAGAAAGTGTTGAAGATGTCAGCATCAAGTTAGCAAAAGAAAGATCTCCAGAAGTCATCCAAGTCGATGAACTAGGTAAGAGGTCCATTGCTGAAATGTTTGCGCTTGATCCAGAAGATAAGCTTCCAGTAAGATGAAGATTCGCTGTGCTTACAGCTAATCCTCCATCGATATTTCCGGACATCAAACTGAGGTCGAGAGCCCTTCCATGAAGAAGGTTCGAGCTCGCCTGAAGACTCAAATTCGCTGAAGACAGATCTAGATTCCCAGATGCGTTCCACAACCAACCCTCGGACTTGATGGTCAATTGAGAATTAACCACAAGCGTATTGGAACCTTGGATAAGATTAGCTGAAGTATCGATCACCAGAGTCCCGACAGTAAGGTGATCGGTATTCAAAGTTAAATTGCCGCCCATAACTAATAGATCGCCAATTTGTAATGGAGATTGTGAGGAGGTGAATACCGATTCGTTCAAGAAGATCAGATTCGCGTCCGAAGCAACAACCAAATTTCCCCCGGTCATATCAAAGTTTCCGGAGATCATGAGTTCGACGCCAGATTCGATAAATATATTTCCATTTGTCATCGTTAGATTAACCAGATTGACCGAAGCACCGGCCTGAAGAGTTAGGTTTCCTTCGGAAGAAATCGCAATTGAAGTCATATCAAGGTTTCCGCCCAAGGAAACATTCCCTCCTGTGATCACAAGACTCTGTAAGGTGGTAGCCCCACTTAGTTCCAAGTTTCCAGAACTTATCTGAACGCTATCCATAGTGATACTCGAGCCAGGAAGAGACGTTAAGTCGCCCAGAGGAAAGAGCGTGACACCGTTTTCCAAAATCAGGTTTCCACCACTTCCAAGATCGAAAGTCGCTCCTTCCTCAATGGTAAGGTTGCCATTGCTCACCACTACGTTACCAGCTCCATCTCGATAGAAATAGTTACCACCGAACCTAACGCCAGTGAGGGCAGGAAAGACAATATCTCCACCAGAGTGCTCCAGAGTTCCCATTGGGATCGAGAGGTCTAGAGCTAGATTATCAGATACGGATAAGAATGACTGTGAAGTTGTCAGATAGACTCCAAGATTTCCTGAAAAATCTGGAGTAATATCAACAATTGTGAGGTTCCCTGCTCCGATGGTGACATTTCCCGTCAGAGCAAAATTACCTGAGTTGTGGACCCAGTCTCCTGCAATAGACATGTCCTGACCAATAACGACGTTCGCCATCACATTACCGACGCCGTCTACGATTAGATTTGAACCAACTTGTAAGTTTCCAGTCAGCTGAGTCCAATGACCCATCATCATGAGGTTGTCAGTTATGGTCACCTCTCCATCAATGTCCACCATTCCTGAGACATAGAGATTCGCCCCAACCTGAAGGTTACTGGAAGTCTGAGTCCATTGACCGGAAATGCCCATTTGGCCACCAACGTTTACACTGCCAACGACATTTCCAGTACCATGAACTGTCAGGTCAGAGGTCACCTGGAGGTTACCGGAAGTCTGGGCCCACTGACCTGTAACAATCAGGTTTCCACCAACAGATGCGTTATCAGTCAGACTGATATTTCCACCAACAGTTGCTTGACCGGTTACCTCAAGATTTCCAGAAGTCTGAGTCCACTGATTGGCAGCAATAAAGTTTCCTCCGACAGTCACGGCTCCAGTCATATCAACATTTCCATTGAAAGTTCCGTGACCGATTACCTCAAGATTTCCAGAAGTCTGAGTCCACTGATCAGTAGCACTGAGATTTCCTCCGACGGTTGCTATTCCAACCAAATTTACGTTACCATTAATCGTGGCATCTGAAGCAACCTGAAGATTACCAGCGGTCTGGTACCATTCGCCCCAAACACTCAAATTATCCCCTACAGTGACATAACCAGTGACATTCCCTGTACCAGAAACGGTTAGATCAGAATTAACTTGAAGATTGCCGGAATTCTGAGTCCACTG
>Ga0233432_10003967_pt1 | contig 13245 bp, 3 predicted proteins | sample SI_122_August201_6_FD_179870 | JGI IMG/M metagenome (GOLD analysis project Ga0233432, IMG submission 179870) | Seawater microbial communities from Saanich Inlet, British Columbia, Canada - SI_122_August2016_10_MG | ecosystem: Environmental > Aquatic > Marine > Inlet | place: Canada: British...
CATGGCCATCAATAATTTCACCGACGAAGATATGATCCAAGATGAAGAAATGGTGGTGATGCTCTCTCACCGTGGATACATTAAACGGACAACACCTGAAGCTTTCAAAACCCAAGGTCGAGGTGGAGTTGGTGTTTCAGGTATGACAAATAATGAAGATGACTTTACCGAGTACATGCTCATTGCATCAACGAAGGATTATTTACTTCTTTTCACAGACCAAGGACGTGTTTTTTGGCTCAAGGTTTATGAAATTCCTTTGGCGAGTCGTACCAGTAAGGGGCGTTCTATCAACAACCTGATCAATCTGAATGAAGGTGAGAAAATCCTCCAGGCGATCCCTGTGAAAGATTTTGATGAACGTGAATTGATCATGACCACATCTAATGGTTATGTAAAGAAAACAGCTCTAACGGCTTACTCACATCCGAAGAAACGCTTAGGCATTATTGCTATTGTTTTGACCGAGGGTGATCACCTTATTGATGTAGCTCTCACGACTGGTGAAGATGATGTAGTTCTCACCACTGAAAAAGGGATGTCCATTCGTTTTAAAGAAGAGGAAGTCCGTTCTGTTGGTCGAGCAAGTCGAGGTGTTCGAGGAATGAACCTAAAAGAAGGAGATCAAATCATCTCCATGAACATTGTAGATAATGATAAGAAAATCATGACGATCTGTGCGAGTGGTTATGGCAAAAAATCAAGCTTTGATGACTATCGCTGTGCTCACCGTGGTGGAAAAGGGGTGAAGACGATCAATAATATAGAACGCAATGGCGATGTCGTTCGTTCTTTAACAATTGGTGATGAAGATGAGATCCTCATGATGACCCAAGAAGGTATGGTCAGTCGTATTTCAACGGCAGACTTTCGCGTGTTGGGACGTACGACTTCTGGCGTTAAAATCATGCGAATGAAAAAAGACGAGGATCGTATTGTTTCTGTCGTACCAATGGCTCTTGGCGATGAGGCTAGTGAAATCCCTAAAGAAGAAGCTGAAGCAGGAGATAGCGCCGAAGAGTGATTAAGGTTTAACCAAGGATGAGTTCATATCCAAGGAAAAACTTTTAGCCATGATGAAAACCTTTGTTGAATCAACAGGTTTTCTGAGTTTAGACAGCTTATTTCTTGATTCTTGTGATCCTTTTAGAATTTTCTTGAAAATAAACCGAGGCTAGTCGTGACTTTTTTTTACGACATGGTTTTCTTTCTGTTTGCTTTGGTGTCATTACCAAAGGCTATTCGACGTCGTTTTGCTAACCCTGAATATAAGGGAATGCTGAAAAGGCGTCTATTCACTGGAAAAATACAGTGGAAAAATGATTGCCCAAAAGTGTGGCTGAATGGGGTTTCTGTTGGTGAAGTGATTTCTTTAGGGCCTTTGGTTAAAGAGTACGAATCAAAGTTCCCTGGTATTCGGTTATACATTACTGCTACAACAGGAACGGGATTTCACCGGATTCGAAATTTATATCCAAATCACATGGCAGCAGGTATGCCTCTTGATTTTAGTTGGTTAGTGAAGCGCAGAATTAAAAAAGTGAATCCAGATATCATTGTATCTGTTGAGTTGGATCTATGGCCCAATTTTTTAACAGCGTGTGGGAGAATGAAGGTTCCTTTTTGTGTTGTGAGTGGTCGTATTTCAGAATCTTCTTGTCGGGGGTATGGAAAGATACAGGTCTTATTGAGCGAACCCTTTTCGGCTATTTCCTTATTTTTAGGCCAAGATAAGGTCGACGCAGACCGGGCCATGGAAATCGGGATTCCCAAAGAAAGAGTTGAAGTTGGTGGAAACCTGAAGTTCGACCTTCTCAATACAGAAAAATCTGATTTGGAAGGTCCTTTGAAGGAACTTGCCTTAGAACCGAATAAAGTTCTTGTCTTGGCTAGCACTCATCGGCCAGAAGAATCTTGGCTGTTGGAAGCCCTAGGAAGGATTGATTTTAAAGAGCAAAGTGAGTGGAAGTTAGTTTTGGCAGCGAGACATCCTGAACGGCAGGAAGAATTAGAAGTGTTATTAGAAGAAAAGGGGTGGGGTTGTTGTCTGTACTCAAGTTGGATGGAAGGTAGAAACTGGGAGCAAGGAGAGGTTCTTCTGATTGATCGTCTTGGTGTTTTGTCCAAGCTATACGCTTTGGCAGATTTAGCCTTTATTGGTGGCTCACTCATTCCTCATGGAGGCCAAAATATGATTGAGGCTGCAGCCGTAGGCTGTCCGGTTGTTTATGGACCTCATGTTTTTAATTTTAGAGAAGCTCATGCATTATTGGTAGAGAGTGAAGGTTCTTTTGTGATTTCTGGAAAAGAGGATTTAGAAGAGCAATTCACGACCCTTCTTGAAAATGGTGAGCTCAGGGTAGCCTGCGCCGATCGCGCCAGAAGGGCCGTGTGCTCTCGCCAAGGCGTAGCCAGGCGCAACTTCGACATTCTGTCCAAATTTCACTGAGGAAATACCCTTGGAAAAAAAATATTTCACCTCTGAGTCTGTTTCACAAGGCCACCCTGATAAGGTCTGTGATCAGGTATCAGATGCTATTCTAGATGCACTTTTGGCCCAAGACCCTAACAGTCGAGTGGCTTGTGAAACTTTTACGACCACTGGTTTGGTTGTTGTTGGCGGTGAAATCACTACCAAAGCTAAGGTTAATTACAGTGAAATCGTTCGCGACACCATTCGTGATATTGGTTACACATCAACCGATATGGGCCTCGATGCAGATAGCTGTGCTGTGATGATTGCAATTGGGACTCAGTCTCCAGATATCTCACAAGGCGTTACTGCTAAAGAAGGTTTGCACAAAGAACAAGGAGCTGGTGACCAAGGGATGATGTTTGGTTATGCTTGTGACGAAACCTCAGAGTTGATGCCGATGCCAGTGATGCTCTCTCACAAGATTCTAGACGAGCTTCAAAAGCAGCGTAAAAGTAAAAAAATCAAGTACCTTCGCCCCGATGCGAAGTCTCAAGTGACCGTTGAGTACAACGAAGCTGGCAAGCCTTTGCGTGTTGACACGGTGGTCATTTCGACTCAGCACGACGATGTTGTAAAGCACGCCACGATTAAAAAAGATATGATTGCTTTGATTAAATCTGTGATCCCTGCAAAACTGCTTGATACTAAGACAAAGTACCATATCAACCCTACTGGTAAGTTTGTTGTTGGTGGACCTCATGGTGACGCAGGTTTGACCGGCCGTAAGATCATTGTAGATACTTATGGTGGAATGGGGCGTCATGGTGGTGGAGCCTTTTCTGGAAAAGACCCTTCTAAAGTTGACCGCTCAGCTGCTTATGTTTCAAGGTACATTGCCAAGAACATCGTCGCTGCGAAGTTGGCAAAACGTTGTGAAGTTCAACTTGCCTATGCGATTGGAGTGGCTGATCCAGTGTCTGTTCGCGTTGAAACTTTTGGTACTAGTGCGGTTGACGAAGATCAACTCACTGGGGCTGTTCGTAAGATCTTTCCTCTTAAGCCAGCAGAATTGATCAAGCACCTAGGGCTTAAAAAACCAATTTACCGAGAAACGGCTTACCATGGTCATTTTGGCCGTAGTATCTTTCCTTGGGAAAAAACTGATAAAGTAAAAGCTCTTCAATCTGCTTTGAAAGCTTAAATTAAAACTTAATAACTTAAAACCGAGGCCTGTTGAAGGGCCTCGGTTTTTTTATTTTTAGGGAACTTTCATAGAAGTTTCAGGGACTTATTTTTCTTCACTCCCTCAACTGGAATAATTTGATTATTGACTTGCTATGATGGACTAATCATTTAGAGTTATTTTTCAAATTAAGTTGGTAAATTTAAAATTTGAGATAGGACTGTGGCTAACTCACTTGAGTTAGTAGGGACTTTGGCAAAATCCTGACTAAAAATATGAGTGATTCAACCTTAAAGAAACGTTTGCACCGAATTATTTTCGAGGCAGAAACCGTTGGAGGAAAGGTCTTTGACGTTGGGTTGATTTTGCTCATCTTTGCAAGTGTAGCAGTGATCATGCTAGACAGCATGCAGTCTTTTCGTGAAGAGCACCATGATTTGCTTTACACACTTGAGTGGTGCTTCACTTTTGCCTTTACGATTGAGTACTTATTGAGGGTTTATTGTCTCGATCGGCCTATGCGCTATGTGTTTAGTTTTTATGGTGTTATTGATGTTTTTTCGATTCTTCCGACTCTTCTGAGTATTCTTCTTCCCGGAAGTGAGTATTTTGCTTCACTGAGAGTGCTCAGATGTATGCGAATTTTTCGTATCATGAAGTTGATTAAATATGTCGGAGAAGCGGAACACCTCAAGCGAGCTTTGCTGGCTAGTATTAAAAAAATCGTTGTGTTCATCACTTTTGTTATTTTTTTCGTTGTGATTCTTGGATCGATCATGTACGTTATCGAGGGAGAGAACAATGGGTTCACGAGTATCCCTCGTTCTGTGTATTGGGCGATTGTGACGCTCACGACTGTGGGATATGGAGATATTTCGCCAAATACTGTACCAGGTCAATTTTTTGCATCCATGGTGATGCTTTCTGGTTATGCAATTTTAGCTGTTCCAACGGGTATCGTATCTTTGGAAATGTCGAGGGCTTTTCGACAGTCCCATCCAACTCAATCTTGCTTAGGCTGTGGTCATGAAGGTCATGACGACGACGCTGTTTATTGCAAACGTTGTGCTCACACTTTATAGCTGGAATAAGATATTTTTAAAAACAAAGCTTAGTTGTTGTAATTCAAAAGCTTAGGGCCATAAGAGGTGTTGTCCCCCTTCCTTGCTCTGTTTCTTGAAAGTTTAGGATGAACACTCAATTTTTGGTAGGGTGGGATTTTGTCTGTTTTTTGGACTGAACGCCGGGGAATTCATTCGGCGTATATTATCTTTTTGGCGCTCCTCTTGGTGTCGACCTATGTTCAAGCTGCAGCAATCAATTGGAGTGGTAATACCGCAGCCAATGGTGGGTCTGTATGGAGCACTGGGAATAACTGGGTGGGAAACATTGTCCCAACGTCCTCGGATAATGCCGTGGTCGATTATTCCAATTTGGTAGCAGGGGGTTTATTTCCTGAAGTGAGTTCTGCCAACACCATTGGAGATCTCAGTTTACTTTCAGGAAATTTAACCTTATCAGCAAATCTGGATGTTCTTGGAAATGCATTGGTAGATGGAAACCTCACCATCCAAGACGACTTAGCCATTTTTGGTGATTTAACCGGAAACGCGACATCTTTTATTCTTGATGCTGCTGCGAACCTCCAGGTGGGAGGTGATCTTAACTTGACCCTTAGTGTAAATAATTTCGGTGGAAAGCTCATTTTTACAGGGACTCAACAATTGGTCGAGGTAAATGGTGCGTCTCTCAATGAGATAGAAATTCGTAGCTCTTCAAGCACGGGAAATGTTGTTTTTCAATCAAATATCAACGTTTTTGATATCGACATCTATTCAGGTAACCTTGATATCGGGTCAAATCATGTTCAAGTTAATACGAATATGGGTGTTGATGGAACTCTTAATATTAGTGGTGGTAATCTAAACCTCTTGAATTTAGGGGGATCGACTTACCAAGATTTAACAGTGAGGAATGGAGCGACATTAAAAATGTCTGCGGGTTCAAACCTCATGGTTCGAACTCTAACTTTTGAAGCTGGTTCAAACTTTATTGGTGAAGGCGCCTACGGTATCACCGTTTTTGGGGATGTGAGCATCCAGACAACGAACTGGAATGTTGGCTCTGGAAATATTGTGCTGACAGGTCTTGGAAGTAATTATGACTTGAATACTGCGACTTTTTACGACCTCACTTTGGGCACTGGAAAAGACATCGCTTTCAGTGGAACGAACCTCTTGGTCAACCACAATCTCTTGGTTTCGAGCCAGTCTTCGATGGAGTTTCAAGATACTCCTTTGACTGTTGGGGGAAATCTTACGAATGCCAACCTCATGATTTTCGATGGTGCCCAACCTTTGCTCATTCAGACGATGGACAACACCCAGGGAACCTTGAAATTTGATAAGGTTAGTGGGGGAAACATCAATATTCGACCAGTGAATGGGAGTGACCCAACTTTTGAATTGTACGATCTGATCGTATTAAACGGCCCTTATTCTTCGTCGACTAACCTTTCCATTGGAAACACCTTGATGATGAATACTGGAGCCACTCTTTCTGCTTCGAACATAGCATTTGATAAGGCTGATCCTTGGGCAACGGCCGGTACTCTTGAAGTTGAAAATGGATTTTTGACAACGAGTTCTGCTGGAAATGTTGATTTGGATTTGGTCAGTGGAGCTAATTTAACGGTTCGGAATTCCACTTTCGCAGGGGCCTTAGGGCCTGTTGACTCTCTTACGGGAAGTGATGCAGAGTTTCTTTTCGAAAATCTTACACTAACGGTTTTTAGTAACCTTATTTTTGATACAAATTCAGTTATTCATTTTACAGATAGTACATTGAACACTGGGGTGTTGGCTTTATCAGGTAGCTCCAGTGCTAATTTTCAAAATACTGAGTTAACTTCTACAGGCAATGTATTAGCTAATAATTCATTTCTATACACCTCAGATGGAAACATTTCTATTGGTACTCATTTTGACCTTTTGTCGACCTCAACTCTTACCCATGAAACGGGAGATTGGAGTGTTGGTGGAAACCTAAACTCAACATCTTTATCAACCATTACCTACACTTTGGGTGATTTAGTGGTGAGTGGAGAAACGAGTTTGAGTGCCACTCAAGTAACCACGACAGCAGCTAACCTCACTTATTCTGGAAATGCAGACTTTATAGGTTCAACGACTTTAACTCACTCCCAAGGTAATCTTCTTGTGATGGGAAATGCTCAGTTCACAACTTTAAGTAATGCGAATTTTGTTTCCGATAATGTATGGATTCAAACTGATTTTAGGGTGGATGATTCAACCCTAACCACGAGTACTAATTTCTTTCAAGTTGATGGAACGAGTACTGTGACAGGTACGTCAATTTGGACTTCATCCTCAAATATAGTAGAGATGAATGATGAGGCGACGGTTAGTGAAGGTGGTTTATGGACCACCACCGGAGGAGAGATAACGATGGCGGCTAACCTCAATATCACGTCAACACTTGTGGCTGCTTCGAATCTTCAGATTTCTTCTAGTAATCTTGAACTCAGTGGTGATTTAATTCAAGATACGGGATATTTTTCTTTCTTATTAAGTGGGAATGCGAATTTCTCTTCAAATATCACAGCTGCTGATTCTTCTATTTGGTCGATGAGTAGTGGCAATGCGACAGTGTCTGAAAATATACATTTCGATTCATCCACGATGAATACGATCTCGACGACCCTTGGTGTATCGGGTAACGTTGGTCTTTCAAATTCATCTTCTTGGACTTCTGAGAGTGATAGGCTCATAATCACAGAGATGGTGGGATTAACGACGATAAGTAGTGCAGGCTTTTCTGGAACGGGAGCTACTCTTAGCACCAATCAATTGATCTCCTCAACGGATTCGATTTTTAAAGCTGAAACTGGGATGACCATCACGCTATCTGATTCGATCAGTGAGCTAAGTTTGGGTGATGTGAGTGGCACGAGTTATTTATATCATGTAAATATCAACTCGGGAATCACCACGATCATGAGTACCAACGTTACCTTCAAGGGAAATCTGATGGTAGATGGAACTCTCGATCAAAATGGCCAAGACCTCTATCTTGATTCGGGCAATATGTCTTTGGCGTTGGGTTCGGTTCTTTCTAATTCGGCGAACCTTTTGGTGACAGGAACGGCTTTTTATGGCGACGCGAAGAGTGGGGGTTCTGCAAGTGACATTGGATATGTTGATATTGATTCATCTGCAAACCTCTCACTCACGAATACGATGCGAATTGGTGGAAACCTCATCAATGGTGGGATTTTTGTTGTCGGTGGAGAAACGATTGTCGACATCGATGGGGATTTGGATAACTCGGGAACCATTGCCCTGCATGGAGATGTCAATTTTCCAGACCCTAATGCTAGTATTATTGATCGAGGAACCTTTAATTTTATCGACGGAGCGTCCGGAGTGGTTACTTTAGGTTCTCAAACTCCTGCGACCTACAAGAATCTGACTCTTAGTGGAAGTCAAACTTACTACGTTAATTCAACGTTGACGGTGACTGAGACTCTCCTGTTTCTTAACGGGGCTAACCTTTTCTTAGACACGAACCAAAGTCTAACCTTAGAGACTGACTTTATTGGAAGTTACGATGATATTATCAACGATGGAGAGATCGTTCTTCAAGGTGGCACTGATTTCACCATCACCGGGGTGATGGATAATTTTGGTGATTTAAAATTAAACCAAGCTTCAACCAATGTGACCGTGGGCTCGGATTTAAGCGTTGAACTCCTCACCTTAGGAACAGGTTCTAATCTTAATATATCGGGTGGTAGCAATTTAGTTGTTGCTGGAAATGCACTCAATGTTTTTTCTGGAGCTTCGATTGGCTCTGAGTCAGGCTCCAATTTGATTTTCACAGGAAATACCACTTATACTAATAAAGGAACTTCAACCCTTCAAAATATCTGGATAAAGGGTGGTTCTAATTTATCTCTGCTAACAGATATAGAGGTAGATAATGAAATCTGGGTTGATGTGAATGGCATTCTCACCACTTTTGATGGTGTAACGGACTATGCCATTTCTGCTTTGACTTTGGACAACGATGGAACGGTTTTCACTTATGAAACAGGTACCGTTAACGCAACGATGCAAAGTGATGCGGGTTTGGTTTGGATGACCGGGACCAATGGACCTTATAATGTGGGGACACCATGGTTTGATTCTTTTTATGAACTGAAAATGAGTGATGATTGGGTGAGTTCATCTGATCTAACTTTTAATTCTCGCTTTTATAGTGATAACCCTCTTGAAGTGACGATCAGTTCAGATAACACACTCACCTTGAACGCATCGAGTGTCACTTTGACAGATAATATTTTGCTAGCTTCCTCGGGTGCTAACCTCAGTGCAACAGCTGGAGAATTAAGTTTATCTTCCAATCTTATAGTGGCTGAAGGGTCTTTCTTTGACCTCAATCACCTTTCCATAGGAAGTTTCGGAAATGTTACGTCCTTGGGCAATTCAACTTTGGCTGTTGCGGGCAACTTTCATATTCTAGGGAATTGGTCAGAAGGCATGTCCCATCTCACTCTCGGGGGAGGCGGTAACTATGTTGGCCCAGGAGAGTCATTTTATGAATTGAGTATGAATGGTTCGAACCTTTTGATGGAAGATGTGGTCACTGTTTCGACCAATTTGAACGTCGTGGCTGGAAATCTTCTTTGGTCAGGAACGACGTCATCAACTGGTAATCTGTTGGTTGAGGCCGGTGGAAACTTTTCTCTCACAGGTGGTAATTTGAGCGTTGGGTCAAACCTGACGGTACAAGGCTTGGGTTCTGGTGCTGGTGGTAATATCACTATTGGTGAAGCGTTGACTCTGACTGGAACCTGGGAGCATTTATCAGGTGATTTTAGCATTTCTGGAAATGCAGATTTGACATCAGGAACTTGGAATCATCAGGCCGGCGAGATCACTGTTGGTGGCTATGTTGGGCTCACGTCAAGTGTATGGACCCACAGTGCTGGAAATGTTAATATCTCCGGCAACCTTTCTTCCAATGGAGGAACTTGGACTCACAGTGCGGGTGATGTTGATATCACTGGAGATGTCTTTTTGAATGGAGGAGGGGCTTGGACCCATACCAGTGGGAATTTGGTTCTTGGTGGGAATGCTCAACTTGATGCTAGTACTTGGACGCTCACGGAAGTTAGCCCTGATTACAACGGAAGTCTCAACTTGATGTTGTCACAAACGTCGACGTTTAATGTTTCGGATAATCTCAGTCTTCTATTGAGTATTCCTGATGGAGATCTCAACCATAGTGGTGGAGATTTGACTTTCCCCAACGGGGCATGGTTTGGAGGGAATTACACCTGGAATAGTGGGGCAGGCAATGTTGGGGTCACTGGAGGAAATTTGACCATCGATACGTCTTCCACTTTCAATCTTGGGACCGGTGGAAATTTGGTTTTAGCTGATGGCGTGGTCCTTCACCTTTTGGGTGACCTCATTGCTCAGCCAGGATCGAATGTTTCTTTGGGAACTCTCACCGTGTATGAAGGGGATACTCAATTCAATGGTGCAACAGTTTTTGAGAATTTAAACATTCTGGGAGGAAATGTCACCTTGGCTGGAGGAGACAACGTGAGCATCACAGACATTGTTGTGTCGGGAGATGGAAATTTGATGCTCGATTCTGGGGCCGTTGCTAATTTAAGTAATCTTACTTTGAGTGGAGGCAACGTTGAGTTGTCTGAAAGCTCTTCCCTAACCTTGGCTGGAAATCTTGTTATTTCAGGTGGTAACTTTATCGCAGCGGACAATTCTCTCCTCAGCTTTTCGAGTAATGCTTCTTTGACTTCGAGTTTAGCTATGACGGATCTTGGAATTCTTGGAGTGAATGGGGATGCTCTTTCTTTAAACTTGGCCTATCTCTCAACCAACACTCTTTTGATTGGTTCAACTGGTAATTTGATCCAAGGGTCAAATACCTTAGTTGTGACTGAAGCTGCTAATATTTCCACTGGAGGTATGCTCTGGAATGCTTCAGGCAATCTAGATTTAGAGATGGCTATGGTTGAATTTTCTACTGGTTCAAATATGGTCCATGGAGGGTTGTTCGATCTCTATCTCTTGTCAGGTTCTGTTGATGGTGGATTTTCAATGACCTCGGCCAACCTCATTAGTATGGGAGCCCTCACAGTTGCTTCGGGAGCAAACCTCTCGGGAATGGACCTTCGAGCTGGAAGTTCGACTTGGACAACATCTGGAGAACTTTCTTTTGCTAATTTGATTCTGACTTCTTCTCTTCTTACCAACAGTGGAACCCTTGAATTATCAGGAGGCGTTTGGGTGGATGCATCTTCTAATCTCCAACAAGATGCTGGCTCTCTTTCTGTGACGGGTTCGGTGAATGTTGCTGGAGGGGTCTTCGATCTCAATGCATCAACACCAGATGTCACGGCCATGGACCTTGTCATTGATGGGGGAGCTACGGTTGAACTATCAGATAATTTTTCTGACAATCTTGTTTTCCTTAGCGGGACGATGACTCAACAGTCTGGTAACTTGAATCTTGTGGGCGACCTTTCCATTGCTGGTGACATGGTGGTGAATGGGGATTCGACTTGGAATCTGCCTATGGGAAGCAACGTGACCGTCGAGTCTGGTGCAGAGCTGACGATTGGGTCGTCAGGAAACCTAAACTTCAGTTCTGGTGTTGATTTTTATCACCAAGGAGATATCCAGGTGGACAGTGGAGCCGTTATGTCCATTGGAAACATCATTTTTGATGGTAGCAATATCAACTTAGGTAACTTTTCATCAGTTTCCCTTGGGAACGTGATCGTCAGAGACGGCACTGTGACCTTATCCACTGGTAATACTTCATTGAATCAGCTCACAGTGGAAAATGGAGGGGGCCTTGTCTTTCCTTCGGCAGCAAATCTAACTTTGGCTGAAGACTTTTTGATTTATGGTGATCTCACCATGAACTCCACTGCGATACTTCAGCTTCAATCTGGAGATATTTATTACGATGGTGGAAACGATCTTGGAATTCTGATTGTTGAGAACAATACCAACCTTCTCAACTCTAGTTTGTTTTTGACAGAACTATGGGTCACTGGAAGTGGAACTTTTGCCATAAGCGATAATTCAATATTTGTTTACGATCTGACGAACGTTGCTAATGGAGGGCTGTTCACTTCTGGTGCTGGAGCAACGACCATCAGTTTGGGAGATCAACTAAATTTAGAAGGTTATCTTGCTACGAGCGGCGTTAAGGTTTTAGCGAGTGCAGCGAATGTGACCTCATCGGCAACCTTGTCTGCTAACCTTTCTATCACAGGAACGGGAACATCTTTAGTGGTCGATGGAACGATGATTGATGGACATGCTTTTTACATGGCCAATGGCTCTTCAGTCGACTTATATGTGAAGGACACAACGATGAGTCCTTCTGGAGATGGAGCTGATCTTATCGTTGATTCTGGAGCCATGGCGACCATCAAGGAGCAGACGACTTTGGAAAATTTGACCTTAAATGACCGATTGGATGTTGAGGCTCCATTGACCATTGAAGGTCAATTTGAAAACAATGATCAGCTATATCTGTTGTTGGGTTCTAGTTTGTCAGTGACGACGATGGATATTAATTCAGGGACGATCAACTTTTGGGATACCAATGGCACCTTGAACCTTGGTGGGGTGGATAGTCCAAACGCTTTTTACAATCTCACTTTGGCTCAGTCTTCGGGCACTAGCATTGCTCTAAATGAAGATATCACGGTGAATGGAGCTTTGATCAGCACCGACTTACCTATTTCTTCATCTGTCCGCTTGTTAAATTCAGGCTCGAATGTATTGAACCTTGGGGGTGATTTAGCTGGACCTCTTGGGTCGGATAACCTTTCAGTCAGCGGTTGTGTTGTGATGACTAATTCATCACAGTTATATGGAAATATCTATACGACAGATTTTTCAGCAACTAGCCCAAATACATCCCTCATCACAGGTGGAACTTCAGCAAACCTTTATATTTCTGGAAACCTATCTGTTCAAGGAAATGTGAGTGGAAATATCACCATGAACTTCAGTGCTAGTGATGGTGGTCAGGTCATTTTAGAAGAAGGAGCTTCGGCTAATTTGAATTACGTTGAATTTAATGATGTCCATTTCAGTACCCGAACCTTTGCTTACAACTCGAAACAAGTCGATAGCACTAATCTTGTGACTGAGTTTGTTGAATTAGTACAAACGAGTGGCACGAATGTTCAAGGAGTGGTTGATGTGTCATGGACTCAAGTTTATGTACCTGGAGAGGACTTTCCTGATATTTATTTTTATCAAACGAATGCCGCTGGCGATCGAGATGATGAAGTTGTCTCTGGGAATATAACGGTTTCGGATAATACTTTTGCTTGGAATACGGTCTTAAGTTCTGATGCGAATGGTTCTTTCTATCTAGGAGCGTTTTCTAGTACAGGTCTAAGTCTTTCGCAAATGGTCATCGGACCTTTCACTTTGGATAATCATCTGAACCTGAACACTCCTGATGGTTTGGGGCGACAGATGCCTCGCTTCAATCCAGTCACTGCTGAATTGACCTTTAATTTTGATCATCCCGTTGATGGAGTCGACGTCTCTTTAATAAGTCT
>Ga0233432_10003968_pt1 | contig 13245 bp, 8 predicted proteins | sample SI_122_August201_6_FD_179870 | JGI IMG/M metagenome (GOLD analysis project Ga0233432, IMG submission 179870) | Seawater microbial communities from Saanich Inlet, British Columbia, Canada - SI_122_August2016_10_MG | ecosystem: Environmental > Aquatic > Marine > Inlet | place: Canada: British...
ATCACCTGAGGATTTGGGGTGCAATATTGAAATAGAAGGGCTTACTCCTGCTTACCGTAAGATAATCCATAAATCTATAGCGCGAAAGTTAAAATTAAAAGGTGACGTATGAAAACCAAATAATTATACAAGTATTTGCATTTCATGGTTTCATTATAAGGCAGAACCCAATACTTTCCTAAACCTATAGCCTTAAAATTTTAATGAACCCAGAGTTATATTTTAGATGCACTCTAATTAGTCGGCATATAATACCTTTTCAATTGAGTTATTAAGGAGAATATCATGTCTAAAGGACAAGATTCAAAAAAATCAACCAAAAAGAAAGCCGAGAAAACAATGAAAGAAAAACGCAAAGAGAAAAAGGAGAAAAAAGCCTAATATAAAGGTTCATCCGGTAATTCTATTTCGATACGAAATAGTTACCAAACTTATTTCTAGCAGACTTTATTTTTCATTGCTCTAATTTTTTATTATTCCAAGATAAAAATTCGTCTTCGGATTTTTATCTTGGAATGTAAGTCTAAAAACTTATATTTTTTCATCTTCACTATCGTTTAGGTACATGCGCGTTGACCTAATTAGCCTAAATTATACCGTACATGTGTCTGTTATACGGGAATAATATTAAACGTTTTAAATATTTAATTCCTTATTTTAATTCTATGATCATCAAACACCTTCTTATCCATAAGGATCGTACGAATACGTAGGTCTACATCAGAAAAGTCCAACACCATAACATGGTGTTCATAACCAACCGCACCTCCTTGAAGATACCAATGATCAGATTTTGGTTTGCGTTGCCCTACACCTAAGCCTCCTTCACCAATATAAGTCACCCCAGTTGGATCAGCTTTACCCGCACGGATGGGAATGGTTCTTTTAATACAGTGGCCATCAGCTTCACATGCCAAGTCTACATTGTATTTATCAAAAAGTGGACAGAAAATTTTTGTATGTGCAGGTGCTTTTTTAACAGCAGGATAAAGAGGCCTGTGATATTGAGTCAGTAACCATTTCGTTTGAGGTCGCAATCTTTTTAATTCGGCCTCTAGCCATTGGCTTTGAGCACCACCACCAGAAACATTTGTATCTAAAGTAACAACAGCGATTTCCTTACCTATGGTTGTCGTATGCCAATCGGGTTGTGTGGGTTCAATATTGAAGACCTCCTTATAGATAGGTCCACCATCGTGATTTCCACGAGCTGGGATAATAGGCAAAACTCGACCATCTGCACAGGTAGTAAGTTCATGATGACTTAACCACAAACGCCATTGTTTCCAAAACTTACCAGAAACAATGTAATCACCACCGTGAATAAAAGCAATTATTTTTTTATTAGATTCAACCAGTTCACTAATAACTCTATTCATTTTACACCTGGTGAGGTGCCCGGATCGTGAATCACCACCGTGAATGACTGAAAAGTCTGTCCCGTCTTTTGGAGCAGTTATAAAATAGAAGGGTTTGGATAAATGTCCATCACTTTCTAAGATGAAATAATATTTAGTGTTTGGCTTTAAATCTTTGATCGATGCGTGGTGATAGAAAGCAGGCTTTACATCTTTAATTTCTTTTTTTAACAAAGTAAATTGACCATTCTTTTGACATTCCATATGATGTTTGTATTTAAGAATTTTATTAACATGGTTTATTTCATCATAGTGTAAAATATGTTTTTCTCCTTTATCTGCAGTACTCCATGAAATGGTTGCTTCAGTAGAAGCGTCTCCAGTCCAGATCACACGCCATTGAGCCGGTGCTAAACCCTTTAAAGGAGTTATGCTAGAAATAAATTCATGCATCTGTGTATTAACCGTTTTCTTTGCTTCATTTTTTTTATCAGACCAAATCGAACCTTGAACTGATAAAAAGCTTATACTCAGGACTAATAATATTTTAAACAATTTATACATCAATTAATTACCAATAAAAGTTTGAGAAATTTTTCTAGATTTGTAAGTAAAATACAGTATGCAAGGCATGCAAAAGTTTCCAGCTCGCATGGCAGCTTCAGGCCATGCGTCAAAGCCTAAGGTTACGGGTCGGCTTAGTGCTGTGAGCAAACCCCAAAAAGACATCCAAAGGAAAATTTTGGGCCGTCGTAAAAATAGTATTACTACAGCTAATAGGATGTCCATCGTACCAATACACTTCAAAATCATCACATTAACTGAAGCTGGCATACTAAACCCAATCGGGTTAAATAGATTGTAGAGTAAATCTTGAAAAAAAGGGTTCAGATTTATGGCTTCCCAGCCGTGAATGATAAAGGTTACAGAACAGCAGGCAACAATAAAATTAACCCCAATAATATCCTGCTCATTACTAATCTTTGAAGCAGCCCTAATATTCCAAAATAAAATAATTGGCAGTCCCCATCTCGTTGCATGAGCCAAAACAGTGAGATCTGAAAAAGCCTTACCCCCATTTAACATAATCGCAGTTGCATTACATAAAAGCCATAAAACCGTAATTAAGAGAATACAACATTTTATATTGACCGATACGATACTAAAGAAAAGCAATACAATCGAAAATACAAGTAGGCATGTTAAAACTTGATCAAACATAAAAACGTAATCGATAATGCGTTCTATTTCAACTTTAGATGCCGAAGTTAAAGGAACTTTAGTTTTAATTTTAACTTCATCATAAAGAATATTTTCCATTACGGTTTCAATTTCTTTATCTGAAACCATTGCCATCGTTATTCTTTTTTCAACGTATTTAGCAATTTGACTACCACCATTATAGAGAACCGGTTTTGCTATTCCCAAAAAACTTACTAAAAGCATCAGAATTAATAAGTTAATTTTAAAAGTTAAGAGATGAGCTTTTGGTTCCACTTATGTGAATAAAATATTGTAAAAATAATGATATATTAAATGATAATCATTATTGTAGGCAAGTCAATAATAGTTATCTTCAAACTAAAATTATTTAATATGCACCACCATTAAAAAAGAAAATACTTCGCACAGGCAATATCGTTGGACTTGCTGGTGTCAAAAATTCGGCTCGTCCATAAGCCGAACTTTGAAGTCCAAAAATTGACCCTGAATTAGTCAATCTAAAACGGTATGTATTGCTAGCACTAGACGTTTGAGGTTGAATCGCAAACCAAAATTCAGTGAAAGAATTTCCTGAAATTAATGAAGTAGCTCCAATATTATTGAATTCTGCATAAATTCCATTTTGACTATTCAAAATACTCGACCCCGTAAGTGCATTACCACTAGCTGAAACTAAAATCAAATCTTGATCATTTCCAGCTAATCCATCAATCATTTGCCAGTCCGGTGAAACTTTTGTTAAGTCAGTCCAAATACTAGGGATAGTATCTGGGTTACTCTGATATTGAATAAGCCAGTTATTATTACTTGAAGCAGTTAAACTAGAGTTATCCACACGAAATGCAAGTATATAATTTGAGCTTACCGTAAATGAAAGAAAAGTGTTATCCGAACCACTAAAATCAGGTATTGAATTATCACCAGCCCATTCATAGGCCACAATCGCAATTGAAGGGACTTCTGCACTGGCTTGAATGGTTTGACTATACTGACTAACCGTCTGCCCATTCGCACCACTACTATCTACTGTTACAACGCGTAGAAAATAGTTGCCACCTACAGTGAATTGAATCGTAAAATCCTCTTCATATAAAGTATCAGCAGCTAAGGTTTGTGAAGAAGGTTGATTATTATCTTCATGGAATATACCACTACTTGGAGAACCCGATAATATTTTTGTTGCACTCATAGCCCCACCTTCAGTATAATCAATATCATTCCACATTATAATGTTATCCGTAGAAGTCGTTAATAATACAGGATTAGTAAAACTAATGTTGTTACTGCTTTGTATCGCTAAATAAGTGTTACTCAAACTATCATTGTATGACTTTACACCTACTCTTAAATGCAACTGTTGGTTAACTGAAACAGTTGCATTTGTATTTTCATTAAATAAGGCTACACCACTTTCATCTGCCCAACGATAAGACACTTGCTCTTGATAAGCATTTTTAGCTTCTGGATATACCCCGTACTGCACATTGGCCGACGAGCCCCCTTCAATCAATCTAAATCGATAATTATTATACAGTGCACTCGAATCCGCTCTGATCACATACCATAGCTCACTATAAGTATTATTATTCAAAGATGCTGTGATAGCACCCGACTCACTATAAACCCCATTAATAGCAGAATAACCCGTTGTGCTCGAGTTCCCTGAATTACAAACAAAATCAGCACTATTAACAGTATCAGCATCTACAGCATAGACTCCGTTTGTTGATTTCCATTGTCCAGAACTAGTGTTTAAAGTTGTCCAAACCCCTGGTGTTCCGTTTGTTTTTTGAAATTCTAATTGCCATGAAGCTGATATTGCCAGACCTCCATTTTCAATTTGAAAGGCTAAAATATAATCTACACCTGGAGCAAATGATAAACTAGTATTCCCACTAGAAAAGCTCAGGCTGTTATTATCACTAGCAAAACTGTACATTGTTTGATTCAAAGAAGGCTGCGATGCCTGTAAGCTTATTCCTACACTGTAAGCATCTAAAGGAGTCATATTCCCACCAGAATCATCGACACTAACAACTCGTAAATAGTAATTTCCTGCTGCTACAGGAGTCACTGTAAAATCTTCTTCATAAATCAAATCTTTAGTATACGATACAGATGTCGGTTGGTTCTCATCTTCATGATAAACTCCATCACCACTAGAAGAACTCAGTATTCCTGTTGCGTTCATTGTAGCTCCATCAGAATGATTGGTATCATCCCACGACTGAATATTTGCACTAGAAGTTGTTAAAAAATAATTGCCACCGGTATTAAAATCACCGTCATTATCGCCATCGATAATGATGGCCAAATTATTTGAACTAATAGAAGTATGGTTTGCGCGAATACCTATTCTAAGATGCACTTTTTGGTTAATCGAAATATTAGCCCCGCTATTCTCATTAAAAATTGGGATTTCGCTTTCATCTGCAAATCTAAATGAAACTTGTTCAAAAGCACTATTAAAAGCAAGTGGGTAATTTACATATTCAATGCCATTACTTGACCCTGAATCAGTAACCCTAAAACGATAAGCATTATTTCTTGTATTAGCACTGGCTAACAATGAATACCATAATTCTGAATATTCGCCCGTTGTCAAACCATTTGCAAACGCTTCACCATTTTGGGAAACAGCTGCAGGAGATATCGCTGTACCTGCAACTGCTGCTAATGCATCGGGAACGTTTACGACTGTACTACCACGCTGAGTTGTAAGAGCATAAAAATCAGCTGAAGATGTCGTCACATTAGTCCAAGACCCAGGAGTCGTAAAAGGGTTTTTTTGGTATTGTAATTTCCAATCGTAATCAGTAGAGCCACTATAGCGTTGAACCTGAATAGCCAATAAATATTGATTACCCGAAGTAAATTCCAGGGTTGTATTTGCACCAATAAATTCTTCTGAACCGCCATCATCGTTCGACCAATTGAAAGACATCAGATTATCCCCTGCTGTGGCAACATTAACTTTTATAGCTGTGTTATAGTTGTCTAGCAACTGCGAAAAAGCCCCTGCTGCATCAACCTCTACTACACGTATATAATACGTACCATTTACAGTTGGCTGAAGGGTAAAATCTTCTTCATAGGTTGTATCAGCATTTTTGCTTTGTCCTGGTGGCACAGAATCTTCGTGGTAAACCCCAGCAGTTGGACTATCACTCAAAACTGTTGAAGTACTAAGAGCAGAACCTTCACTATGACTCCCATCATCCCACATAGTGATATTGCTACTATTAATTGTAATTAATTCGGGTGAAGTAAATGAAGCTGAACTATCATATTGTAAGGCTAAATAATGCGTGCCTTTTGCTTTTTTGCTATTCCTAATTCCAATCCGTAGATGGAGTTGGGTATTTGCACTAACTTCTATTTCGCTATTTTCATTAGCTAATGGGGTTTCTGAGCTATCACACCAACGGTAATTGAGTTGATCAAATGACGAACCGTAACTAAAACTTAAAAAAGCAATATCAAATACCATATGAGCCTCATTGTTAGCAGTCGTATCGATGACACCATTGATACCAACCCTAATCTTCAATTTTCCATTAGAATCTATATGCCCAGCTTCAAAACTTGAGTTTTTACTCCTCAGAAGAGGGTTTTCATCATTACTATCACTCTGTTCGTCCCATCTACCAGCTTCGGATGAACCGTCCCAATTAGAAACCGTTGATTGTAAAAAGTCAATTCCAATTACTTCCCAGCTTGATGTAGTTGAGTTAAATAACTCTACATTTGCTCCATAAATAGTATTCCATTCCGCTGGGTCATTAGAAGGCGTAGGTGTTGCTGAATTCACTCCGGTTAAAAATAAATTTGCTGTAAAAAGTAAGGTATTTAAATCATCACCACCTATTCCATAACTTGATAAATCATATGTGAAGATGGTATAAAGCCTTTGAGGGTCAAAAATATCTCCTGGGTCGAAATGCGTTCCCGAAAAACTATTGTCATCATTTTCTAAATTATCAACAAGCCCATTCGCAGGCGTAGTATCCCCTGTACCAAAAGCAAATAATACTCCATCACTAAGTGAAGGGTTACCGTCTTGAATAAAAGCTGAAGGTGCTAGGTTAGACACGTTTCCCGTTGGTATAAAAATAGTTCGATTCCCTATTGGGTCGCTATTGCTAACACCATAAGCATTTCCTTCTATAATAATATTCGATCCAACGATCATTGCGTCAATCGTTGCTCCATCTATTGCCAAACCATTCATATTATAAGCCAGAAAAAAATAATGGGTATTATCAGCTTCAATTAAGTCAATCGTATCTGTAAAGGTTGCCTGCTCATTTGATAACGAAGTATTAGGTGTGCCAAAAATCACATTAGTATGAAAAATATTAGCAACACCCGTATAAAATAAATTCATACTATCTACATCAGTGCTGTTTATATTATTTGCAGTTATTGTTACTTTTGAAACAGTTTGTGGTGAACCTACTCCAGAAACGGGTATTGCTATCTGCAAAACCTCTTGATTACTCGACCCTTGTACCACATTGCTAATATTACCGTTGGCAATAACAATACTTCCCAAAGACTGAGGAGGTTCAATTAAACGGTTACCAGAAGGTGATAAATTTCTACTTACGGGGTAATTATTCGCTGAAATCGTTATATTGGTACTCGCAATAAAAACATCTACAGCATTATTATTAGTAGCACTGGTACTCATATTATACACAATATAAAAGTAATTTAAATCATTGTTAGCTAGAGAACGATTCCCGCTAAAATGCACATTGCTGCTCACAAGACTTTGATTTAGGGACCCAAAAGGTGCTGTGGCTTCAAAATTTTTGCTAAGGCCTGTATAATAACAAGACACGCTACTCACATCACTATCTAAAGAGTTATTAGACGAAACTGTAATGAGTTCTGCATATTCATTAACATTTGCAGAGATTACTAATTGTAATATTTGAACATTACCTTCACCTTGCGATACCGTTGAAGTGAAGGGATGAAAAGCTGTGACTTTAAAGTTATTATAGTGCTCTTCACTTCCTAGAGAAATAATAGGTGCCGATTCAATATAATGCCGAACCATTATATTATCCATAAATCCACTTTGTTGCGCTACTTGAATCCCAGGTACGCCAATACCATGTTCATTTGAACCTGTTCCTTGCAGAAGATTTCCCGACACACTTGCATCAGTATTATTATACCAAAAACGGTGTTGATTTTTGTAAATAGCATATTGTATATGGCTTACTTCTGAAAAACCTGACCCCAGATAAATATCAGTTGCTGGAGCAGCTGCAATAGCTTCATTTCTTTCTCCCCCTCCACCAGGAACATCAGCAATAGCAGGGGAATTATAATTCCCGTTAGAAATGTGGGCATAAAAAGCATTCTCATAACTCTCCCACCTTAAAATCAGTGCACATGTTCCATTTACAGGATAAGTACCATTAATGCTCATATCACAAGCGATAAGTAGGTTTGCTCCACTAACCTTATTAATACGAAGTCCACCTGTAAAGTTATCACCGGTATCAAAGCTTAACCTTTTATTTACACTATCGTGGGCTAAAATAACGGTATCTCCTCCATGTAAATCTAAGCTACGACCATTCGTATAATCTTCACCTGCTAATGAATCAGTTGCAAAATCATCATACCATAAAAAAACTTCATTTATATTCTCGTTAGGACTTCCAGCGGAATTATACCCATAATAAACATAATAATGGTCATCATTACCCGAAGCTTCTAAAGTATTTTGGGTTTTAAACCATATATTTGAAGAAGCCAAATTCCAATCACTTTTATACACAACGCGTTCAAGATCGGTATGATTTATTCCGTCCCAGTAAATAATTCGCAAATCATTGCCTGATGCAAGCGAGTTTCCTTGAGAAACAAGTGTGCTGTGGTCTAAAGCAATGGATAGTGAATAACCTAAAACCAAAGAATCGTCGCTTACAGAATTGCTTATCGAGATTCTTTTTCTATTTGAATAATTTGCATCCCACCACGGATCTGGCTCAGAAGCATGGATACAAAGGGTTAAACTATAAAGAATTAAAATGGTTTTATACAAGTATTTTTATAAAAGTAATTATTTATCTAATCAGTGTCTATTATCTTGATAAATTTACTTCTTCTAGGTATTAATTATTAAAAGGAGCTCAAAAACGTGTATTTAATCACAGTAAAAAAAAACTCTTTTAAGAGAACCAAGACCCTACCTTAATTTCTATCTCAGAGACCAACGATTTCTTACTGTTTTTTTGATTGTACAGGAATTTAAAACTTCCAGTATTAAAGTATTACAAGACTATAGCGATTTATTAGCAATGTAATAAGCATCGCTCCATTTTTTATGGTCGTGTTCGCGAAATAATACCCCAATAGAAAGGTCTTCATAAATCTCTAAAATTGCTGAACGAATGGCATCGCCTCTGTTGTTCTCTAACGCGGCAATATCAAATTGAGGAATATCTTGATGAGCAACAGTTGATAATTTTCGAAAACACGAGGGGCCACCCCAAGCTTTATCACCGATATGCGAGTGGCCGTGAAAGTGTGCTATTACATTGCTTGGCAAAGGCAGCATCTGATTCATCAAATCCGATGGCCTTAGACCACCATCAAATGAAGCATGTCCGGCTGTAATAACCGGTCCTTTGATCTCGCTGATTGCTTTATTAACAGCGAGGTATGCGCTTTCACTATGAGGGTAGGCTCTTGATTCACCGTGCACAACACCACCAGCCGTTGCCCACTCTCCATTTGGGTGTGCATGGTCAGGAAAAAAAAATAGGGTTATCTCTCCGAGTTTATCGGTGAAATAAAAATCAGAAATGGAATCACTCGTTTTCCAATTTGGAACTTCAGAAAATTTTTCATAAGAAAAAACTTTAATTTTTTCTTTGCCACCGAATGTTTTATTATTAAATTTGGCTAGACATGGGTCAAACTCATGATTCCCACAAGTAAATTTAAGGGGTATGTCAAAAGGTTGTAATAACTCAATTTGCATATCAACCATCTTTTCAATCGTTTCTAAATCTGTGCCTTGTATGGTATCTCCTAAGTTCCAAATTTGATCACATTCTAATTCTAAAGATTTAAAATCCTCAGTAGCCGTAGATAAACATTTATAAGCAATATCTAAGTCACTCTGTTGTAAATCAGACATAAGCCATATCCGATGAAGAATTTTTCTGTCGTTGCTTTTGTGTATATTTTTAAAAACTGGGGCTGTCATAATTTATTTTTGGTTGGGTATCTAGAATATCACATGTTTCTACTTTTCAATAACCACTGTTGCATCAACATGGTTTACTTTAGAAAATATTAATTTCTATAGGTACCCACAAATCACTTCACTGTATTGCTATTTACAAATTTAAGGTTAAAGATAATCCTTTTTTAGTATATTTTAGGACTGATCAATTAACATGGAAAGAATTTTTTCTATAGCGGCATGTGTTTTAATGGCCTTAGGCGTTTGTATGGGAGCTTTTGGAGCTCATGCCTTAGAAAACTATTTTTCTGTAAACCCTAAATATCACCAGGTCTATGAAACGGCAGTTTTTTATCATTTAATCCATGCTTTAGCACTTTTTGCTATCGCTTGGTGTCAAAGCCATTGGAACTCTAAGCTAATTATCATTGCGGGTTATTTCATTTGTGTTGGTACTATTATTTTCAGTACCAGTCTTTACGTTTTAAGTTTAACTCAAATAAAAATTCTAGGGGCAATCACACCTATTGGTGGAATAGCTATTGTTATAGGTTGGGTAATTTTGGCCATAGGCATACTTCAAAGCAAACCTAAAAACATTTAACCTCCCTACCCTAAACATGGGTGACTTTAATTCGTAAATGGTGACCTTTATAATTAAATAACAGATTCCTGGTTCTGAGATTGAACCCTATATTCCCTAGGACTCAAATGCACATGTTGTTTAAAAACTCTACTAAAATACTGATGGTCCTCATAACCACAATCTTCAGCAATAGTGCTTATCGGTGAGGCACTAGAAAGCAACAGCATCTGAGCCTGCTTAATACGTAAGCCGGTTTGGTATTGTAAGGGCGACATGCCTGTGGTCTCAAGGAATAGCTCATGAAAGCGAGACAGTGAATAGTGACTCATAGGAGCCAGTGATTTTACTTCTAAAGACTCTGTTATATGCTGATGAATATACTGAATGACATTTTGGATACGTTTTAATTTATCGTGCTGAACATTAAAAAGAGTAAAATCCAAATCTATTCCTTGAACTAGCAATTCTAATAATTGCATTCCCAAACTCTGTCTTTTCGCCAACATAGACAAACTCTTTATTCCAGTTTTAGATATTGCTAGGAGCTGAGTATTTATCAAAGCGATTTTCTTACCTATTTGAGGAGGAAAAACTTTTGGAAAAGTTATTAGTTGTGCTAGATCCATACCACCAAAAACTGAAAACTGTATATGTGACCAATAAAAGGTGCCTGGTATTCCAGCATCACTTACAGATCGATAGCTATTACTAAATGGAGCACAATAACCCCAATCGCTCTTAATATGATATTTTTCTCCACTATTTTTAATAATCGAAAAACCGTTATTGCGAACTTGGCCAACGACCATATATGGACTTGACTGCACAAAACTGTTAATAATTACTGTATTTTTACCACTATCAAAACAGTTGAATTGTAAAGACTTTTCAATTAAATTAAGAAAACTTGATGATCCTATCATATTTTTATCTACTTTTTTAATAGGTTTATCTATTTTATTAAATAGTCAAGTCCCTATACTTAGAACACCATGAAATTATTTTACAAAAAATGAATCTATGATTTCAGACAAAAAAACAGCTAACTCCAGCATTTATACAAACATAATGGACTGGGCTGTGCTTTATTACCATCGTTATTTGAAAAGAATCAACATAACTATCAAGTCAGTACTGCTTTATAACTTATTTATTAATTATTAATGAAACACCATGAAATTCAATCAAAAACACTTTGAACAATTCAAGTCTCAGGGCTATACCATACTTGAGAATGCTTTAAGCGAAGAAAAACGTCTTGAGATTTCTAAAGGGTTACGCTCTTGTTTACCGCCATGGGAAGATATTAAAGACAATCCACCAGATAACCGTTCAGCATTTGAAACCTTTCCATTTGAAGACGTTGCTCTCAATCGTTTTTATGTCGAACCCGGTTTACTTGCTTTTGTGAAACGCATTTTAGGAAGTGATCAAATTCATTATAAACCTGGATACTCAATCGTTCGTTATCCGGGGGGATGTACCGGTAGTCAACAGGGTTGGCATATTGATAATGGTAACAATTCTCTACTTCCCGAATCCGAAGACTGGCGCTATGGTCAAGTGGTTGTCTGGTATTGGCCCGAAGCAGTTACAAAAGATCAAGCACCTCTTAATATTATACCAAAACCTTACGAGAATGACTTAAGTAAAGTTATTACATTAGCAGTTCCTGCGAATACTCTCGTTATATTTCATAATTACGTTTGGCATTCTGGAAGCGATTATAAATCTGATCAGGGTCAAAGGTATTCTCATGGGAGCATGTATGGGCTTTCAGAATTTCATTGGGAGGGGTTACTTCATTTAACCAATAGAGGAACAAACCCTCATTTTAAAAAGTTCATTGCATCATTAACGGCAAAAGATCGAGAACTTTTTAGATTCCCTGAAGTTGGACATCCTTATTATACTGAAAAAACATTAACATTATTGGAAGAACAGTATCCGGGTTGGAATGCTAGAGGGGAGTATTCTGAAAACAATACGTGAACCGATAATTTTCAAGAAATCTAGATTTTGTGATAACTTAAATTCTCAGGCCTGTAAAAGAGTTCTAGCCAGACTTTAACAATTACATCATATCTAAATTGAATAATTGCGAACCATAATATATTTATGGAATGCAAGAATTTTTTTATAATACTATTGATCTTCGTTGCGAAGATTTAGTTGACCCTTTAGGCATTGATGTTGCCTACCCTCGGTTATCGTGGAGGATGGACTCTAATGTTAACGGCGCGGCTCAAACGGCTTACCGAGTATTATGCGCAACTGACAAACAACTACTGACTCAAGGCATTGCAGACCTATGGGATTCTGGCAAGATCTCTACTGACCAAAGCCAACACATTAAGTACAATGGAAAGCCTTTATCACGTGGAATCCAATGTTTCTGGACTGTACGGGTTTGGAACGAAAATGATGTACTAGCGGACCCGAGCACGCCTTCCTTCTGGAGTTATTTCAATATGGGCTCCGATCACGACTGGCAAGCCAAATGGATAACTGACGAAACTAGCTCGCCATGGTTTCGTCAGACAATGCAACTAAAGACACTTCCAAACCGAGCAATGATCTATATCAATGCCATCGGCTATTTCCAACTATTCATTAATAATACACGCGTTGAAAACGATGAGTTCACACCGCATATAGGCCAATATGACAAGCGAACCTTTTGTATCACCTATGACGTAACTCAATACTTGAAAAAAGGCATCAACGGCATAGGCCTATGGATGGGAAGCGGTTGGAATAAAGAAGGTGCTGGAGTCGCCTTACAACCCTGCGTGCGGGCTCAACTTGAGATGGTAGATATCAATGACAAAATAACGACATTGACCACTGATGAAAATTGG
>Ga0233432_10003971_pt1 | contig 13243 bp, 7 predicted proteins | sample SI_122_August201_6_FD_179870 | JGI IMG/M metagenome (GOLD analysis project Ga0233432, IMG submission 179870) | Seawater microbial communities from Saanich Inlet, British Columbia, Canada - SI_122_August2016_10_MG | ecosystem: Environmental > Aquatic > Marine > Inlet | place: Canada: British...
CCTTCTTTCCTTCTGTCTAGTTGTACTCGGTGCATCGGGCGAGGTACCCGGCATTCATTTGGCCGACAAATCCTTGAAAGTGGAGTTCATCGACAGCGATGAGAAGGAGTTCTTTATCAGCCAAACCATGGATCTTTCCGGGCGTCTGTTCGTCGGTTGCCGCGAGGCATTGTACGTCTACGAACCAACCGCGGAAGGTGGCTTCGGGCCACGACAGGAGTTGTGCCGCTTCCCCAAAGATTCCTGGCTGTATGACCTTGAGGTCTATGGCAATGACCTCTTTGTGCTGACCAATACGGCGCTCTACCGCATGCGCGATGCCGTCACCCGGCGGAACAACCTGAAACCTGAGAAATTGTTGTGGGGCAAGCCCCAGGGCCACTTTCATCAAGGCCTGCATGGGATGGAGTTTGGCCCCACCGGCGACTTGTTCCTGTCCATGGGTGACCCTCAACCGCACATGCACTGGGACCGTTCGCGTCCGGACCACTTGTGGCATTGGACCTTTTATGGCGGGCCGGACAACAAGGAAGTACCGTATACCGGGGTAGGGGCCGTTTTTCGCTATCGTCTGGAAGATCACTCCCTGATCTTTCACGCCAGCGGTTTGCGCAACAGTTGCGGGATATCCTTCGACCCAAACTGGCGTTTGTTCGCCAACGACAATGACCAGGAAGGGGCCGCTGCGTCACCGGGAAAGCTGGTTTATGCCCCGCGTCATTCATGGCATGGCTGGGTGCGGGGATGGTCGGCCCGTCAAAGTCCCAAGCGGCGGGACTTGTTGCCCGTGGTCAACCTGGAGCTGGATGTTCCGGTGGGGCAGTGTTGGTACGAAGGCGCTGTGCTGGTCGCCAACTGGGGGAACCGTACGGTTAGCCGACATGCGATCTCCGCCAACGGAGCCGGGTTTACCGCCCCCACCGATTTTTTTCTTCGAGGCGATGGTTTGCGCCGCCCGGTGTCCATCACCCCTTTGAACGACGGTCGCATGGTCGTATCCGTTTGCTACATGCAGGGTAACGAAGGTTCCCCGGTGCGCCAGACCGACTTGTTGTTGATCTCCCCTAAGGCCACTGCGGTGGGTGGAGATCTCAGCAAAGCCGATCTCGTTGAATTGCTCGAACAGTCATGGACCGTGCGTTACAAGGCTCATCAGGAAATTCTGCGTCGACGAGGCCCAGTCCTCAAACAAGCGGCCGAACGTTTCTTGAAAACACCGGCCGACGCCCCTAATTTAAGCTCTCTCATCTATTTGGCTGCGTCTCATGGGGATGATGCCTCCGTCAAGCGCATCCGTAAGCTGGCCATCAGTGGTGAAGCAGCCAGCGAACTGGCGATTCGGGTAATGGCTGAGTTTTCCTCGAAGTTCGAACCCCTCGAGGTGAAGACACTTCTGGCCAAGTCGACGTCGCCGGGCGTTCGGCACGCCGTCTTGGAATATCTCCATGCGGTCCCGGATATGAAGCTACCGGAGAACATCGTCCGTCTCGCCGCCGATACCGATGCCTTCGTTCGCCAGTCAGCCGCCCAGTTGCTGGCCCGCCAGGCATCGGCTGCCGAATTGACACGCTGGGCATCGGATGAATCCGACCTCGTTCGCCAGGGAGCCGTGAATGCCGCTGGTTTCCATATCTGGCATGCCATCGAGTCGACTACCAACTTCCCCAAGGTTCGTGAATCGGCCCGCCCCAACCAAATGTCTTTCACCCAGGCCGATGGTCCGATCAAGCTGACCGACCTGGGCAAACCGATCTTCATTTACATGCCGTCCGAATGGTGGAAGGACCAAAAGAACAGAAAAGCTGTCGCCCCGTATTTTGCTCTTCTTGTCAAGGCCTTGGACGATTCGTCTCCAAGCGTTCACCTTCCTGCCGCAGTTCAATTGTTCTTTTTGAAAAGCACCGAGGTCGACCCCAAGGTACTGACGATCCTCGAAGGAGCCGGTGTGGAACTAGGAGCTAAATCGAAGGCATCGCAGAATGCCTCCGCCCAAAAGAAAGCTCTGCGAGCCTTGGAAACGGCTACCTTATCAAGCAACGAAAAGATTCCTCCTGCATTTGTCGGCATAGACTGGAACAACGCCTATCGCAAAGGCAAGACGGCGGTGGGCAAGAAGTTATTCACGGCCCGTGGTTGCATCGCCTGCCACTTGGCTCCGGACGACGGCAAGGGCGGGAGCATAGGCCCCTCGCTAGTAGATGTACGTACACGCTTCTCTCCCCAATACCTAGCTGAGTCGATTCTGCTCCCAAATCGTTTTGTTTCCCCCAATTTCCATCCCACCACACTTACCATGAAGGATAAATCGGTTCATGTCGGTTTTATCGAGAAGGATGGCGACGAAATCGATTTACGCATCATCACGGGTGCCGTGATAAAACTGCCCAGGACACAGGTTGACAAACGCGCCACCAGTCATCAATCCATGATGCCGGCCGGCTTGGTTCAGTCGCCCGATGAAATGAATCACTTGCTTACCTACATGCTCGATCACCCCGGTGCTTCCAATGATCCGGTTGCTTTCGAAGATGACATGGCTCCCCTTTCCCTTGAGATCGTGCACCGCTTTGATCCCGAGAAGCCAAACGTATTTCGGTTCAACGCGGTGGATGCACAGTTCGTACGGTTGAACATCTTACCCGGCTCAAAAGGGCAGCCCTGTATCGATGAGTTCGAGATCTTTGCCCCGGGTGCGGAAACAAACCTCGCCCTAACCGGAAAAGCTACAGCCTCTTCTCTGCTTCCGGGCTTTGCACATAAGCATCAGATCGCGTTCCTCAACGATGGTGTTTATGGCAACGGGCGTAGCTGGATCCCGGCCAAGTTAACAGGGTGGACTGAGATTAAGTTGGTGGAGCGATCGAAAATCGACCGGGTCGTACTCTCACGGGATCGCGAAGGGAAACTGCGCAAGCGCTTGCTTGCCTCTTTTGACATTCTCGTGTCGAACGACGGTACGATCTGGAAAACGGTAAAGAAGGTGCGTCCTCGCAAGGTAGCCAAAAAACCGACCACGACACCGGATCGACGAGCATCGCTAAAATCTCCTGCTAAACCAGGCAGCCCCAACGTGGTTCTGATCTTTTCCGACGACATGGGTTACTCGGACCTGCCGAAATTCGGAAAATCAGAAATCCCCACTCCGAATATCGATCGTCTCGCGAAAGAAGGCACTTTGTTCACCGATGCCTATGTCACCGCTCCGATCTGCGTGGCCTCGAGGATGGGTTTGTTGAGCGGTCAATATCAGCAGCGGTTCGGTATTTACTGCAACATGTACGGCGAAGACAAAACCCGGCTTTTTCTTCGTCAGACTCTTATGCCGGCGTCATTTCAGAAGGCTGGGTATCGCACAGCATTGGTCGGTAAATGGCATCTCGGTGGCAACCTGAATTTGCAATATAAGCAGGCAGGCCCTTGCGATCGCGGCTTCGATGAATTCGTCGGCATTCGAGGTGGGCACGCGGATTTTTGGAAGGGCACGCCAGTGTTTCGCGGGAAGACCCGATTCCCAGCTCCTGAATACCTGACTGACCTTTGGGGCAGTGAGGCGTGCGCGTTCATCGATCGCAATCGTTCGAACCCATTTTTCCTCTATCTTGCGTTCAATGCTGTTCACTCGCCGATGCACTCGCTCGACGAGGATCGGGCGAAGTTCCCGAACATCAAAGACGAGAACCGTCGCACCTACGACGGCATGTTGCTTGCGATGGACCGATCCATCGGGCGCGTTCTTGATCGACTCGACAAAAACGGGATTACGGACAACACCATAGTGATCTTTCTCAATGATAACGGGGGTGGCGGTAACACAACGCAATACGCATCTCACTCCCGGAACTTCGCCAACAACAAGCCGCTCAGCGGCCACAAGTTCGATGTTCTGGAGGGCGGCGTGCGCGTGCCCATGATCATCCGTTGGCCTAAGCACATCCCGGCCGGAAAGATCTATGGGGAAATGGTCTCCAGTACCGACGTATATCCCACCTTGGTGGCTGGCGCGGGTTTGCAGATGCCCAAGGACCAACCCGCCGACGGCGTGGACTTGCTTCCCTTTATCAACGGAAAGAACACATTCAAACCGCACGAATGGCTCTGCTGGCAGAATCGTAGCTGGATGCCCCGGGAAGACGGCGGCCTAGTAAAGCCCAGACCCAAGGTCCACAACAGTGCCATCCGAAAGGGACACTGGAAACTCGTGCGCATGAACGAAAAGATCGGCTCGGATACTTCGCCTCCGGCTTGGCGCCTCTACGACTTGGAAAAAGATATCGGGGAACAAAAAGACCTCGCCAAAGAGCACGGCGATGTGGTCAAGGAGCTGGGTGCCCACTTTGACAAATGGCGATCATCCATGCATCCCACCGTGGAATAGCCGAAGGAAAAATGAGGACAGTACTAACTTTAATTGCATTCGCCGCGCTTTCCATGCAAGCGGCCCCCACGCCCAACGTTGTGTTGATCTTGGCCGATGACCTGGGCTGGGGAGACATGAGTTGTTACCAACCTGGGAATAGGTTTCAAACACCCGAAATTGATCGTATTGCCAGGGAAGGATTGCGGATGACCAATGCGCATGCTCCGCACTCGGTCTGCTCGCCCACCCGGTACGCTGTGTTAACCGGACGCTATTGTTGGCGTACCTTTCTTCGGGAAGGCGTACTGCCGGGTTACGCGAAGCCTCTCATCGCGAAGAGACGCATGACCTTGGCTTCCTTACTCAAGCAACGTGGCTACGCCACAGGTGCATTCGGAAAGTGGCACATTGGCATGGGATGGATACCAGTGAAAGGTGATCCGGGCGACTTTCATTATGGTTCACAGATACATGCGTCCAGCTCAGCCTTGGCCGCCATTAGTCGGCGAGTCAATCACGCTGCTCCCATAAGCGGCGGGCCGACGGACTTGGGCTTTGACACGTTTTTTGGCACGCCATCGAATCGGGGTCGCATCCCCGTGTTCATTCGCGACAACCGGGTTGTCGGGTCTCCCCTACGAAACAAGTCGGGCCTTATGAAGGACCCGACGATGAGAGCGGATACGGTCGATGACCTTTATGCGGAAGAAGCTGTGCGTTTCATTGACAAAGCGGCGAAGCAGAAGATGCCCTTCTTCGTCTACCTCCCCCTCAACGCGATCCATGGCGCGGTGACGACACCCAGGGAATTCCGCGGTAAAAGCGGAGTGTCCGATCGTACCGACAAATGCTTATGGCTCGATCGCAGCGTTGGACGTGTGCTGAACGTCTTAGACCGAACCCGTCAGGCTGGAAATACCCTGCTCATCTTTACCTCCGACAACGGCCCTTTCGCGGCTAAAGGATCGGATTTAAAGAAAGGGCATGACGCATCGGGCCCTTATCGTGGGTTCAAAACCGATGTCTGGGACGGCGGCACTCGCGTTCCGTTTCTCGTGCGTTTGCCTGGCAGGATCGAAGCGGGCCGGGTCAGTGATCACCTGCTCTGCCTGACCGACGTAATGGCAACCTTGGCCGGGTTGATGGAGCAACCCCTCCCCAAGTGGGCTGGCGAAGATAGTTTTGACCAGTCGTCCGTCTGGTTTGACGAAGAGGCGGCGGCGGCACGCAACACGATGATTACCCAGTCCTACACGGGCATCCTTTCCATTCGCCGAGGTAAATGGAAGTTGATTCTGGATACCAAGGGGTCGGGCGGTTTTTTCAACTACTCGCCCGAGGTTCTGCGTCACGAAACCATGGCGCCCTGGCGCACGGACATGAGCCAGACCGGTCAACTCTATGACTTGGAGCTGGATCCTTACGAGACGACCGACCTGTTCGAAAAGCATCCGGACGTGGTTAATGAACTAAAGCTCCTCATGAGAAGCCAGATCACCCAAGGTCGTTCGCGGCCTCTCTAGCAGGCATTGTTTATACGCATGAAGAAACTTTCAATCGTAATGCTTGCCGCCGCCCTGGCAATGGGAGGGCTTCAGGCGGAAGAGGCCGTGAATATTCCTTCCTCCAAGGAGAACTTCCACCTGTTCCTCCTGATGGGACAGTCAAACATGTCCGGAGGCGTAGGCTTGGCAGCCGGCGACACCAAGCCGGTTCCCTCTGTCTTGAAAATGGGTTGGGTCAAAGAAGGGGAGGGGCCCAAGTGGGCGCCGGGCGCTCATCCTCTTCACCCCAGACGACCCAACAAGAAAGCACGTTTCGGGCCCGGCCTGTCCTTCGCAGAGGCTTACGTGGCTGACAAGTCTGGTGTGACGGTCGGTCTGATTCCAATGGCCTGGGGAGGCCGAAGCATTGTGCAACTGAACAAAGGCTCGGAGATTTACGGCGATGCAATCCGCCAAACCAAGGCGGCCATGCAAGGGGGGACTCTCAAGGGCGCGCTATGGCATCAAGGGGAATCGGACACCGTCGAGCAGACGAGAACCGATGCCTATGAGAAGAGACTGCATCGCCTGATCGAAGACGTCCGCAAGGACTTGGGGAATCCGCAATTGCCCTTCATCGTGGGAAACTTGGCTGAGTTCTACGGCACAGGGAAAGATCACAAGGCGCCGGACCGGGTGGCCCGCATTACCAAAATCAAGGAGATCCTCAGACGCTTGCCGAAAAAGGTGCCTCATACCGGATTCGTCGAATCGACCGGTTGCAGTCCGGCTGCTCGGGCAAAGGTGCATTTTGACCGCAAGTCGTGTTTGCTCATGGGCAAGCGCTATGCCAAGGTTTTCGCCGAAACGTCTGATAAACCATGAAACCTTTTCTCACCTTCACCCTCTTTGTAGCTACCTGCATCTTGGCTGCGGTTTCTTCGCTCTGGGCGACTAAGCCCAATATCGTACTGATCCTTGCCGACGACATGGGCTTAGGTGACATCTCCTGTTATGAGACGGGTGGGTTAGTCAAGACGCCACACCTAGACCAGTTGGCTTCCGAAGGCCGACGCTTTCTCGATGCCCATACCCCGTCCGGCGTTTGCACACCCACCCGCTACGGACTTCTGACCGGCCGCTATGCTTGGCGTGCACGGCTTAAGTCCCGCGTGCTCCAAGGGTATTCTCCCCCTCTCATAGCTCCTGACCGCGAAACGGTTGCCTCCTTGCTTCGGGCCGAGGGGTACGCCACCGGAATCATCGGCAAGTGGCACCTCGGGCTCGGTTGGCAAAAAAAGGACGGCACTTCGCTCCCCGACGCACCGGGACATGCCACGCCCAAGGATATTGATATTACCCGCCCCGTTACGGCGGGTCCCACCACTGTGGGCTTTGATCGCTGGTTCGGATGTTCCGCATCCTGGGACATGCCGCCTTATGGATGGTTTGAGAACGACCGCCTGCCCCGGGCCGCCCACTTCGTGAATGCCACCAAGCAGAAGGGCTGGCAAACGCGATCCGGATTGCGCGATCCCAAGGTGAATCTAACCGACGCCTTGCCCGCCTTCGCCAAGCGGGCTCGCGAGGACATTCTTTCCTTCGCCAAAGGAGGCAAACCATTCTTCCTTTATATTCCACTCACCTCGCCGCATTCGCCGGTCGTTCCCAACAAACCGTTTCAGGGAAAGACGAACATTGGTAGCTATGGTGACTTCGTGGTCGAGACCGACTGGGTGGTCGGGCAGGTGATGAAGGCAGTCGACGACGCGAAGATAAAGGACAATACCCTCTTTATCTTCACCACCGACAACGGAGCCGCCCAATTCAGCCGCAATACAAAGGGCGGCAAAACACACCTTTCCTCCGGACCGTATCGAGGACGCAAAAGGGATAACTGGGAAGGTGGTCACCGCGTCCCCTTTATCGCCAGCTGGCCTGGGGTGGTTGAGCCCGGTACCGTTTCCTCAACTGTCCTGTGCCTGACCGATATTACACGCACTTTGGTGTCCGCCGCAGGTGGCGAAATCACCCGCCCTGATGTGGCCGAGGACAGCTTCAGCTTTTTGTCGGCGCTCAAGGACAATGCGCCGGGAACCACGACTCCGGGGAATTTGTTGCGTCGGGAAACCACCGTGCACCATGGAAGCAGCGGTAAGTTCGCCATCCGTGTGGGCGACTGGGTCTATCTCCACCATCAAGGATCGGGAGGGAACAAGTACCCCAAGGACAAAAAGGGAGCATGGACGCATCCCGGCCAATTGTACGACCTGCGAAAAGACCTCGGGCAAACCACGAACTTATATGCCAAGGAACCGGAACGTGTGAAGTCCATGTTGGCCGCCTTGGTGAAGATCATCCGCGATGGAAGGAGCTTCCCCGGCAAACCCCGGAAAAACGATCCCGTGGAAGAATGGAAGCAGATTGATGGTTGGGCGGACTTTTAATTGAACACGAGATAAAGCAATTCATGACAAAGAATAAAATAATTTTGGTTCTTGTATCCGTTCTGTATATGTCATGTTGGTTTGGCTCTCTTCAGGCCGAAAAGCCAATGCCATTGATCAGCAAAAAGGGCGACTTGATCTTTGCTCAGGATTTTGAGGAGGGGAAAATTCCGGACCAATGGAAGGGCTTGCACGGCACGCGCTGGCAGGTCGCAGAGGGCGCCCTGCGGGGAGAGCCATCGACCAAGGAATACCAGCAAAAGCAAATTGCCCAAGGAAACAAGAGTCACAGCGGACGCACGCCGAGCAGCCGCTTGTTGGTGAAGGCGGACGATTGCATTATGCACTTTCGATTCAAACTGACCGATGGTTTGTCGGGCGCTCACTTCGGCTTCAACGACGGGTCCTTCAGAACGGGAACGGGACACGTTTGCCGCTTTACCGTCAGTACCCGCAAGGGTCTGACCCTGCAAAAGGACAAGAACGCCAAACTGAAGGACGACAAGGACAAGACGCTCGCTACGAGCAAATTCAACCTCAAGCCTGATGTTTGGCACTGGATGATGCTGGAAATCGTCGGGGATCAAATGGCTGCCCAAGTCTCGGGAGGACCCGTCTTGAAGGCCCATCATCCGCGCATCGACGTTCCCAAGGATCAGATCAACCTGCCGACCCGCGGCGGGGGGATCATTTTCTATGATGACGTGCGGGTTTGGAAAGCGTTGCCGACAAGCCCATCCAAGGAATGAAGAACCGCATCCTGCCTAGAATGAAAATCCCCCTGCTATCTCTAATATTTTCGGCCCTCTTTGGATTCCACCTCTTTGGTGCGTCCTCGGCCCCAGTGAACGTCGTGTGGATCGTAATCGAGGATGCATCCCCGCATGTCGGGTGCTATGGCGAAACCCTGATCAAGACCCCGAATATCGACCGGATGGCCCGGGAAGGGATTCGTTGCAAAAACGCCTTCGTTACCTCCCCGGTATGTTCGTCCAGTCGCTCGGCTATGGTCAGCGGTATGTACCAGACCACTCTCGGCGTACACAACCACCGCAGCCAGACCTCGTCCGGGAAAGGCGGGGGAAACGCCGACTATTACGACAGCTACAAGGTGCCAAACTCGGTCAAGCTGATCCCCGAGCTCTTCCGTGATGCCGGGTACTTCGTCACCAACAAGAACAAGACGGATTACAATTTCATTCCGACGAGCAAGCTCTATCACGGCAACGACTGGAAGAAGGCACCAGCCGACCAACCCATCTTCGCTCAATTTCAACTTAGTGGCGGAAAGAACCGCAAAGCGAAGAGCCTGGCCGATCCCGCCAAAGTTGTCCTTCCTCCGTACTACCCCGATCACCCCGTGCTTCGTCAGGACTGGGCGAAGTATTTGGATTCGTGGGTCAAGACCGATGAAGAGGTCGGTCGGATTCTTGGAGACCTGAAGAAGGGTGGGCGACTGGATTCGACTGCGGTCTTTCTTTGGGCGGACCATGGAGTCAGCCACCTGCGGGGCAAGCAGTTCCTCTACGAAGAAGGCATTCGAGTTCCCATGATCATACGGCTACCGAAGAAGCAACGCACCAGTACGGTGCGGGACGATCTACTCGAGCACATCGACGTCGCCGCTTGTTCGCTGCAGTTGGCCGGTATCAGGATACCCAACTACGTTCAGGGACGCTATTTTCTAGCTGCTGACTACAAGCCCCGAAAATTTGTTTTTGCGGCCCGGGATCGTTGTGACGAAACGGTCGACGTCCTGCGTTGCGTACGCGATTCCCGCTACAAGTACGTGCGGAACTTCATGTCGTACGTTCCTCACGCCCAGCCCAGTCAATACAAGGACGGCAAAAAAATCCTTCAGGTTATACGCGGGTTGCACAGGGAAGGCAAGTTGAGCGAGGTACAGTCCCGCCCCTTCGCTTCTCGGCGGCCGCCTGAAGAACTCTACGACTTGCAAAGCGATCCGCACGAACTGGTGAACTTGGCCACCGAGCCAAAGCACCGAGATCGCTTGGCTACCATGCGCGAGGCACTCCACCAACGCATGACGCAGACGCGTGACATGGGCCTGATTCCCGAGCCGATCCTCGAGGACATCGGGCGCGAGGCGGGAAACAAGTACTTGGCTTTTCTTGAGAACGACCACAGCAAGCAAACACGTCGATTGATCGAGGTGATCACCGCCGGCGAAGCAAACGAGAGCGACAAGCTATTGCACTTTGCCAAATCTTCGGATCCATCGACCCGTTACTGGGCGGCCGTCTGGTTGGGTGTCAACAAGACGGAAAAAAGCAAAGCAACCCTTTTGAAATTAACCAATGATCCGGTACCCGCCGTTCGCGTCGCGGCGGCTCAGGCCTTGTGCAAGTTAGGAGACTTGAACACCTTGAAACTACTTGTTGAGCATATCAAGGATCCGAACTTGCTGGTCGGGATGTTCGCCCTGCGGGCCATCGAGGAACTCGGCGACGCCGGCAAAGCCCACCGCGAAGCGATTGCCACGGCCCAGAAGTCGAAATATGAATTCTCCCGACGCATCGCAAGGCGATTGACCGCCAAGTGGCCTTGAGGTTAGGAATCAAACCTACTCCTACCCTATATAAATTACAGAACTTATCATGCTGCGATTCCTTGTCCTGGCCCTCCTCGCCTTCTTGCCATTCGTTGTCCAGGCCAACGAAAACTTCAATATCCTCAAAAACACGAAGAAGATCGTTTTCTTGGGAGACAGCATCACCTATGGGGGTGAGTACGTTATTTTTTTCGAGAGATGGCTCACCGTCAACCATCCGGAGCTCAGCCCAGAGGTTTTGAACCAGGGCATCCCGAGCGAAACAGTATCCGGGTTATCCGAGCCTGGACACCTCAGGCATGGCTTTCCACGGCCTGATTTGCACGAACGTCTGGACCGTGCCCTGAAGGCTTTGAGGCCCGACCTGATCATTGCCTGCTACGGGATCAACTGCGGGATCTACATGCCACTCGATGGGGAACGCTTCACCAAGTACAAGGAGGGAGCGCAACGCCTGAAAAACAAGGTCGAAGCACAGGGAGGGAAGATCATCTTCATGACCCCGCCGGTCTACGACAAACCCAATCCCAATTTCGATTACGACGAGGTCATGGCAGCCTACGCCAAGTGGCTGGTCTCCAAGCGCAAAGATGGCTGGAAGGTCATCGACCTGCACACCGTGATGAAAAAGTCGCTCGCCAAGAAGAGGGAGCAGGACCCGAAGTTCAAATACTCTCGTGATGGTGTTCATCCGGGAGGGGAGGGGCATGAACTGATGGCTCAACAGATCATCGACTTTTTCGCCGTCAAGCCGCCCCTCAAAGATCCACACCCCAATGCCTATGGACGCATGATGATGTTCCTGCGCGAGCGCATGCGGGTAAAACGGGATGCCTGGCTAACCGAGATCGGACACAAGCGACCCATGGGCAAGGGCAAGCCTTTGGCCGAAGCAGACAAGATCGCGGCCGAGAACACCAAGCGCATCCAACAAAACCTCGAAACCATCCTCAAGTAATCCAAGTAAAACTGATTTAATTCCAATCCATGAAACCATCCTGTCTTCTCCTCTCCTTCCTCCTCGCCATCCCATGCCTTGCCTTCGGGGCCAAGGATAAGCCAAACGTCTTGCTGGTCTCGATCGACGATTTGAATGATTGGGTCGGTTGCCTCGGCGGGCACCCCCAAGCGAAAACCCCTAACATCGACCGCTTGGCTAGGATGGGCACCCTTTTTTCCAATGGGCATTGCCAGTCTCCGGTTTGCAACCCATCCCGGGCCAGCATGATGACCGGACGCTACCCGCACACTACTGGAATTTACTTTCTCAGCCCGGATCTCCAAGAGGCCCCCGTCCTCAAGGACATCAAGACCCTGCCTGAAGTCTTTGCCGACAATGGGTACAAGACGTTGGGGGCGGGCAAAATCTTCCACCGGGGAGACAAGCGCTTTTTTCAGGAATACCTGCCCACGGGCGGGTTTGGTCCTCGCCCCAAGAAAAAGATTTCCCAACCACACGGACATCCTTTGTGGGACTGGGGAGTCTTTCCGGACGACGACAACCTGATGCCCGACATGAAATGCGCCAAGTGGGCGGTCGGACAGTTGAAGAAGAAACACGGCAAACCCTTCTTTATGGGGGTTGGGTTTTACCGGCCTCATGTTCCGATGTATGCCACCCAGAAATGGTTCGACTTGCATCCGCGTGATCAGGTCAAGCTCCCCGCCATTCAAAAGGGGGACATCAAGGATCTCAGCCAGTATGCCATCGACCTGACCAACCTGAAGCACGTTTCACCCACCCACAAATGGGTCAAGGGGGCGGGCCAATGGCAACACGCCGTACAGTCCTACCTGGCCTCCGTGACTTTTGCCGATCATTGCCTGGGGCTCGTACTCGATGCCCTCGAGTCAAGTGACTATGCGGACAATACGATCATCGCCCTTTTCTCCGACCACGGATTCCACCTCGGGGAAAAGGAGCGATGGGCCAAGCGATCCCTCTGGGAGGACGGCACCCGCGTGCCCATCATCATGGCGGCTCCGGGATTCAAGAAGGAGCAGAGAAGCGAACGCCCCGCCGAACTCCTCGACGTATTCCCCACTTTGCTCGAGTTGGCAGGCCTGCCCGCTGACCACACTCAGGAAGGGCAGAGCCTTGTTCCGCTCATGAAGGACCCCAAAAAGGAATGGAAGCATCCCGCCATCACCAGTTTCGGACTGGGCAATTATTCGGTACGCACCACGCGCTACCGCTTTATCCAGTATTTCGACGGATCACGGGAGCTCTACGACTTAAGCCAGGATCCGCACGAATGGAAGAACTTGGCCGCCAACCCAAAAAACAAATCGATCATCGAGGAGCATGCAGCTCATTTGCCCAAGAAAGAACATCCCATCCTGCCGGGTGGTTCGACTGGTCACAACGCCTAGTCGGTGAACC
>Ga0233432_10003973_pt1 | contig 13242 bp, 6 predicted proteins | sample SI_122_August201_6_FD_179870 | JGI IMG/M metagenome (GOLD analysis project Ga0233432, IMG submission 179870) | Seawater microbial communities from Saanich Inlet, British Columbia, Canada - SI_122_August2016_10_MG | ecosystem: Environmental > Aquatic > Marine > Inlet | place: Canada: British...
GCTTCCTGTTATTTCAACATTGCATGAGCTAGATGAAGAGGCTCTTGTTAGAATTCTTCAAGAACCAAAAAATGCATTGGTTAACCAATACAAATATTTATTTGATATTGATGAGGTGGAATTAGATTTTAGAACCGAAGCACTTGTTGAGATTGCCAAGAGAGCTCTTCAAAGAAAAACTGGAGCGAGAGGTTTGAGATCTATTATGGAGGAGCTTTTAATGGACACCATGTTCGAGCTTCCAAATTTAGATTTAGAAAAAGTGATTGTTGATGAAAATTCTGTATTGCATTCGACTGATCCAATTAAGGTATATAAATCTTCTAAGAAAAAATCTTCCTCTGCTGGTTGAATTTAATTAATTCCCCCTCATTATATTTATATGGCTACTATTAAATATGATCTCCCCCTAATTCCCCTTAGAGACGTTGTTGTCTTTCCTGGAGTGGTTTCCACTTTATTTGTTGGAAGAAACAAATCTATCAGCGCATTAAATGCTGCCATGGCCGGTGAAAAAAAAATTATTTTAGCCGCACAAAAAGATGGTTCACTTGACGCCCCTTTGTATGATGATCTTTATAAGGTTGCAACCATTGCAAATATTCTACAGCTGATCAAACTTCCTGATGGAACTGTTAAAGTCTTAGTGGAGGGCTCTCATCGAGCTCAAATGGAGTCCTTAGAGTCTGACTCCAAGTTCTCGAAAGTTAGAGTTAGCCTGATAGCTGATTCAAAAATTGATAACAAAGACAGTGAAAACCTGTCAAAATTTATTAAAGCTAAGTTCCATGATTTTATTAAAATCACGAAGAAGATTGCTCCAGAAGTTCTTGCATCAATTGATGCGTTAGATGATCTCTCAAGAATCATTGACTCTATTGCAGGCCACCTACCAATGGATATTAAACAAAAGCAAGAAATTCTAGAAACAGCAGATTTCCAGTTACGAGCTGAAATTTTAATTGCATATATTGAATCTCAGTTAGACGTGATGGATGTGGATAAAAGAATTCGCAATAGAGTAAAAGGTCAAATGGAGAAATCTCAGAGAGAATACTATCTTAATGAGCAAATTAAAGCGGCCCAAAAAGAACTGGGTGATATTAGCGAAGAAGGAGATGAAATATCTCAATTAGAAAATGACATTGATAAAGCGGGCATGTCAAAAGAAGCGTTAAAAAAAGCCAAGAATGAATTTACTAAATTCAAGCAAATGTCTCCAATGTCTGCTGAAGCATCGGTTGTAAGGTCTTACTTGGACTGGCTGACCGCGATTCCTTGGAAAAAAAGAAGCAAAGTGAAGTCAAATTTGAAGTCTGCAATTGAGATTCTCGATGAAGATCATTTTGGCTTAGATGAAGTGAAAGAGCGAATTTTAGAATACCTAGCTGTTCAGCAAAGAGTTAAAAAGCTTAAGGCCCCTGTGCTTTGTTTGGTTGGCCCTCCTGGGGTAGGTAAAACATCACTAGGTAAATCAATAGCCAGAGCTACTAATAGAGAGTTTGCTCGCATGTCGCTTGGTGGCGTTAGAGATGAGGCGGAGATAAGAGGGCATCGCAGAACATATATTGGCTCTATGCCAGGAAAAATTATTCAAAAGCTCTCAAAGGTTGAGGTAAAAAATCCATTATTTTTATTAGATGAGATCGACAAAATGGGCATGGACCACAGAGGTGATCCAGCTTCAGCGTTATTAGAAGTTCTAGATCCAGAGCAAAACAATACTTTCTCAGACCATTACTTAGAGGTAGATTTTGATCTATCAGAAGTAATGTTTGTTTGCACAGCTAATAGTCTTAATATCCCTGGTCCTTTGCTGGATCGAATGGAAATTATACGACTGCCTGGTTACATTGAAGATGAAAAATTAAATATTGCTAAGCAATACTTAATACCAAAACAGCTTGAGCGAAATGGATTAGATGAAAAAGAAGTCAAGCTAAGCGATAAATCAATATTAGATATTGTGAGATATTACACCAGAGAAGCTGGTGTAAGGGGTTTGGAGCGACAGATAGCAAAAATTTTTAGGAAGTCAGTTAAGGAAAGAGTTTTAGCTGACACTAAGAAAATTAAATCCTCAATCAGCATTACCCCCAAGAACCTTGAAAAATATTGCGGTGTTCCAAAGTTTAAATTTGGTGAAGCAGACGTTGAGGACATCGTTGGAAAAGTTTCTGGGTTAGCCTGGACTGAGGTTGGTGGAGAGCTTTTAACGATTGAATCTTCTTATGTCCCTGGAAAGGGCCAAGTTATTAAAACAGGTTCTCTGGGAGACGTCATGCAGGAGTCTATTCAGGCAGCATTAACCGTGGTCAGATCTCGATCAGAAAGTTTAGGAATACCAATTAATTTTTATGAAAAGTTTGATGTTCATATTCATGTACCTGATGGCGCAACTCCTAAAGATGGGCCCAGCGCAGGCGTTGGAATGTGCACAGCGCTAATTTCAGTATTCACTGGAATTCCAGTGCGCTCTGATACTGCCATGACGGGAGAGATTACTTTGCATGGCCAAGTAACTAAAATTGGAGGCCTCAAAGAGAAGCTCTTAGCAGCAAAACGTGGCGGTATTAAAAGGGTTATTATTCCCGAAGATAACGCTGCTGATTTAAGAGAAATTCCCTCACAGATTACCCATGCACTAGAAATTCTTCCGGTTCGCTGGGTTGATGAGGCAATTAGTTTTGCTCTTACTTCTGAACCAAAACCAATCAAAAAAAAGACAAGCGCGAAGAATATTACCAAATCAAAAACTTCTAACACAAGATCAAGCTCTAGAAAACCCCATTAGAATAGGTTTTAAAGCTTGACATTTCTTCTGTGATGGCTTTTCATAGACCTAGGTACATTAATTAACTAGAGGAGAATTCAATGAATAAATCAGACTTAATAGACGCAGTGGCTTCATCAGCAGATATAACTAAGGCTTCAGCAGGAAGAGCTGTTGACGCAGTATTAGAATCTATTGGCGATGCTTTAGGAACACAAGATACAGTTTCACTTGTAGGTTTTGGAACTTTTTCTGTCAGACATAGAGCTGCAAGAGAAGGAAGAAATCCACAAACAGGTGCTTCAATGCATATTGCAGCATCAAAAGTTCCAGGCTTTAAAGCTGGTAAAGGTTTAAAAGATAAAGTTAAAAATTCTTAATTAACTTTAGATTTATTTAAAGGTCTTTAAAAAAAAGGGTGCATAAGCACCCTTTTTTTATGTATCATTGTTAGCTTTTAAAAGGATGCATTACACATGTTAGATTCACTCAGAAACTTCTTGTCAGGCAAAAGGGTTATAGTCATTGCAATTCTGCTTGCAATACCATTTGTTTTTTTTGGCTCAACTTCTTTTGGGACAACTTTTACTAGCTTTGGAACCGTTAATGACGAGCCTATCTCACAGATGGATGTTAACCTTGCAACCAGTCAAGTTAGCCAAAGATTGCAATCAATATATGGAGAAGAATTCTCTCTTGATGACCTAGATGAGGAAGTAACACTAGGCTTAATTAAGAATGAGATTATTAATCAAAAAACCCTTCTCTCACACGCAAAAGAATTGGGTTTGTTTGTTTCAGAAAAAAAAGCAAAACAAGAAATAATTAATTTAGACCCGTTTCAGGGTGATAATGGGTTTGATCAAACGCTTTTTGAAGCAACTGTCAGAGCCAATGGTTGGACCCCTGAAGAATATATAAGCCTTGTTAGAGAAAGCGTCTCTTTGGATAAGCTAGTTTCTGCTATGAGCATCATCGCTTTTCCTATTACCAATGATATTACTGCACTTGCCTCAATGCTAGAAACTTCTAGAGATATTAATTTTATTAAAGTTGATAAAGCCGTTGTTGTTGAATCGCAGAAAGCTTCCTTGGAGGAAGGGCAAGAGTTTTACAATAACAACCCTTTTCTTTTTCTTTCAAAAGAACAAAGAGATTTTTCATACCTAGTTCTTACTTATGATGCTTATAAAAAACAAGTTCAGGTACCTGAAGACTATATAGATGAAGCCTATGAAGATTATATTGGCAATGCAGAAGGGCAATTGCAAAATAGAATATCGCATTTGATGATTGAAAAATTAAATTATGAAAATGTAGTCCAGGCTCGTGAAAAAATAAATTCTCTTTTAACAAGCATAAAGTCTAATGAAATATCTTTTGAAGAAGCTGTATCTGCATCGAGCGAGGATCTTGCTTCAAAGGATTTGCTTGGTGATTTAGGCATGTCATCTGGGAACGCATTTCCAATTGAATTTGAGGATGTTATAGCAACAATGCAGTTGGATGCTGTTAGCTCAGTAATTGAGTTAGAAGATTCTTTTCATATCCTAAAGTTAACTGAAGTGATTAAGCCTGAAATTAAGAGCAAAGCAGAAATGGCAAAAACTTTGATCGAAGAGCTTGTTGATACCGAAGCATTAGCTTTGATGCAGGACGATTTTTTAAAACTTGAATCCTTGGTTTTAGACGGCGTCACGTTAAATGAACTAGCTGAGTCTATTAATGTGTCAGTTGAGGTCACTGGATTAAAAAATGCAAAAGATATTTCATTAAATAGTTTCACTGAATTTAACTCAGCAGATTTATTTGATGCATCTTTGCTGGCAAATAAAATTGAAATATTTGAAGGCGAAGAAAGCTATGCCTTTGTGATGCTTACACAGGCCATTGAACCATCGGTGCAGCCATTTGCTAGTGTTGCAGATTTAGCGATTAAGGAAGTAAGGGTCGCGAAAGCTAATAAAGCACTTGAAGAGTTTTCAGCAGATGCCGAAAGTGTTTTAACTGGAGAGAAGATTCTTCCTAGTGATCCAGGCTATTCACAAGAGAGTTTTAAGGCTGTAAAGAGATTTTCATCATTACTGCCTTCTGAAATTATTAGTGCGACCTTTGAGGCTCCCATAGGCACAGTAGTTAATAATGAAGCTTTTAACGGTGATCGTTATTGGGCTGAGTCCTCCAATGAGGTTATTCCATCAACAGATGAGCTTGGAGATTCTTTGGAGCAATACCAAGCTTTTTATAACGAGACATTGACTCAACAATTTTCAGGCTTTGTTGATCGTGCCTTTAAAGAAGGCCAGAGAGTCCGATTGAAAAATTTTGCAGTGAACTAATCAGCGTATTCTTCTAAAGACATAGCAGCAGTATTAAAGCCGCCATCGACATATGTAATTTCACCAGTAACTCCGCTTGCAAGGTCTGAACATAAAAATGCAGCTACGTTGCCAACCTCTAAAGTTGTTACAGGTCTCCTCAGAGGGGCTCTATTTGCATAGTTGGTCAGCATCTTCCTGAAGTTTTTAACTCCCATTGCAGCCAATGTTTTTATTGGTCCGGCGGAGATTGCATTAACCCTAATTCCATCTGGCCCCATTGCAGCTGCAAGAAACCTTGTATTAGCCTCCAAACTTGCTTTTGCAAGACCCATCACATTGTAATTAGGTAGAGATTGCACTGATCCTAAATAGGTTAATGTTAGGAGAGCTGCATTTTCATTTAACATTGGCTTGGCTCCTTTGGCCATAGCAGTAAAGCTATATGAGCTAATATCGTGAGCAATTTTAAAGCCCTCTCTTGTTGCAGCATCAATAAAATTACCTTCTAGCTCATTCGCTGGGGCATAGCCAATTGAATGAACAAAACCATCAAACGAACCCCAATGTGTTTTTAGCTCTTGATACATCAGATCAATGCTTGCATCTGAGGCAACATCGCATTCAATTAATATTTCAGAACCAAGCTCATTAGCTATTTTTTTAACATTTCGCTTTAATCGTTCACTTTGGTAAGTAAAGGCCAGTTCTGCTCCTTGAGCATGCATTGCTTGTGCGATGCCAGCAGCTATGGAGTGTTTGTTGGCTAGTCCCGCTATTAAGATTTTTTTATTTTTGAGCATTTTTTATAATGAATTAGTTAATCGCTAAGTTTGGTGCTTATGATACTAAATTATGTCTATCAGATACCAGCTATGTAAGAAATAAATACTATGTAAATAATTGACTTTTGCTTTAAATATAAGCAACAATTAAGAAAGACATTTTTTATAGGGAAAAATATCATGATTAAATTTAATAAATTCTCACTTTTTGGATTGCTTGCAGTAAGCATTTTTTCGCTTTCTATCTTTGCTCAGGATGTAGATACTGACAATGAAGTTGAAGTAGATGATGATCAAATCGAAGAAGTCATTACAACAGGCTCAAGGATTTCTCGAAATCCACTAGATCTTGCACAGCCAGTTACTATTATTTCTGGTGAAGAGTATGAAATTAGAGCATACACGAACGCAGCTAGCGCACTTACTGATGTTCCTGGAGTTGGTTCTGTAAACTCCTTATCTGGCGATCAAGCTGGACTTGGAGCTGGCCAACAAGTCGCATCTAACTTTGGTTTAAACTCCGGCAGGACTGTAACTTTGGTTAATGGGAGACGTTTCGTTGGCTCTCAATCTCCAACCGGCGGAGCCGGATCTGGCCTCGCAGTTGATTTAAACAATGTTCCAACAGCTCTCATTGAAAGAGTTGAGATACTTCCTGTGGGTGGTGCTGCAGTCTATGGTGCTGATGCAATAGCAGGTGTTGTTAATTTTGTTTTAAAGGATGATTTTGAAGGTGCTGAATTTACCTATAATGGTTTTGACTATGCGGGTATGGATGAAGATAGCTCCTTTAATTTTACTATTGGTGGTAACTTTGCAGATGGCCGAGGAAACATTGTAATTAATGCTCAGGTCGAGGATCGTGGTCAGGTATTTTACGATCAGGCCAATGACAGAATAAGAAATTGTGAACAAGGCTTTTTCTATGAAAATCCTCAGGATAGCTCCCAAGATATCTTTGCCCAGCGCGGAGATGTGGTAGAGCAAGCAATGAGCAGTGGTTGGGATTACGACGGACTGCTAGATGCAGAAGGTAGAAGATCTTTCGGTGATAATGGCCTGCATTTATGCTCAACACTTGTATCCAATCCAAGTGAAGGCCTGGTAACTCCTTATGGTTACAATGAAGTTGGTGCAGATGCATGGTGGGGTGGGCAAATGGATGATGGTAACTATTACTATTTTGATGGCCCAGGTAACATGGCGCAGATGGATCCGGGTGTTCCATATGGCAGAAATTACTACACTAAAGGCTCAAACATTTACAACATTCAAGATAACAAAATTCTAAGAGCCGGTTTTGAAAGAAAAAATGTAAGCATCTTTGTTAAATATGACATTACAGATGATCATAGAATGTACCTCGATATTTATAACAACAGATTCTTTGCTGAAGATGATGGTTCCTCTTCATCTGCTCATTATTCAGATTACTACTTTGGTGCTGTTGATGGAGATAACTGTAATGCTGGTGGAACTTGTTATACACCATCAAACAGCATAAACATGGCATACAATGACCCATATTTAACAGCTGGCACTAGGACTATTTTAGATGGCATGGGCTATGGCCCTGGTGATACTCTATTTGTACAAAAGCTTTGGAATGAGTTGTCTCCTACTTTAAGAGGTGATGGCTTTGAAAATGAAAGTAACACTCAGTTTTATACACTAGGTTTTGAGGGTGAGTTTGACTTGCTCGATACTGAAATGAAATATGATATTGGAAGCAGTTGGGGTGAGACAAGAATCCTTAACACACAGCCAATTCAAATCAATGCAAGACTGCATGCAGCTTTAGACTATGGCATTAATCCTGCTACAGGCGAGATTGATTGTAAATTTAACTATGTTGAAGATTATCAGCTAGCCTTTACTGGCGTTGATCCAAACCAAGCCAATGACTGGTACTCAGATGCATTTAATGGTGGTGGTGTTGGGCTTGGGGCTGTAGGAGATTGTGCTCCATACAATCCATTTGGTTTTAATAACCCAAGTAACGATGCTGCTAAAGAGTACTTTTCTTCTTATGATAATGAGGGCTCCAAACTAAGTCAGTCATCATTTTTCTGGAATCTTGCTGGTCAAGTTCCGATGTTTGAGCTTCCCGCTGGTCCAATTGACTTTGCTGTTGGATACGACATAAGAAAAGAAAAAGCTCGATATGATGCAAGTCAAATGGCTCTTTACTCTGTTGCGGTAAGAGGCTCTCAAACAAGAGGTACAACAGGCTTTTTTGATGTTGAATCACAATACATCGAACTATCTATCCCCATTGTTAATAACCTTCCGTTTGCTGAAGAAGTTAGACTTGATTATGGTTACCGTGAATTAGAGAATACAAATACTTTAAGAACCAACAAGTATGATGTTGATGCAGTCAGTCTTTTCTGGAGAATCAACAGTGATTTTTCAATCAGGTACTCAGACCAAACAACAACGAAATCACCTAATATCGATGATCTTTATTCGCCAAGAAATCCAAGCTTCCAGCAAGCTCTCGATCCTTGTGATACAAGATATGTTGACGATGGAGATTTCCCTGCCAACAGGTTAGCAAACTGTACAGCAGCTGGCATCGATACTACTGATTTTAGAAGCTTTGTTGCTGGTGGTACAGTTCAAGGAAGTTCAGGCGGTAATCCAAACCTTCTTGATGAAAATGGTGAAACTACCTCTTATGGTTTAGTGTTTACTCCATCGTATAGCTTCTTAAAGCCTTATGGAGACTTTACATTTTCTGCTGATTTCCTTGAAATCAAAATCACTGATTATGTTACTACTTTTAGCTTAGTTAATTTTATGGAAGCTTGTTATGACGCAGCGTCATACCCAAATAACTTCTGTAATAACTTCCAGCGTGGTGCTGATGGTCAAGTGGTTGACTTCCAAGTTGGATCAGGAAATTCAGGTATTATTGATTTTGCTACTTGGATCTACAGAGCTAATTGGTCTCAAGACTTTGCGACTGTTGTAATGCAGCCTGAAGGTACATTGGGAGATATTGATGTATCTTGGAGAGCTTACCAGCAAGACCAAAGATTTGTAGCTGATTCCGGTGATCCCGAAGATTTAGTTGATAAAACTGGATGGGCTTCTGATCCTGAATGGTCATGGGATTTAACTGTTGGCTGGAGCTACAACAAGTTCTATGCATACTATCAAGCTGATTTTGTCGATGGCGGATATATCAACAAGCAGCAAACTGATATTAGAGCTGACAGATACCTAGGTAAAAATGGCCAGGCAATTACTGAGTACGATAGTTACTGGTTTGATACTATCGGCTTGGTGTATCGACCAAATGATAAGATGAGTTTTTCAGTAAGAGTGAATAATCCGCTTGACCATGATGGTTCAGAAAGCAGATATCAAACTGAAAGAAGGGTCTTGTTAAATGGCAGAACCATCACTACTCAGTTTAAACTTAAGTTCTAAGTTAAAAGCTATATTTAAAAGAGGGGTTTTATATCCCTCTTTTTTTCTCAAATTTTGGGTGTATTTTATGAAAAAATCAGAAATTAAGTTTTTATTAACTATTTTATTATTATCAAATTTTTCTATTCAAACAAACTCAGCTCCAGTTATTATCCAGCCTGGATTGCCAGGAGAAGCTTCAAAACTTATTGATGCTAGTACGGCTATAAAAATTGCAAATACTTCATACACGCAAGATGATGTGCTGTTTTTACAGCAAATGATTCCTCACCATGAGCAAGCCCTTGCTTTATCTAAACTTGCGCCAGAGAGAACAAATTCTGAAGTAATTCTTGAGCTCGCAAAAAAGATTAAAACATCTCAAGATGACGAAATTGCCTTTATGAAAGCCTGGCTTGATGATAGGGATGAAAATCATATGCATTCAATGACCAGCAATCATATGCATATGATGGGAATGGCGACAAAAGATCAAATAAATGAATTAACCAATCTAGAGAGTGTTGATTTTGATGAGTTATTTCTCCGTTTAATGATAACTCATCATCAGGGTGCGATTAAAATGGTTGATCGTCTCAAAGACCAGCCAGGCTCTGCTTTTGATCAAATTCTAAATGATTTTGTATCTGATCTGGATAATGATCAATCTGTTGAAATTGAAAGAATGAATGTGTTGTTGACCAATCTTTCTGGTGATCCACGTGTAAATTTATCAGCCGGTTTATTTCATGCCGATGAAGCCATAGAAAACTTAGAAAAAATTGTTTCTTTAAAAAAACCAGATGGTTTTTTTGATCCGAATAAAATGATTGATGAAAGTCCAGAAGAAGAGCTGGACGAGGATGAGAAGCCGAAAACGATAGAGGATCAAGCAAAAAACTCCAGATATCCAATGCTTAGTTTTTCTAATACCGATATGGCCTTTAGCCAGGATCTTTTGGTTGCTGGCAGCTATCACGGCTTTAATATCTATTCTTTGAAGAGCCCAGGAATACCTGAATTAATTTCTTCTGTAATCTGTCCTGGTGGCCAGGGCGATGTATCTATTGTGGAGCATTTGCTAGTTATGTCTGTTGAAGAAACTAGAGGCAGGATTGATTGCGGGCTTCAAGGAGCAGGCTCTGAGCCAACGCCAGATCGATTTAGAGGCATAAGAATTTTTGATATTTCCAACCCACTCAATCCTAAACAAGTAGGTATTGTTCAGACCTGTAGAGGGTCGCATACCCATTCTGTTGTTGATGCTAGGACAGATGAGGGCAATATTATTATTTACAATTCTGGAACCTCTTCAGTGAGGGATCAAGAAGAATTAGATACTTGTTATGAGGCCATTCCAGGTGATAACCGAACTGCTCTTTTTAGAATTGATGTTATTGAAATCCCTATTGATAACCCCTCTAAATCAAGAATTGTGAAGAGTCCAGCTGTGTTTGCTGACAAGGAAACAGGAGTATTAGCAGGTCTTTGGAGAGGTGGAGATCATGGAGATGAAACTCAACGGACCTCACGAACAGATCAATGTCATGATATTACTGTATTTCCATCTGCAAAAATCGCTGCCGGTGCATGTTCTGGTAATGGGATTCTTTTTGATATCAGTGATCCATACAACCCTCAAAGAATGGATGTAGTTTCTGATTCTGGTTTTGCATATTGGCATTCAGCAACATTTAACAATGATGCCACAAAAGTTGTTTTCACAGATGAATGGGGTGGTGGTGGCAGACCAAGATGTAGAGCGTGGGATCCGTTAGATTGGGGGGCAAATGCCATATATGACATAGTCGAAGGCAAGTTAATTTTTAAGTCTTATTACAAGATGAGTGCGCCTCAGCAAGAAACTGAAAATTGTGTTGCGCACAATGGTTCTATTGTTCCGATTCAAAATAAAGACATCATGGTTCAGGCTTGGTATCAGGGAGGTCTTTCGGTGCTGGATTTTACTGATTCAGAGAATCCAATCGAAATTGCTTACTTTGATAGAGGACCCATTTCTGATGAAAAACTAGTAACAGGCGGCTATTGGTCCGCGTATTATTATGAAGGCAATATTTATGCTACAGAGATAGTTCGTGGGCTTGATGTATTTCAATTAACACCAAGTAATTTTTTAACACTAGATGAAATCAATGGTGCAAAAAATGCTTACCCCCTAATTGGACAACGAAGATTATTTAATCCTCAGCAACAAATTCCCATGACTTGGCCAGCTGAGTAAATTTTTTAATTAAGAAAGCTAATTTTAATTATGCAGCTATTTGTATGAGTATCATTTTATTTATTTTTTTTAGAAGCGCCTAAAGTATAATTACCTCATGAATATCAAATACTCAGCCTATTTTTTTATAGCAATGCTTTTTAGTGCATGCTCACCATCAATCACTCCTGTAGATGATGGGCTAAAAAATCAAATTCTCCATTTTGGCAACGGGTCTGAACCTCAAGGTCTAGATCCTCATATTGTTACAGGCGTCCCTGAACATCATCTATTAATTTCCATGTGTGAAGGGCTAACGATTGCCAATCCCAAAGGTGGTGAAAATCTTCCAGGAGTTGCTGAATCATGGACTATTAGTCCGGACGGCAAAACGTACACTTTCTATTTAAATAAAAATGCAACGTGGTCAAATGGTGATGCACTCACAGCAGATGATTTTGTATGGTCTTGGATGAGGATACTTACCCCGTCCCTTGGTTCTCAGTATCCTGACATGCTCTATTACGTGAAAGGTGCTGCAGATTTTCATCAAGAAAAAACCAAAGATTTTTCAACAGTTGGTGTGAAGGCAATCAATGATCATGAGCTAAGGGTCGAGCTCAATAACCCAACTCCGTTTTTTATAAAGCTGTTAAGTCATTACAGCACTTATCCAGTTCATAAAGACACCGTTCTTAAGCATGGCTCAATTGATGATAGAAATGGCTTGTGGACCCGTCCTGGTAACTTTGTTTGCAATGGTCCCATGAACTTAAAAACCTGGGAGCTTAATAAGCAAATCATTGTTGATAAAAACCCACTTTATTGGGATGCTGATAACGTTAAATTAAATGAAATTAGATATTATCCCGTTTCAAATGAATCAACCGAAGATAGAATGTTTAGGGCAGGGCAACTGCATGTAACCAATGTTGTGCCTTTGGAGAAATGCCCTGTTTACATTGAGAACAAGAATCCTAATCTAAGAATTGAGCCCTATATGGGAACCTATTTTTATAGGGTTAACACCCTGCACCCTGTGCTTAAAGATAAACGAGTTAGAAAAGCTCTTGCATTTGCCTTAAATAGAACTCAAATAGTAGAAAAAGTTTCAAAATGCGGCCAACAAGCGGCATATTCATTCACGCCGCCAGGCTCTGCAGGCTATGAGCCTGATACAGAAGTTCCATTTAACCCAGAATTAGCTCAATTGCTCTTAAAAGAAGCTGGATATCCAAATGGCGAGGGGTTTCCAGTACTGGAGATACTATTTAATACTCAAGAGGGCCACAGAAAAATTGCTTTAGCTGTTCAACAAATGTGGCAACAAAATTTAGGCATTTCTGTGCAACTTGTAAATCAAGATTGGAAAGTTTACCTTGCTAGAGAAATGACTGGAGATTTTCAAATCTCCAGAGCTGGATGGATAGGTGATTACGAAGATCCTAATACTTTCCTTGATACATTAAGACCTAATAGAGGAAATAATAAGACAGGCTGGGAAAATAAAGAATATGATGACTTGCTTGAGCTAGCCAATGCCACTATTGATCAATCCTTGCGCTATAAATACCTTATGCAAGCTGAGCAATTGTTGATTGGTGAAATGCCAATCATTCCAATTTATACTTATGTCCGTCAATACCAATTGTCCAATGATGTTAAGGGCTGGCATCCTAATTTACTTGATACCCACCATCCAAAATTTATTTATTTAGAAGGAGTTGA
>Ga0233432_10003974_pt1 | contig 13241 bp, 18 predicted proteins | sample SI_122_August201_6_FD_179870 | JGI IMG/M metagenome (GOLD analysis project Ga0233432, IMG submission 179870) | Seawater microbial communities from Saanich Inlet, British Columbia, Canada - SI_122_August2016_10_MG | ecosystem: Environmental > Aquatic > Marine > Inlet | place: Canada: British...
ATTATCTTTTTTTATTTTTTTATTTTCTTAAAATGTTTTTTTAAAAGATCTACTATTTCATCATTACCGAAAATTTCTTTTTCTAAATCGGACATTATTATATTATGATATTATAATTTATTTAAGAAATAACTCTATAATAAATTAAAGTATTTTTAGAGACATCTTGTTCTGCCTTTTTCTTTGTATTACCTGAACCTTTAATTTTTTTATTTTCTTCATTGGGTAGAGTAATAAAAGAAATAAAATTATTCGTTTCTTCGTTTTTAACTGTTTCATATTTCGCTTGAATGGAGAAATTCTTTTGAAAATATCTTAAAATCTGATCTTTATAATTATTGTCATTCTGTATTAAATCTGAAATATCTACATAATTCTGGATAATTGTAATTATAAATTTTTCAATAAGATTATAATCCCTTGAATCATAATAAAGAGCACCAATAAAAGCTTCGAATACATCTTCTAAGATATGTTCATTTTCTCTCCCGTTACAATTATCTTCAATATGTTTGGATATAATCATATATTCTTGGAAATTCATACATTTAGATAGATGAGCCAATTGTTCTCCACATACCAATCTAATCTTTAATTTCGTTAGAAATCCCTCATCTTTAAAATGTTCATTAACATACCTTGAATATAGATAATTACTAACAATACATCCCAAAAAAGAATCGCCTAAGAATTCCAATGTTTCATATGAACCTTTAAAGAGAGATAAACAATTATCAGATTTAGTATATTCTTCATAATCTTTCATTTCACAGTAAGATGAATGGACGAATGCTTTTTGAAATAATGATAAATCTTTAATGTGATAATCTTGAATATCATGTTTATTCAGAATATTCAAGACTTCATCAGAAGTAATTAATTTATTAATGTTATTGTACGGATCCGATTTAAATCTGTTATCCATTTTTATTATAACTTATAGTTTTAGTTTTAAATAATTTAAGCATATTTTAAGCATATTTTAAGCATAATTTAAGCCGAGCAAGATTCACCTATTTCAAGTGGTCTTCTAGGGAGATCGGGTCCAATAGTAGTATTCATCCAGGGACTAACATTAACTTGAGGATTCGGTGGTTCGGATCTTAATTGAACATTAGCATTCCTTAGACTCTGACCAATGGTATTAATACCAATATGAGAACCTGCATCTAATAGATTAACATCAGCTAAAATACCCTCACCTATGGGCTGTGCGATATTAAATTCTTGGATTGCCTTGCTTTCTTGTGCTGGTAGAAGATCATCGGGTTTCAAGGCGGGTTGGGGATAGCAGGTGGATGGAGTACGACTTAGATTATCTACACCCTGCGGTTGTTCAATCATTTCAAGATCGGAAACCGGTGCCGGACCATCTAAGCCACTTTCAACAGGGGCGGGACCATCTGAACTACCGAAATCACTATTCATAAAAGAATCCATTCCTAAATATGGTGCTAAACCTATATCCATTACACAATTCTGAATAACTGCTAAAAGAAGAACACCTACAACGACACAGACAATAGGATTCTTTTTACAATCAGAAACGAAACTATCAAAACTCATTTTATATATATACAATACAAAAAAAATTTTACAAGTTTTTTAATTCTCCCTGTAATTTTAATATTTTTTCTTCTAATTCTTTTTTATGAATTATTTTCTGTTGTTCTAATTCTTTCTGTTTCAACATTTCTTGAATTATTTCTTCATCTAAAATATCTTTATCTGATTCTACTGGTTCCTCATCTTCAATAACACATTCTTGAATAATATTATATTTTTCTTCATTTGATAATACTTTAATCTGAGAAATATAACAATCACAATAATAATGATGTTTTAAAAATTTAAGACCTTTTACATGTAAAATAAAAATAATCTCACAATCTTTATCTAACTTAGAAACATCCAAGCAGATCTTTTTCTGATCATAAATCTGACACTGAACTTTATTTTTAATTGTTGGAATCTTAAAAGAAAAACTTGGTTTCGAATCCTTTTTAACAGGTTTGGTGGTGCGTTTATACATATCATCAATTAATTGTAATGGAATTTCTTTTCCGAACCATTCTTTATTTTTCTTAAAAGTTTCTTTAATATTTCTATCTTCTAAGTTTAAAAAGAAATCATAAAAACTAAAATCCATAGAAAGAGTTTCACAATCTAAATTATTATTTCCACCTTGAATATTTTCTACAAATGAAGAAGAACATTTCATTTTAGGACTCTGAATATGAAATGGTTCATTCTTATAATTAATTGGAGAATAGTAAAATGTACCGTTTTTCTGAGGTTTTTCGTAATTGATTTTTTTAATATCTACATCCGAATGCTTAAAGATACTCATTTTATAAATATTTTTAGAAGAAATAATTTTCTGTAAAACGTATTTTTTTTTCTATGTTAAGGTACAATGAGAAGATCTACATTAGCGAAAAAGAATCGCGTTGCTAAAGGGACCCGTAGAGCTAAAAGGACTCGTAGAGCTAAAAGAACCAATGTCTCTAAGAAGATGCAAAGACTTAAAAGGTCAGTTTCTAAGGCTAAGAAGAGTCTTAAATCGAAAAGAACTCGCAGAGCCAAAAAACGTAGGAATAATAATCGTAGATCGAAAAGGGCTCGTTTAATGGGGGGAGTGACTGGAGACATGTGGAGTAAGGAGTTATATGGCGAATCCCCGATAATTGAACCACTTGTGCTTGAGGGAATATTAACAACCGAAGATGGATACAAAGTATACGTATATACTATAGGGCCAGATAGAGTTAGATTCACCGTTCGGTATTCAGATGCCGAAAGTGTTTATAATCAACTTTCAGAAAACGTTCGTAGTCTTTTCACTGAAGATTGGCTTAGCTCATTCCCACATCGCCCTCAAACCCGATTAAATGCTTTGAAAGATAGACACTTAAAACTCGGAAAATGGTTAAATAATCTTATGGAATTAATTTTCAAAAGGCCTTCCCACGAAGCCAGCATAATTGAAAACCTTATAGAAGCAATTATTGAGATGCGCACAGGTGGAATGAGACCCTTGGTCATTAAACAATACCTTATAAAAACTCTAATTCCGGCGTTGATGGAAGATATGATATTAATGGAGCAAATAGAGGGGCCGCTGACTGAAGATATCGCCGAAGCAGAGGCCAAGAAGGCAGCGGCCCAGAAGGAAGCGGACAAGAGGGCGGCGCTGCTGAGGGTGGATGGGTCCATCGATGTGGGGAGGGCTGATTTGGATGGGTCCATCGAGGCCTATCTGGTGTGGGAGCCTGAACAGGAGGCTAATCTGTTATATATGACGGAGCGGCTGCGGAATGCTAAATCACGATTGTCAACTATTAGATCGGTAATCCCAATAGTGAGAAGACTGTTAGGAGTCACATCCCAACCTCGTCTGCCCTCCGTCCCTCCGCCACCCGCGGACAGATTCGTCGGCGACGAATCTGTCGAAGTCGGGGGGCCGCCACCCGCTGCTGCTGGCGGCCATAGCCATCAGCCGCTGAACGCGGACGGGCTGCCGGTCGAGCTGGATACAATAATAGAAGAGGAAAACCTTGAAAGAGTCAGAGATTTAATCGTGCGTCTATATGATGATGATTCCAAATGGCAGCAGTCGTACGGAGCCCCGTGGGGAATAATAGGTAAAAGCTGGTCTAAGGGTAATGATAGGGTGGTGTATTATAAATTTGAAGTTTATTGCGCCTATAAATTCGAGCCGAGTGAGCCCCCTGTAGACGCTATCTTTGGCCGTGTTGTTCCGGTTGCGCAGTTCATGGGTTTAAAAGACGCCCGATGGCAATGGTATCATGTATGTAGTATTAAGGCTCGATATAGTGAAATAAAAAAATTATATATAAAATTAAGTAAACTTTTAAGGGATAATTATGAAGGATTGTTTGGCGGGATAGAGTTCCCCTTGGGTCACAGGGATTCACCAGAATCACGCTTACCATTGCTTAATAACTGGTTTAATAAATTGTCTAAAGTTATGGTATTTAATAGATTATTTAATAAGGACATTTATGATATGATGAAACCTGCACTTAGTAGTGATAACACATTCTCTTTTATATTCGATGGAATGTTTCAGTCTGCCGCGGAAGGGTTCGTTCTAGAAACATCCGCCACCTTGAACGACACTGTCTGGCAGACCAGGAAGCAACTGCGTGCCCGCCTCCTTTCCACGCTAGACGGTTTACTTAGTGTAAATATTGTTAGAAATTTTAAATATTACGAAACTTACTACACCAAATACTCGGAGAGTTATGGGCGGCACAATGGCATCATCCCGATCTTTAAGGCGCTTGTGGACCCTGAGCACGGCACTGGGCTGTCCGACTTGTATGTGGTACGTGACCCAGCGTTGCAGGAGGGGGCGCCCGTTGAGACACAGGCCGCTTCGGTCGATGGAAGCGTAGAAGTGCGGCCAGCGTTGCAGGAGGGGGCGCCCGTTGAGACACAGGCCGCTTCGGTCGATGGAATCGTAGAAGTGCGGGCTATATAGAATATCTTTAAAGTGAGTTAAAGTGATTACCATAAAGGATACATAAATGTAGATACCGGATGTAGGTAAGCGGATGGCAATAAAGTAAGTTAAATACACTTTATAATATCATAACAAATGTATAACTTTACATTTCCATTTCGCATAAAATTTATCATTCATCTTCCATATATTTTCTAAATAAATATTTTTAGAAGAAATAATTTTATGTAAAACGTATTTTTTTTTTTCTATGTTAAGGTATAAAATGGGAAGATCTACATTAGCGAAAAGGAATCGTGTTGCTAAAGGCACCCGTAGAGCTAAAGGGACCCGTAGAGCTAAAAGGACTCGTAGAGCTAAAAGAACCAATGTCTCTAAGAAGATGCAAAGACTTAAAAGGTCAGTTTCTAAGGCTAAGAAGAGTCTTAAATCGAAAAGAACTCGCAGAGCCAAAAAACGTAGGAATAATAATCGTAGATCGAAAAGGGCTCGTTTAATGGGGGGCATGGATGTAACTGAATATTTAAGTATGTTTAATCGTAAATATCAGAGTGTTATTGGTAGGGCTATTGACTATAAAAATTTGACAAATGAAGACCAAGAATTAGTTTCTGCTGTAGCCCTTCAAGATGACTGGATATTGGATCAGAACCTGCGGGATTACTTCGAAAGCACCAGTTCCAAACTAAAGGAAAGAATTAAGAACTCTATATATGAAGAGATTGCGGAAGGATTCGTCGGACCTGTCCTTGATGATCTTTAACTACGACTGACATAGTATGGACCCGTAAAGTTATACATTTATAATATCATAACAAATGTATAACTTTACATTTCCATTTCGCATAAAATTTATCATTCATCTTCCATATCTTATCTAAATAAATATCACATTCCATAGGTGTAAACCCTTGTATCTGAAATAAATTAACTGTATCCGAATAATCTGAATAAAGTTCTGTCTGAAATCTATTATAACTAAATGGTAACTTAACACTTAAGTTAGGTTCATATTTTCCTTTTTTATCATGTTTAATTTGTGTAATAAATCTATCCGCATCTTGTTCAGTTAAACCTAAATGTTTCATACATTCAAATTCTGTTCTCTGTATGAAATCATAAAAGTATTTCATAGTAGAATCTTCTTTAAGGTTCGTAAATTGAAGACTTATATTAAAGTTCGTGCCATTTTTCTGTACTCCGAATAAACATTTCATTGGTGGGGTAGTCACATAAAGAAATAAATTTCTACCCATTTTAAGTTGTAAATTTCCGAAACAGGGATGATCTTTAATACATCCTTCACATTGGGAATAAGTTTTTTCACTCTGTTTCACACTCATATCATCACATAAGTATGGAATAGTTGTAAGATTCTGTAATTTAATTTTATCACAAGTTACATTCTTAATCTTAGACATTTATAATATAAAATATTCATTATTTTAAGTATGAATAATAATTAATCATTATTTTAAGTATGAATAATATTTAACGATTGTATTTTAACGGTCGTAAGCAACAACTGATTTTCTCCTTGTTAAATTATTCCATAGAGAATTACAAGGGGTTCCTTCTTGAGGTTTTAAGCATTTATCTTGAACAGGTTTATTGGAACCCCAATAAGCAGACGCCTCTTCTTTTAAGCACTTCTGAAAATAATTACCGAAATTATTACTCTGACCGAATGGATTACATTGAGGTTTTTCTCCGGTTTCTTTATATTCGTTAGTTATCTTAGAATATAAATCTTGTCCTACTTGTTCAACTTTCGCATAAGTATTCATTATACTTTAAAAATATAAAAAATTAAAATAATTCTTATAGATATAATGAAAAGAATTGGAATCATGATAGGTTCAGAAACTTGTCCCCCCGAAGATGAAATGAAAGACTTAAGAAAATATTATAGAAAACATAAGAAACAATTTGATGAATCATTAAAATTTTTAGGATTAAATGATGTAGAAGATCTTTCATACGATGTTCAGATTTTTTCTTGGTTACAGAAAAATGCTCCTAAAAATGTAGAAATAGTTCCTCTATGGAAACTTAATTTCACTAAGAAAGATTTAGATTCTCTCGATTTCGTTTTCGCTCTTTACGAATGCACTTATTCATTTATAGATTATGGGCCGAGTGGTATTAACAAGTTATTTAGTCTTCTTAAAAATACTAAGACAGAAATTCAACCAACACACGACCTTCAGAAATTCGTAATGGAAAAAAATAAATATATGAAATATTTTAAAAAGAACGGGTTTCCTATCTTAGATACAATTTACTTTAATATTGAAACTTATAAAGGGAATAAATCTTCAGGTAAAAAAGTTTATGAACAAGCAATAAAGAAATTTCCGGGGCCAATATTCTGTAAACCTGAACTAGGTGCATTCACTGTTGGAAGTAAATTATTTAAAAACCCAACCTATAAACAATTTCAGACATATCTTGATAAATTAGTGAAATCTAATTATAAAAAACTATTAATACAAGAATATATACCCGAATTCTTGAAATATCATGAAATAAAAACTATATGGATTAATGGTAAATTCCAATATGCTTATGGAGTGAAAGCTACAAGTGATAGCGATGATAAATATGTTACACAGAGTAAATTAGACCAATCATTACTTAAAAAACTTAATAAAAGTGGTCAAGATGTTATTAAATGTCTAAAAAAAGATTTCGGATTACCCTTTCTCTTGAGAATAGATTGGGGTTGCTGTTTACCGAATGATAATGTATGTAGAGATTTCTTTTTAAATGAAATTGAGTGCTGTCCCGCCATGGTAGCGGATGATTGCGAGGGACCGGATCCATTTAATAAATTAGCGAAAGAAATAATAAAAATGGTTTAAATTAAAATATTTTAAGTAATCTTAATGGATTTTTATATGTTATATAATTAAGTTTATCTATTAAATTTTTCTGAAGACCAACTAAAACTATACCCTGTATTAAATCTTGAATATTTTCATCATGTTTAAATTTATTCAACAGTAAAACGGTAATATATTTCCAGAACATGGTTAAAACTAATATGTGTAAAAATATTTCAAGTAAAATCTCATAATCATTTTTATTTTTATTTAACGGACCGAAAAAATGATCAATTAAGGGGGAAAAAATTAATATAGGCACGAAATTAATCATTAATATTTTAGATTGTTTTAATAAATTTGGAATAAATTTATTAAGCATTATAAACTTTTAATAGAAAAAATAATAAAACATATTTTAAGCACAAGTCAATCACATATATTACTAGTCAACCTTAAAGGGACCAATTACACGAAATTATAGTGATCATATTGCTTAAATTTAAACAATTTCAAGATAACAATTAGAGGTTGTTTTCACCTTTCAGATAAAAAAATTTATATTTATCCTGAATTGATAATATTCTCCATCTATCAATCAATTGTTGAATTATTTTATTTTTTATCTTTAAACTTATCAATTTTAAATTGTCTGTTATTCCTTTTATTATAATTATCGACGAATTTTTTTCGTGTCTCTTTTATGAACTCTTTTTCTTCTTCATCGTCGTCTGAATCATAGTTATATTTCTCTGTGGCTATTTTTTCTAATTCAATCCTGTTATTCAATTCAATCAGTGTTTTAAAAAGATCCATCTTTTTTTAATATTATTTATAAATATAAAAATCAAATTTATTGCTGAATGCATCCCGGAGAAACTTCTTCTCCATTATTTTCTTCAAAAAATTCTTTAACAACATCTTCTTTATCTTTATAATGATATGCTACTAATGAGTTTTCTTTTTTATCATCGGTATAATTAAATATCTTTTTTAAGATGTTTATTCTCTTAGAATCCAACTTAGTTGGAAATAATATATTGAAATCTATAATAAGATCTCCATATTCTCCATCTTCGGTATTATCTGTTAAAGATACCTTTTCTCCTTCTTTAATCGGCATACCCTTACCCAATACTTTAAATAGTGAATTCGGTTTAATAATTGTATCAATAGTTATATCTATAAGACCTCCTAAATGTTCTAATGTTATATTACATCCACACAATGATTCTGCTAAAGAAATAGTATGTTCGATATATAAATCATCCTCTTTTCTTTTATATAATTCGTGAGATTGTTCGACAACTTGAATAACAAGATCTTCTACAATATTTAATTCGGGTATAAAATTACCCCCTTCTTTTACTACAATATTATCTCCGTGCCTTGAACCTCGTTTAATATTAATAACATACTTAGTATTTTTCATAGAACCATTTCTATCTCTGTGATCAATTGTAAATTCTTTTTTAGTTCCATTGTATAGTTCATTTAATGTTAAATTTAGTGGATAAGTCATTTTAGATTGCATATTGAATCCAGGGGGAAATGGTCCGGAACTTAAATCGGAAAACATAAATATATTACCACCTCTCATCTGACTTGTAAAATCAACATTAAACATTGTCTGAAATAAATCCATCGGACTTGTAAATCCTTCACATTGTTCAGAAACAGCTTCATAACCGAATTGGTCATAAATCTTTTTTTTATCTTTTTTACTTAATATTTCATAGGCTTCACTAATATCTTTAAACTTAGAAATAGCATCAGGATCTTTATTTTTATCAGGGTGATATTTAAAAGCAAGTTTTTTATAAGATTTAGAGATTTCTTTTTCTTCTGCATCTTTCGGAACATTTAAAATAGAATAAAGATCTTTCATTATTTTTATACAATCTTATATTTTAGATTTTTAAACTAAAATATATAACCTTATATTTTAGATTTTTAAACTAAATAATTAATAATATAATAATTTCCTAAACTATATAGCAAAACGAAAGCATAATTAATATCCAAAGTATTATAAGTCCATAATGTCTTTTTATGAAAAGGATTTATTAAAAATCCTAAAAGACTATTAAAATTAAATGTTTTTTTACCACCACTATTTTCTCTTATTAAGATATTCGTAACAGAGTATTCTGACCATGTTATGAATATAATTGTTATAATTGAAATGTAGATGAATATATTCATCAATATGTTTATTTATAGTTCCTAATTTATAATTCTTAAATAATTTTCTATTCTATACTATAAAATGTTAAATTGTATGAATATTGGTATTCTTTTAGTTTATGCTTTCATATTATTCAAGGTTTTAAAGAAAGAACAGAAGATGGAAATGTTTATTCTAACAGGCGTTGCTTTCTTCCTTTTAAATAATACAGAAGGTTTCACAGATTCGGATGTAGCCAGTGATTTAGCACAAGATGGCTCAGACACAACCGGTTCAAGTAATTCTGGTTCCGATAGTGTAGCACAAGATCTTGTTAATCCCGGTAATATTAATTCTAACAATGTTAGTGATGATGGAGGTAAAGTTGAATCTAATCCGCTGGTATCTGCAATGAATATGGGTCCATACGATGGTATCTGCTTAAAGACCGGTAATAAAGAATACTGGATGAAATCTCCGGATAATACATCCTTAGTACCGAATGATACTCTTTATTCTTATTTAGGCAGCCAAGGTCCAGTGAAGATGAGACTAAGTGATCAATCCGCATTAATTGGTCCACCGGTCGATGGCGTCAAGGGATCCGATGAAAAAATGTTTATGTTCGCTAATAATAAGACTAGTTTAGCATGCTGCCCGTCCACCTTTTCTACGAGCACCGGTTGTGTATGCACCACCGAAAATCAGAGAGATTTCATAGCTGGTAGAGGAGTTTTACCGGCATATGAAAACTCTAATGAATCAAATGCGGAATTTTAAAATTTGATGCTTTTATTTAATTAATAATTAAAAACAATTTAATGATTATCCAAGGAAGTATGGATGAATTCGTGAATAATTACACAATGTCCGCCCTTAAAACTTTCAAAGATGTCCAATTATGGCAATTTTCTGTAAGTAATACTAATTCATATAATATCAAAAAAGAATTATATGAATTAGAAAATAATAATATAGGATTATGGTCTAAACCAGCTAACTATGATAAATATAAAGATAAAAATAATATCCTCTTAATAACTGACAAAGAAAATACATATGTTATGTTATTTAATGAACATAATAATTCTTATACAGGCTCTGATAGAATTTCAGACAAAATCTCCGATGGCAGAGAATGGTGGGACAATATTCACACCGAAAATGGAATAATTGAAATTAAATTTTTAGGAATCTTAAATTATGGAAAAGATATATTAGCAGGGGCATGTCACTATAAAAGATTTTCTATAGGAAATAAATTCCAACCTATCAAAAAAGTAACCCATAGAGAATTACTTAATAATTTAGAGTCTATTAAGAGATTATCTTAATAACATAGAATGAATCTTTTCATATGCCTGACCATGTTTCTGATCATATACTTGTAATCTCTGTATTCTATTCTGTTCTGCTTTCTGTTCTTCTATTTTCTGTAACGCGAAAAGTTGTTCGTCCTGTTGATTCATTGTATAAGATATATTACTTCTCTGTGCTTTAATCTGATTCATTGATCCCGAACGATCACCTATATCAACAGATGAAGTATCTATTAACATAGAACCATCGGTAAAGGCCTGTTTATAATCTGTAAAAGATAAATTATCAGTTGTTCCACCGAAATTAGTTATTTTCCCTTGTCCCAGTGTCATTAAAGAATCTTGATTCTGCATTGATATCCTTACTTCGGGTTCTTTATACTGAACTAGTTGATTGCCTGTTTTCTGTAATTGATCTTTTTTATATTGCTCGAATGTAGCATTAAACATATCTTTATTAAATCCATTCTGAAATAATTTTTTCTGTTCTATTTCGGGATTAGTATTCTTTTCCATCCAATTACCGTAACCATCATCATAAACCTCTGGTATTTTATTTTCTTCATAAATTCTATTAAATACATCTGCATCAAAATTATCTGTCATATTGGTATTTATCATTGGTTTATTCGCTTGTTGTTGTGTATACTCTCTAGACATATTTCTTAGGTCATTATGTGAATGAGAATTATCTTTTTCTTTTAATTTTTTCGTTAAAAGAGTATAAGCAATAGATACAAGTTGGAATTTCGCCTGTGTTCCACCTCTATCGGGATGAGTTTTCATTGCTGCTTTAAGATATGCTTTCTTTAATGTTTTTTCATCATAATTTTTAGGAATTCCTAATATCTTATAAGGATCTAATTTCTTTTTAGTTGCGGGGGGTAATTGGGGTAATTGTGTCTGCGTTGAAGGCATTGATCCTTGAATAGGTAAAGTACCACTACCTAACATTCTTCGTCCATTTTCATAATCTTGATTCACGATACCTTGTTGAAATAACATATTGGGTGCCATCTGTTGGCTTTCAAGATTATATTTATATAATTCATTTATCTGTTGTTGTTGTTTAAATATAAGATCTTGTTGTTGTTGTATATAAGAAGAATACATAGATTGCTGAGCATCTTTCGTTGGAGTGTTTCCCATTATAATAATCCAACTTAAAATATTGTAGAATTTAAATTTAAATCTTCACTTTGAATTAATCCAATCATTAATCCTATAAATACAAAATTATAACATACAATTATTCCACATACAATACAGCATTCTTTATCGGGCATTTTTATAATTTCATCTGTATCAATTTTATAATACCCTTGATTACAATCACTATGATTATGTATAATATTTATATTCATTTAAATAAATTATCTCCTTATTATTTAAGTAATGGATCCTTTTTACGAAACTAAATTTAATCATTATCAAGATGACGATTATTCTAATAATTATCATGGTAATTCTACTTTAACCGATATAGAAGTTCAATTAATGATTCCAATACTAATATTATCATCCTGTTTTATGCCCATTTATTATTGCTTTAAAATGTGTGATATATATAAATATTGTAAAACAAGATTTAGAACATCATCATTAACAGAAGTATTAATAGAAGATCTTTTAGATGATTGTTCAATATGTTTAGAAAAATATAAGAAAGAAGATAAATGTGTAAGACTAAATTGTTCACATATTTTTCATAAAAGATGTTTAAATGAATGGTTTAAAAATAGAATAGATAAATCGGAAGAATTAAATTGCCCTCTATGTAGAAATAATTTTATAAGTTAATTTATAAATGAGTGATAGTGATGGTTGGAAAGTGGTCAAAGGGGCGAAGTACCAAAAAAGACCCTCTGCTTCTTATTTTTATAAAGAGCTAAAGGTCCCTGTTGGTTATATTGTTGAATACAGACCAAGAAAGGGTGGTAAAATGATAAAACATTCTCTGAGACTAAGAAAGAATGGCACGCCTTATTGGAAGGCGGAAGATAAACTACCTGTTAAAAAAGGTAGTAAAAAGAGAAAACCTAGAACTAAAAAGAGATCTACTAAAAAAAGATATTCAAATAGAAAGCGTACTAAAAGAAGATCCAATAAAAGGAGATCTACTAAAAGATCTTCTAGATTAAGAGGTGGTAGTATGGCATGACTAAAAAACAAGGTAACTTCTTTATTTAAGGATACCCAATTGGGGGGAGGTCTGAAATCTAATTGATCTTAATAAAGAATATAAAAAAATCATATTTAAGATTTACCGTGACGATTAAACCTTACAATTATAAGGTTTAAACTGAGTTTATCTTATTATGATTTAAATAAATTTGATTTTAATTTAAAACTATACTAATAATATTTATTATAGTTATGAAGTTACTATTGAAAGCTCTGAGCACTGATCTAAGGAATATTTATCTGGGTCACTCTTCTTA
>Ga0233432_10003977_pt1 | contig 13234 bp, 10 predicted proteins | sample SI_122_August201_6_FD_179870 | JGI IMG/M metagenome (GOLD analysis project Ga0233432, IMG submission 179870) | Seawater microbial communities from Saanich Inlet, British Columbia, Canada - SI_122_August2016_10_MG | ecosystem: Environmental > Aquatic > Marine > Inlet | place: Canada: British...
TTAAGACGCTTGGCTGGGTGGACGGCGTTAGTGATTTTATTGAGTTCATACATTCGCAAAGATACGAATTGGAAACAGGTTGGTTTCTTCTCGATCGGACCATTTACCCTAGTTTTGAAATGTCCACCTCGACGCTCTTTTTGGATAAGCTTTCGGATCGTTGCAGGGAGTTGCTTACTCCCCCCATGCTTCCCCTTGAAATCTGTTCGGTCATGAACCGGGTTCTTTTTCATGAGTATGGCTTTCGAGGGGCAGGCAAAGATTTTGAAAACCCCCAGAACAGTTTTCTTCATCGAGTCTTGGAACGCCGTAAGGGACTGCCCATCACCTTGTCGGTTCTATACATTCTAATCGCTCGGAGGCTTGGCTTTGACTTGGAGCCCATTGGCTTGCCAGGGCGCTTTATGGTCGGTTGTTTTAGTGAAGTGAGGCCTTTTTACATTGATCCATGGTCAGGAGGTAGAGTGTACGAGGTCGATCAGATCGAGGAGTTCCTAGGAGATTATTCGATCGAGGATTCGGGCTCCGCCTTGCTGCCAGTTACAGTGGCGGATACTTTGGTTCGAGGTTGTAGGAACTTGATTCATCATTACAGGAAAGCCGAAGACCCTGAGAAGTCGGGGCTTTTCACTTCCTTTGTTCTCGAATTCGAACGAATTCAACGGATAACAGCCAGTGCCTAAGCCTTCCCTTGATGTTGGCGGATTACGAGCCTTTGCTAAGGGAGAGGTTGGATTGGCTGTGCTAGGCTTTCCTATTGCCCATTCGATTAGTCCCCAACTTCATAATGCGGCTCTAAAAAAAATGAGCGAAGCCAATCCGAGGTATGCTCATTGGTATTACCACAAGATAGAGGTTCCTCCTGAAAAACTTGCCGAAACCCTCCCACAACTAGCCGAAATGGGTTACCAGGGTATCAACCTGACCATCCCACATAAAGTCGATGTTCTCCCATTGCTAGACTTAATCGACGACGAAGCCAAGACCATGGGGGCGGTGAATACTCTTCTTTGGAACGGAAAGGGTTGGACGGGTAGAAATACCGATGGGTACGGGCTTGAGAGAGGCGTGTCGGGAGATTTGGGGGTCTCATTGTCCAGTTCCGAAGTCTTAGTTCTGGGAGCGGGTGGAGCAGCCCGTGCCGCGGTGGCAAAATGCCTACTTGATGGATGCGTCAAGGTTCGTGTCGCAAACCGTTCTTTACGCCGATTGATGGAGATGAGCAAAACCTTGAACGATGAGTTTGGAGAAGACCGGGTGCATCCCTTTACCCTTTCGGACATTCCCCCGGAACTCAAAGAATCCAATAATCTCCTTGTCATCAACGCAACTTCTGTGGGCCTTAAGAAAAATGATCCTACTCCTCTTTCTTTGGCTGGATTATCTCCTCAAACCAAAGTCTACGACATGGTGTACAACCCTCCCGAAACCGCTTTGCTTGCCGAAGCGAGAAAGGCTGGAATGACCTGCGGCAACGGATTGTCTATGCTTGTGTACCAAGCTGCCCGAGCTCTTGAGATTTGGACAGGAGAACATGTTCCCTCCGAAGTTATGTTAAAGGAAGCCAAAGTAGCCATGGAGGTCGCGCCATGACTCTGTCCGAACTTCTTTCGAGCGAAACAGGTATGCTGCTGAGTGGTCTTGCTTTGGGGGCTGTTGCGGGCAGTTTCTTAAATGTCTGTGCCTATCGGATTCCCCTCGGTGAATCGGTTGTGACTCCGCGTTCACGCTGTCCCCAATGTAAATCTCCTATTCCTTGGTTTAGGAACCTGCCCGTTTTCAGTTGGTTATTTCAGGGAGGGCAGGCGGGTTGCTGTACTTTCAAGATTCCAATGCGGTATTGGCTAGTGGAGGTCTTTGTGTCCATGCTTTTCGGTTTTCTTTTCCATGGGTATTCGCAAATGCCTAGCATGGGTCTTTTGATCGGAGGATGTATCTTCACTTGGCTGATGATTGCTGTGGTGGTGGTTGACATGGAGCATATGATTATCCCGGACAGGTTTAGTATGGGAGGAGCCGTTGGAGGGGTATTGTTATCGATCGCTTTTCCCTCTATTCACCTCATTGGTCCCTCGACCGGATTCCTGGATCGTTTGGGTGGTGGTATGAACTCCCTCGTTGGGCTACTGATTGGCTCTGCTTCACTTTATTGGATCGGCATCCTTGGCGAAAAGGCCTTGAGAAAAGAGGCTCTGGGAGAAGGAGATGTCAAGCTAATGGGCTGTATCGGTGCCTTCTGTGGCTGGAAGGGTGCAGTTTTTGCTATTTTTGGAGGTGCTACGATTGGTGCTCTTATTTTACTTCCTCTGATGGTTATTAGTAAAATTAAAAACAATTCAAAAGATGAACCAGAAGGTTTAGGCTGGGGGCAGGAAGTGCCCTTTGGTCCTTATCTCGCTTTAGCGGGACTGCTTTACCTCATAGGCATCCGGTCATGGGTTGACAGTTGGTTTGATTCCTTTCTTGTGGTGTTTCGAAGCTCTTCTTTTGGATAATTCCTTTTTTACGTTGAAAACCTCCCGCCTTGAAGGCATTTTTTCCTGCTTTACTTCCATAATCCTTAAATTTTCTCCATGAAAAAACTCCTTGTTGCCAATCGTAGTGAAATTGCCGTCCGCATTTTTCGCTCTGCGACCGAACTAAACTTGAGAACCGTTGCCATTTATGCTGAGGAAGACAGGTTTGGCGTCCACCGGTTTAAGGCAGACGAAGCCTATTTGGTAGGTAAGGGAAAAGGTCCGGTTGCTGCTTACCTTGACATTGAATCGATTATTTCTTTGGCCAAGGACAAGGGGATCGATTTGATTCATCCAGGTTACGGTTTTCTCTCCGAGAACGCTGAATTTGCCCGAGCTTGTGAAAATGCCGGGATCACTTTCGTCGGGCCTCGTCCAGAATTGTTGGAAAGCATGGGAGACAAAGTGGCTGCAAAAAAAGCCGCAGATAAAGCTGGGGTACCAACTTTACCAGCCACACCTAAAGCCGTTTCCAACCCTCGCGAAGCAATTAAATGGGGGCGTAAAATTGGCTTTCCTTTGATTATTAAAGCTGCCTTTGGCGGAGGGGGTAGGGGAATGCGCGTCGTTACAAAGGAAAATGAATTGGAAGCTATGCTGGAGGAAGCCCAAGGCGAAGCTGAACGTGCGTTTGGCAATCCGGCTGTCTTTCTTGAACGCTATGTTGCGAGGGCAAAGCACTTGGAGGTGCAGGTACTTGGTGACAGGAAGGGTAACATCGTTCATTTGCATGAACGCGACTGTTCGGTTCAAAGGCGTTACCAAAAAGTAATTGAGGTCGCTCCCTCCATCGGAATTCCGATGGAAGTCGTGTCTGACTTGTGTCAAGCCGGGGTCGAGTTGGCTCGCAAGATCGGCTACGACAACGCGGGTACAGTTGAGTTTTTATTGGACCAGGATACCAACGAATGGTTTTTCATTGAAATGAATCCCCGTATTCAGGTCGAGCACACCGTGACCGAGCAGATTACAGGTATAGATATTGTCCGGTCTCAGATTTTGGTGGCCATGAACCAAGGGTTACATTCCGCTCAAATTGGGATTCCTCAACAGGCTGAAATCCCAAGGAACGGATGTGCTGTACAATGCCGAGTTACGACGGAGGATCCGGAAAAGGATTTCACTCCCGATTACGGCAAAATTCTCAGTTACCGTTCTGCAGCTGGTTTCGGGGTTCGACTAGACGGTGCAATGGGTGACACTGGATCCATTATCACTCCCTTTTACGATTCCCTTTTGGTTAAACTAACAACCTCTGGGCCCAATCTGCCTCAAGCATTGGACCGGATGCACAGAGCATTGCGGGAAATGAGAATCAGGGGAGTTAAAACCAATATTCCCTTCCTTGAAAATGTAATTAACCACAAGGATTTCGTCGCTGGGAAAGCGACCACTAAGATGATCGATATAACGCCTGATTTGTTCAGGTTCAAGGCTCGTCGCGACAGGGCTTCCAAGATTTTGAGTTATTTGGCTGAAATCATTGTGAATGGTAACCCGCAAGTCAAAGGGCGAGCCCGTATGGAAAATCCGCTTCCCTTGATCGAGCCCTCGTTTGATTCCAGAGAAGATCCACCCAGAGGTACCCGCGATATGCTTCTTTCTTTAGGAGCAAAGAAGTTTTCCAAGTGGCTTCGGGATGAGAAGCCGCTCATGGTCACGGATACGACCTTGAGGGATGCCCATCAGTCTCTTTTCGCCGCTCGGATGAGATCCTATGACATGCTTGCAGTTGCGGACTTTATTAGCCGAAGGGCTTCCGGTTTGTTTAGTCTTGAGATGTGGGGAGGAGCTACTTTCGATACCTGCATGCGTTTTTTGGGAGAATCCCCCTACGATCGTCTTCGGTTGCTCAGGGAAAAGATACCGAATGTCCTTTTTCAAATGCTCTTAAGAGGTTCGAACGCAGTTGGATATGCAAATTATCCAGACAACGTAGTGCGTGAATTCGTTGTTCATGCATCGGAAGCTGGCATGGATGTTTTCCGCATTTTTGATTCTCTCAACTATCTCCCCAACCTTAAGGTTGCAATGGAAGCGGTGAGTGAGCGGACTTCCTCTCTTTGCGAAGCGGCCGTGTGCTTTACCGGTGATTTCACCGACTCGACGGAAGAAAAGTATGTTTTGAAGTACTATGTCGACTTGGCCAAGGAATTAGAAAAGATGGGCGCCCACATCCTTGCGATCAAGGACATGGCTGGCCTTTGTCACCCAACCGCCGCTTACCGTCTGGTCAAAACTTTGAGAAATGAGGTTTCCCTTCCTATTCATTTCCACACCCATGATTCTAGTGGAATTGCCTCTGCTTCGGTGCTCAAGGCTTCTGAGGCGGGTGTCGATGTAGTTGACTTGGCCATTTCATCCCTCTCGGGTTGTACTAGTCAGCCAAACTTGAATTCGGTTGTGCATGCCTTGCGGAATGCGCCCCGCTCCACTGGCTTGGATGTCAAGGCTCTCAATGAGCTTTCGATCTACTGGGAAGCGGTCAGGCAGTATTATTCGCCTTTTGACAGTTCTCCTCCCTTTGGCAGTGCCGAAGTCTTCGACCACCAGATGCCCGGTGGTCAATATACCAATTTACGTGAACAAGCTGGTGCACTTGGGTTGGGTAAAAGATGGCCGGATGTTGTCAAAACTTACCGCGAGGTAAACAAATTACTTGGCGACATCGTTAAGGTTACTCCGAGTAGCAAATGTGTAGGAGATCTCTCCATCTTTCTAATGACTAAGGGAGTTAAGCCAGAGGATCTTGTGAACCTGCCAGCAGAGACCGGTTTTCCTGAGTCCGTTATCGATCTTCTTTCTGGCAATCTTGGACAACCTAAAGGCGGTTGGCCAAAGGCGGTACAGAAAGTCATTCTTGGAGGAAGAAAAGCGATGCGGGGTAGACCTGGAGCTTCTGCCGAAAAAATCGATTTGAAGAAGAGTGCTAGTTCTCTGCGTCGTAAGATGGGTAGGAAAATAACCGAGGATGATCTTTTTTCATCTTTAATGTACCCAAAGGTTTTTGAGGATTTTCAAGACTTTCGATCTAAATACGGTGATGTTTCTGTCTTGCCGACCACAGCATATTTTCATGGGCTTGAGCCCGGTGAGGAAATTTCAATTGATATCGAGGAGGGTAAAACTCTGTTCGTTAAGTTGTTGCATGTTGGGGATCCAGATGAGAATGGGATTTGTTCGCTAACTTTCGAAGTAAACGGAAAAGCACGCACGACCATGGTCCAAGATAGATCAGTTAAGGGTGATGCCAAGGTCCGTGAAAAAGCCGATCCATCCAACCCAATGCATATCGGAGCTCCCATTCCGGCCATGATCAGTAGCATTGCCACGAGTGTGGGTAAGTCTATTTCGAAGGGTGAAAAAATCGCCGTCCTTGAAGCGATGAAGATGCAGACGACTCTCTACGCCTCTGCAGACGGAACCGTCGACGATATTTTGGTTCAAGTCGGAGATTCCGTCGAATCGAAGGATTTGATTGCCCGTTTACGCTGATTATCGTTAAAGATTTTCCATTTTCATCCGACTATTTAGGGGTGATGAGTATGCTAGCCGTATTTTGCCTCAAATTTCGTTTTCGCTTGGTTCTGCTTCTAGCCACATTCCTAGTGACTTTGGCAGAAGCAAAGAGATTGCGTGTGCCTGAACCCAGCCTTGAAAAAGCCTTGGCGCAAAGTCTTGGAGTGCCAAGAGAAGAGCTGACCGAGGAAATAGTTGCCAGAAACCTTCGGTTTCTGGATGCTAGTTCCCGTCAAATCAGGGACTTGACTGGGTTAGAAGTCGCTGAAAACCTGGAAGTTCTTGTTCTCAGGCAAAACCTAATAGAAGATATTACCCCTCTGGCGGATTTACCCAATCTAGTCAGGTTGGACCTCTCGGGTAACCGAATATCAAATCTTTTAGTGCTCGAATCTCTCTCCCTCGATCGAATGAAAGAAAATATTTCTCAAATTCAAGTAGCCCTTCAATCGAGGACATTACCTAAAGACAAGAAGGCTAGTTTGATTGTGATGCTCTCAGAGGTTGTTAGGAGAATAAATCGTGGAACTTGGTCCCTACAATTTCTTTCAGTTGCAAACAACAGGTTGCTTGGGCTTTCAGGAGTGGGAAGCCTTACTTCTCTTCGTTACCTCGATGTATCTCAGAACTCTCTCATTGATTTGGAGGGAGTCGGACAGCTCAAAAATCTGGTTACTCTTTCCGCCCAAGGTAACCAACTCGGAAGGATCGAGTCCTTCGTCGATATTGACAAGGACAAGTCATACACACCAGGTATAGATCAGTTGAAAGACGAAAGCGGGAATGGCAAGCGGGATACCGATCCACTTGTCGAACTTCAATCTCTGCCCAACTTGATAAACCTGTACCTGTACGATAATTTACTCAAGAATACACTTTCTCTTTCCGACTTGCCCAGTTTGAAGTTTTTACTTTTGGCTGGTAACGAATTAGAAGAAATTGGAAACCTCAGTGAAATAGAGGGTTTGATTAGGTTGGCCCTTTCAGATAATCAAATCACCGACTTGTCTGGACTGGAAGGGTTGCCAAAGATTGAACATCTTTATCTCGAGGAAAATATGATTTGTGATCTGAGACCCTTAAGTTCGTTGCCTAGCCTTCAAGAATTGAGGCTTCAACATAACCAAGTTTATCGACTTAATTCTTTAAGGGAGTTAAATAAACTTCGCGTACTTTCATTGTCGAATAATTTCATCCACGAGCCCACTCCTATTTTGGATTTGCCCAAGTTAAAAAGGTTATCTCTCTCCTCGAATTGCATTGCTTTTGACGACCAGGATTTGGAAGAAAAGCTAACATCGATTCGCAGGTCCGGGGTCCTCGTTTCAGAGGGCAAGCAACGCCAAAGAATTATCGAAGCTGAGCAATTATTCGAATCTTTGTCGGGTCGGCCTTCTTCCAATAAAATCCTTGGAGGTTTACTTAGGGATAATAACAAATACGACAGGCTTATCGATCTTGCCGAAGATCCTCTAGTGTCAGACTCTCTCAAAAAGGCAACTTACAAGAATTGGGATGACCTCCTTAGGCGGGGTAAACTCGACGAGTTTACTTTTACTTTACCAGGGAATTAGAATATAAGTGGTTTTGCCTACAGCGGGTACTATTTATTTGTTAATATAGAGCAACGCCGCCAAAATTACGGTTGCTATAAAGCATATCAAATAAAGGACTCGCATGAAAAACTTCTGTATTCCGTGCGATCGGACGACACCGTCGACGAACTTATAATATTCTCTCTTCCACTTACGGGTGAGTTTTTTTTTCCTAAAGACCACAACTTATCATATTTTAGCGGTTTGGCATTTGCAAGCATTCCGTTTGCCTTCCTTCTTTACAGATTCGAACTGTTCAACTAAACAAAAAACTCCATATGCCGACGAAACAAAGGACTATTCGCAAAGAGCGTTCGATTAAGGGCAAATCATTGCATACCGGAGAAGAGGTGACTCTGACAATAAAGCCTGCGAAAGTGAATGAGGGCTATCTTTTTCGCAGAATCGATCTTTACGGGAAACCCGAAATTAAACCTGTAGCCTCAAATGTCTCGGAATTGGTTCGGAGCACGACCATATCAAACGGAAACGCCAAGATTCATACGATTGAGCATGTGCTGAGTGCCCTTAGTGGTTGCGGAATAGACAATGCAGTGATTGATCTAGATGCGAGTGAACCTCCCATCTTAGACGGATCAGCCAGACCTTTTGCCAATTTGGTATTGGAGGCAGAGCCTGTGGAGCAAAATGCAGAAAGGGATTATTTTTCTTTGAAGGAACCCGTTTCAGTTACCTCCGGCAATCGATCGATGATTGCACTGCCATATGACGGTTTCCGGATCACATGTACTTCTGCCGATGATCGAGGAAGCCATGTTCAGCATCTTTCTCTCGAAATTGATCCTGAATCATACTTAGCTCAGATTGCACCAGCTCGTACCTTCACTGTTTATGAAGATATCGAGGAGTTGCTTAAGTTGGGAAAGATCAGGGGTGGAAGTTTGGATAGTGCCATCGTGATCAAGGGCGATAAAATTCTTTCCAAGGAACCACTCCGTTTCGATGATGAATTTGTTCGCCATAAGATACTAGATATCGTCGGAGATTTGTCCCTGCTCGGAAAATTGATGAATGCCCATATCATTGCCGTAAGGCCAGGGCATGCACTGAACGCCGAACTTACGGGCAAACTCTTCGAAAAAATGACTGGGGCAGATGCCAAGCCTGAAAAGCCAACAAACGAAGACTCGAAATCCTTTGTTTTGCCTGATGAAACTGAGTTGGATGTGCGAAGGATTTTGGATGTGCTTCCACACCGGTTTCCTTTCGTCATGATTGACCGGGTTATTTCGATCGAGGAAAACGAGGTTTTGGTTGGGATTAAGAATGTAACCATCAATGAACCTTTCTTCACAGGACATTTTCCTGGACATCCTGTCATGCCTGGTGTCTTGCAACTTGAAGCGATGGCCCAAGCGGCCGGAATCCTACTTCTTCGGAGGGGGTCGGCCGAGGGCAAAGTCGCGTTTTTCATGAGTGCGGACAAGGTGAAATTCAGGAAACCGGTCGTTCCGGGTGACCAACTCAAAATAACGGCAAAACTCGAGAAAGTGCGCGGTAACAAATTAGCTACAGCTAGTGTGGAATGCTCCGTCAATGGTAAGCCAGTCTCTTCAGCTAGTTTGATGTTTGCCATTGCTGATGGGGGAGAGAATTCCTGAGATGGGCACGAATATCCACCCTCAAGCGATCGTTGATCCGAATGCAGAGTTAGGGGAAAATGTATCGATCGAAGCTTTTTCCATCGTTGGGCCGAAGGCGAGGGTAGGGGATGGTTGCCATATTCATCACCACGCTACTGTCGAGGGGAGGGTGGTCTTGGGTAAAAACAACACAGTTTACCCTTATGCTTTGATTGGTGGACTGACCCACGATTTGAAATATCAAGGTGGAGAGCCTGGTCTGTTGATTGGATCCGAAAATGTTTTCCGTGAATATGTCACTGCACACGTTGCTACTAATCCTGATGATGAGACCGTAATTGGCTCGGGAAATGTTTTTCTTGCTTACAGTCATGTCGCTCATGATTGCATTGTTGGCGATAACTTGGTGATGAGTAGCCACTCTGCCTTAGGAGGCCATGTCAGAGTTGATGATTCTGTTAACATCGGTTGGGGTTCCGGCATTCATCAGTTTTGCCGGCTTGGGAGACATTGTATGGTTTCAGCTTGCTCGAAGCTCGTTCAGGATGTTGCTCCCTTCATGCTTGCCGATGGTTCCCCTGCTGAAGTTCGTTCTATCAATAAGGTCGGAATGGAAAGAGCAGGATTTTCAAGCGAGGATATCGAAACGGCCCGGGGTGTATTCAAAGTTATTTACAAGAGTAACTTTAACCGTAGCCAGGCTATTGATTACCTTCGCAATGAATTTTCCAAAGGAAACAAGGCGGTTTCTGAAGAAATTATCGAGTTTGCCCAGTCGAGCGAACGCGGGCTGGCCTAAGAAACTTGCCTATCATTCCTCATCCTTCTCATCGGCTATTTTCCAAAGGTAGTCCCAAGAAAAGATTCCAGTTGAGTGCCCATCGCTAAATTGTATGCGGATGGCATAGTTTCCCACATAGCTAAATCCATTGATTCCTACAGCGGAATAATCTTCATCTGGGGCGCCCCCTCTAACCACTCCGAAAATATCAGCTTCTCCTGCTTGCTCGGCACTAGGAGATCGTTCTCGCAGGAAAGAAGAATTTAAGAAGTGTTCTTTTCCATCAGACCAGACAAGAGCAAGTGTGTTTCCCACCAACTCGATTTTGGCCGGTGACGATTGCATTTCGTTGAATCAATTAAACGAATGAATCCAAGCTGTTCCCCCCTGACGGAGGATTGGACGAGTCAGAGCCACTTTGGTAGTAAGGATCAAGCACTTCGTTTGAATTTGAACGGCTGAAATCCTCCGCTGCCTCCGCCGCACGATCAAAGTCTTCGGTTTCCTGACGGATCATCTCGTCCTGCAAATCAACATCTTGAAGTTCACGATCGAGGCTTCTTTCTTCCCAGTATCTATCGTTATGAAATTGGCTTGGCTGAGGTTCAGGGGGGAGTTGGGATGGTTCGACCACCTCCCAATCAGGTTCACGAGTGCTATCAAGACCTGCATCGTCCACATTGTCTACGCTTTCCATTGGTTCGCCTGGCACAGGGCATTGGGTTTGCTCTGCGAGCGTCTTGTCGTTTGCGAGTGAACCAGATAATTCTATGGGTTCGGGAGACTTGGTAACCTTTTGGGAGCTATCAACTCCCGAATCGGGGACTTCAAGATCAGATTTATCCTCTCTTGCGAGGTTCATTTCCCGATGGGTTCCTTCGGACACTTTGGATATACCGTCGTAGGATGATGATTCCATATCTCAATAATGATGGGGCTTGTCGGCTATTGCAAATAATAAAATCACACCTGTAGGCTTGCGTCTTTTGTTTCGGAGGTAAAGTTTTGCGTTGATCGAAGTGTTTTAAAATGACAAGATGATTTCCATGGCAAGAGAAAGTATCATACTTGAATGTACAGAAGCTCGGAAGGAAGGTAAGCCTCCCTCCCGCTACATGAGCTCACGCAATAAGAAACTGCAGACTGAAGCGGTAGAGAAAAAGAAATACAATCGATTTCTTCGCAGGCACACTTTGCACCGCGAGATAAAGAACTGATTTCTTTTTCAAAGTCCCAATATTGTCATTAGGGACTTAGCTATTTTATCAATTGCTTGACTGGCTGGATTCTCTGGGTTCGCTACAACTACAGGTGTCCCATGGTCGCCTCCCATTCTGACTTCTTGGTGAAGTGGGATTTCTCCAAGGAAGCCTGTCTTTAGGGCAACCGCAGTCTCTGCTCCTCCTCCTTGTCCAAAGAGGTAAGATTTCTTTTTGGATTCCTCATCCTCTAAGTAGCTCATGTTTTCTACAACCCCAAGGATAGGAACATTTACTTTTTCAAACATTCGGGCTCCCCGGCGTGCCACATCAACAGCAGCTTTTTGAGGAGTGGTAACAAGAACAACACCATCGAGCGGCAAGATTTGGGCAAGTGAAAGCTGAGCGTCTCCGGTACCGGGGGGGAGATCGATGAGCAGAATATCGAGTTCTCCCCAGTCGACGTTTTCTGAAAATTGCTGGATTGTCTTCATGACCATGGGACCCCGCCAGACGATGGGGGTCTCTTCATCGACCATAAAACCCATGGACATGACCTTAATACCATAGCTCTCAACGGGAGAGATCAGGTTTTCTCCGATGCTTTTAGGTTGGCCGTTCGCTCCTATCAAAAGAGGAACCGAAGGGCCGTAAACATCACAGTCCATTAGACCTATCCGACTGTTTTTTCCCGAGGATGAAAGAATCTTTTCCAGGGCACACGACAAATTGACTGAAAGAGTTGATTTTCCTACCCCTCCTTTCCCGCTTGCGATTGCGACGATCTTTTTGACTTTGCCGATTGCAGTTGCCCGCTCGTCGTCGGAACTACTTGCTTGTCCCTGATCTTTAGGCTTTTTGACAACTAACTGGAGATCGAGCTCACGGATTGATTCTTCCTCTAGCAAGGTTTCTTCGATCTCTTTTTTGAGTTTTTGCGGAAGAGTTGGATCGTTTGGGCTGAGCTCCAGTTTGACGAAGGCTTTTCCGCTTTCGTCGAGTTTGGTTTCCTGCACCAACCCGAAGGAAACGATATCCCGGCTGAATCCAGGGTATTTGACTTTTGAGAGTAAGGTAAGAAGATGATCGTTAGACATAGTAAGAGATCGAGAATGACCAATGAGACTTGTTGAGCAAATTAAAAGATTGAGAAAAGATTGAGCGAATTAGTAAGGTCGTAAGTCGAAAAAAGAACGAAAGCGAAGTTTTTGCGCTTGCTGAGATTGGCGGGTTTTCAAATGTTATGCAAATGAATGTGGAATTGAATGGATGGAAATTGAACGGTCTTCGATCGGTTCTTGTTGTTTTTTTAGCGTCCCTTGCGACCTTTGTCTTTTTGGACGGCAGTCCCTTGCATGGACAATCCGGGAAGAAGATCGTCTTGGGTACGATTGAAGCCGAGTTGAAAAAGAAGCAGGTTCCTCTGGACTTGGGCAAGACCCCAAAATCCCTGGCCCGCTTGATTGCCAAGGCGGTTTCTGTGCATGGGGGACTGCGGTTGACTTCACCGAATCAAAGTCGCTTTAGTGTTTATTTTTCTCCTCTGGGTGGGAATCAAGTCAGAGTAGAGATTTCGAAAGGAGCTTCGGATCTCCCCAAGAAACTCTTCAAAAGTTTTGTTGTGGAAGGTACTTCGATCGATCAAGCCGTTCTCAAGGGTTGCGACCGAATGGTCGAGTCCATTCTTGGGATTCCCGGCTTCTTTTCGGGTAGGCTCTGTTATCTTTCCAAGTTTTCGGGTGGCAAGGAAATTTTCGTTTCAAATTCTTTGATGACCTCGACAATCCCTCATACTTCCTTTAAGAAAATTACCTTTAATCCGAGTTGGGATAATGCAGGAAAGGGTGTTTTCTTCACCAGTAACAGGAAAGTCTTTAACAACATAGAGCATTTGGATCTATCGACCAGAAAGATTTCTCCGATCGCGAATTACCGGGGAAGTAACCTGAGAGCCGTACAGAATCCACGGAACTCGCAACTGGCCATGATCCTCTCAACCTCCGGCAACCCTGAAGTCTGG
>Ga0233432_10003980_pt1 | contig 13229 bp, 9 predicted proteins | sample SI_122_August201_6_FD_179870 | JGI IMG/M metagenome (GOLD analysis project Ga0233432, IMG submission 179870) | Seawater microbial communities from Saanich Inlet, British Columbia, Canada - SI_122_August2016_10_MG | ecosystem: Environmental > Aquatic > Marine > Inlet | place: Canada: British...
TCGTTTTGGGCCAGTCCGCGGATCCAATAATTGCGGGGCTTGCCCTTCACATCCTCCTGACTATTCCCATGTCCGCGGGGATTGAAAGAAAGGACGATCACGTCGTTGAAGAAGTTCACCGGTTTCATACTCCCACCATAACCCGGAAGGCGGATAATGGCAGGGTGTGGCCCTCTGCTTTTGGGGACTTCATACCAGCCTCCGACTCGGACATCCCCATAGCTCCGCATACGCACTTCATAAACATTGTTTGTTCCCTTGCTCAACTTGGGTTGATGAATGAGCCTATACTGAGGATCGACTTTGGCCAAACGATCCAATGATCCGTCCCAGAATTTTTTAAAGTCTGCTTCTTTGGTCAAGGGAGGTAGGATATCCTCAGGAGCATAACCAACCTGAATGGTCTGATTGGCCCGTCCACCTTTCCATGCACAGACAATGGTACCTTTGTAAAAACCCGCCCGAGGAATTTTCGCAGAGTATCTCGAGATTCTTTTTTCACCCGCAGGTACTTTGATCCGAATCGGTTGGGATTGTACGACCGGTTTTTTTTGATCGCTCGCGACCTCCCATACCAACTCGAGATCGAGTTGATGCTTCGTTTGGTTTTTCAGGGAAAAGCCAAAGTGAACCTCTTTACCCCGAGTAAAAATTCCATTGGGGGATTTTTCGAAAACCGGTTCCAGGACGAGCTCTTTTGCCCCCTGGGCGGCGCAGACGAGCGCCCAAAGGCTCCAGAGGATGACCCTCATCGAATCAGCGCTTGCCGTAAACGGGGGGCTTCCAGTCCTTGGGTAATTTCCCTTGAGGTCGCACGCCGACCGCATCCGCAGGAATGGGGTGATCCTCAGGCTGAAGGAGCTCAAGATCGTCAGGAAGATGTTTAATCAACATCTCTTTGTACTCAACGGTCATCGGAGGGCCCTTATGCACTTGCACCGCAAGCACGCCGTCGAGCACCCTACCCTTTTTGTCAAAGTCAATCAGGTCAGCGGTCGGATGGCCATCGATCCAGTGACGATGGCGGTTACCTTCCACAAGAACGCGGTAGTCATGCCATTCGTCCGGCACGAATTCTTTGACTTCAAACGAGCCGACAACCCATCGGTCCCCTTTGGGGTCAACCACGACTTTTTCTCCGGTATGGGAAAGAATCCGCCTGCCCTTTTCTTCGTAGAGCATACCATTGTATTGCGGTTTTCCGGCCACGACATCGCACTGGTATCCGGTCAGAACATCGAGCCCCAACTCCGGGAGATGAGTACTTCGATACTGGATTCCACTGTTACCTCCAGCCGAGATACGCACCTTCACCTTAAGGTCGAAATTTCGTACCGTGGCCGCTTTCCAGGTAATGAAGTGATTCCTCTTGAGCGTGCCATCAGCCTTTCCAGTCAGGACGCCTTTCTTCAAAGACCAAAATTGGGGATCGCCCGACCAGCCACGCATATTGGACCCGAGCAGGTTGGAAAAACCATTGGCCCCCGGACGGTTGGCCACCGTGGCGGCGGCCTTGGGATGCGGAGGCGTCGAAACGCTCAATGAGCCTTTCTGAGGGGATAGCGGACCTCCCAACTCTTTGACCCGCCGATCGGTCGCCTTGCGCATTTTTGCAAGAGTCTTCGCATGCTTGGGGTTCTTGGCCAAGTTCACGAGTTCATCGGGATCGTTTTGGAGGTCGTGGAGGAACTCATAATTTCCTTCGTCGACATAGCGGACATACTTGAAGCGGTCATTACGCAAGCCTTCAAAGGGAGGAATTCGGCTGCGAACGGCAAAGTGCTCGTGAAAGGTTTGCTTGCGCCAGTCGTTGGCCTTTCCGGAAGAAACGAGAGGCTTGAAGCTTCGACCTTGGTAACTCTCAGGAATGGGAAGCCCGGCCCAATCAAGAAAGGTGGCGGGTAAATCGAGGTTCAAGACGGACTGTTTGAGGACTTGCCCACGGGCGGATTTGGGGGAGCGTGGATCGTACACGATCATTGGCACGCGCAGAGACTCCTCGTAATGGGACCACTTGCCGGCAAAACCGCGGTTTCCCAAATGGTACCCGTTGTCTGCCGTATAAACAATGATGGTGTTGTCAGCCAGTCCCTTTTCCTCAAGAACCTTTATAAAACGGCCGATAGCGTTGTCGATACCACTGACCATGCGCAGGTAGGCCCGCATGTTGATACGGTACTTGCGATCCGAGTTCCAACGCCAGAAGAAACGTTCCCGGTTGATGGTGGTCTTGAGAAAATCGGGTTGGCTCTCGAAAATCTTGGGGTCGTTCAAGCGGGGGGGCGCAATCTCATCCTCCTCATACATTCCTTCCGCTGAAAAAGGCCAAGGAAAATGCCCGACACCTGGTCGGCGGTCGCCGTCTTCAGCATGGCAGGCGTTGAACCACATGTTCAAAGCAAAAGGTTTGTCCTTAGGCTGGCTCTCAAGAAATTCGATCCCCCGGTCCACGATCAAATCGGTCTCGTGGCGGAGCGAACCATCGGGTTGTTTTTTGTAAAAGGGATTGCGACCGATCGGGTTGTACACCTCGAAATAATCGCTCGTCTTGAAGCCCTTGGGCATCCTGGCGTGCCACTTGCCTGCAAACCCAGTCCGGTAGCCAGCCTTGCGAAGGATACCAGGGTAAAGATGCTTGATCGACTCGGGAGTCGCGAGGTCATGCTGTCCAGGGGTTCCGAAGGTCCGTCCAGTTAGCCCAGTCAGGATGGTTGTTCGGCTAATCCAGCAGATGGACTGACTGACGAAGGAGTTGGCGAAGCGCGTGCCGTTCTCGGCCAGTCCGTCAATGACAGGTGTCTTGGCGAGCGGGTGTCCATAGCAACCAAGCGAGCTCGAGGTTTGGTCATCGGTAAAAAAGAAGACGATATTGGGACGCTTGGCGTCTAGTTTGCAAAGGAGAAAAAGCAAAAGGCAGGCGAGGCTGAGAGATCGATAGTTCATATTATATAAAGGAGGGAAGGTAATGATTTGGAAATGTCGGACCAACGGGAATCCTTACGAAATGAGAAAGGAGTAAGAAGGTTTACTTGGCCTTCTTCTCCAAGCCGGCTTGGTATTCTTTGGCCAGTTCCTGAAGACGCTTGAGCTCGGCGGGATGATCATCGGCCCAATTGCGCTTCTCGCCGGGATCCTTGGAAAGGTTGACGAGAAATTGTTTTTTGTCGTCCTTGTTCATTTCGGGGATGCCTTTGGGGCGAATGTTTTCGCGGGCCTTGGCATAAAGTTTCCAGTCCCCTTCCCGCATGACCCACTGACCGTTCTGGTTCCCCAGTTGCCAGTAATAATTTTGGTGAGGAGTGGAGGCCTTGGGATCCTTGACCACTTGGGCAATCGATTTTCCGTCCAGGTGATGCCCTTTGGGGATCTTCGCCCCCGTCCACTCGGCCAGGGTCGGGAACCAGTCGGTGCCAGTCACGAATTGTTCGCGAACCTCCCCCTTGGCAATGCCCTTGGGCCAGGAAACGACGCTCGGCACCTTGATCCCTCCTTCGAACAGGTTACCTTTATGGCCGCGATAAGGCCCGGCACTCCCTCCCCCGCCAAAGGTACGCTCCTCCACCGAATGTCCATGATCGGATTGGAAGATGACGATCGTGTTCTCTCGCAAACCTTCTTTCTCCAAATGATCGAGCACCCGACCGACTAGTTCGTCAGTGGTCGACATAAAAGCGGCGTACTTGTCGCGGGGATGAGGAAGATCCTTGTATTTCTCCCTCCACTTGTTGGTCGCTTGGAGTGGATAGTGCGGCCAGTTGATGGCCCAATAAACAAAGAAAGGCTTGGTCTTGTTGCGCGAAACGAAACCCTTGCACTCGTCCACCATCATGTCCCCGAAGTATTCCCCGTCCCGCCAGATTTCCTTTCCTTGTTTCCAAAGATCGTGTCGGTTGGGGCCAACCCAGTAAAAAAAGTGCGAATAGTTGTCGATGCATCCGCCCATATGGCCGAAGGAATAATCAAAGCCCTGCCCGTTGGGCATGGTCTCGGGGGTATAGCCCAAGTGCCATTTGCCGATGTGCCCTGTAACGTAACCGTTGGACTTCATCAGTTCGGCCATCGTCGTTTCGGAGGTCGGCATGCCGGCCTTACCCTTTGAAGAGGAGACATTCCCCGGAACCCCCGCACGGGCGGGTATGCACCCGGTCAGCAGGCCCGCCCGCGAAGCCGAGCAGATGGCGGAAGGCGAATACATATTAGTAAAGCGGATACCCGTCTTGGCGATCCGGTCGATCGTCGGGGTATGCAAATCTTTGGAACCGTAGCATCGGGCATCCACGCTTCCCTGATCATCGGTGTAGACCAGCAGGATGTTGGGCTTGGCCGCCCATAAAAAGACAGGCAGGCAAAGCAGAGAAATGAAATTTAAGGGAAAGAGGGTCATGGTGTGAGAATAAAAGGCTCCGAATTAATCGGGCAACGGAAAAGGGGTGGCCAAGATGTGATTTCAGTCGGGGTCCTTGAAGACGTATTGGAGAGCTTTGTGAAGATCAGGGTGACGCTCCTCCATCTTCTCCGGGCATTCGAAGAAATATTCGGCGGTCACCGCAAGAAATTCCTCGTTTCCCATGGCTGCGTAGGGATTGATGTCCGATTGCCCCTCCTCGATTTCACCGATTTTTCGTTTCATTAAGTCAAGCCACGGTAATACATACTGACGGCGTATGATGACCTTGGGTATTCCATCGACTTTACCGTCCATTTTGTCGACTAGGTGAACGAATTCGTGAATGGCCGTATTGTCCCCGTCTTTCTCCTGGGCGAACCCCTGACGTAGGGCATCCCGACAAAGAAACATCTTGCGGTCCAACTCACCCGTCCCAAGCAAACCTACCACTCGCCCTTCGTCCTCAGTACTTGCAAAATTCCGGTCAAAGGACGGACCGAAAACCACCACTTCGTCCAACCCGCGGTAGCGCCAGCGCTCGAACCGGAACACCGGGATCACCGCACTTGCCCCGACCAAGGCAAGGTCAGTTTCGTTTATGCGTGTACCCGCCGCGGAAACCTCGTGGTTTTGCAAAAAGCGCATAACCCGAAACTCGAACTTTCGTTTTTCCCGTGAAGAAAGCCCTTTGTAGAAAGATACCCTTTTGGACAGGATTCTCTTGAGTCGGGTAGCGAACGAAACCTTGACGGACGGCCATTTTCTACGCCCAATCTTTCGATCAAAGAATTTCCAGACAGGAAAAACCAATACCAGGACGGCAACTATGATCCACAAATTCATCCACTCTCATTTCCCATCCCATCAAAAGTAACAAAGCATTGCTGCTCTGATCAAAGAAAAAACCAAGGAATCGCCTGTTGACTAGGTCACGATTACCTTGCTTATTCTTTACCAGATGTCTTATTCATTATAAATTTCACCGATACTTGTAATGGAAATCTACCTAGAAACGACTTATCTTGTTTAAAATCTCCGACAATTCTCCCAAACTTCATCTACCATGACTAACACTATCATTCTTATCGTCATCGGCGTCATTGGCTTGATTATTTTGATGTCCGTGATCGGCATCTACAACAAGCTCGTCACCCTGAAGAATCGTTTCCAGAATGCATTCTCGCAGATTGAGGTTCAACTGCAAAGGCGATACGACTTGATCCCCAACCTGATCGAAACAGTAAAGGGCTACATGAAGCACGAGAAGGAAACCCTTGAGGCCGTAATCCAAGCCCGTAACCAAGCAATGGGAAGCCTTAAAACCGCTTCAATGAACCCGGGTGACGCAGGAGCCATGGCTGGTCTGGCGGGTGCCGAAGGAATGCTTGGCGGGGCTTTGGGCAAATTATTCGCTCTATCTGAAAGCTATCCCGACCTGAAAGCCAACCAGAACATGGCCAACTTGCAGGAGGAATTGACCGCAACCGAAAACAAGGTCGCCTTTTCCAGGCAAGCCTTCAATGACTCCGTCACCTCCTACAACACTTACAAGCAAACCTTTCCCCCTGTTTTCTTCGCCGGCATGTTTGGGCACGGACAGGACGCGACTCTTCTCGAGTTCGAAAGCAAAAAGATCAACGAAGCCCCCAAGGTACAGTTCTAGGAATACGGACTCCCTTAGTCTCATCCGTTCGGATTGATGGATTTTTTCGAGCAACAGGACCAAGCCCGGGCCAAAACGGGAACCCTCGTCTTTTACTTTCTGATGGCGGTGGTCTGCATCATCATCGCGGTCTTTGCTCTGTTCTCAGCCGTCCTCATGCAAATGGAGGAATACCGACCGCTTGCCTGGTCGATCGAGCTCGCCCTCATGACGACGATCGGAACGGTTATCGTGGTCTCCTTGGCCAGCCTCGGAAGAATCGCTTCTCTTTCCTCCGGGGGGTCAGCCGTCGCAGAGGCCTTGGGTGGCAAGTTGATCTCACCCAACACGGGGGATCCCTTCGAAAGAAGGATTCGCAACGTGGTGGAGGAAATGGCCATCGCATCGGGAACCCCCGTACCTCCGGTTTACTTGATGGAGGAAGAGGGTATTAATGCCTTTGCCGCAGGGTTCGCTCCCCGGGACGCGGTGATCGGAATCACCCGCGGTTGCGCCACCAAACTAACCAGAGACCAATTGCAGGGAGTCGTGGCTCATGAATTCAGCCATGTTCTCAACGGGGACATGCGCATCAACATTCGCCTGACGGGGGTTTTGTTCGGCATCGTCTTTCTCGCCCGTATCGGAGAGATCATGCTCTATGCGGGAAGGGGTTCAAGGTACCGCAGGCGAAGCAAGGACGACAGTGGTGCAGCGTTTGTCTTACTAGGAATCGGTCTGGTCGCGATTGGCCTGATCGGCGGTTTCTTCGGATCTCTCATCCGGGCGGCGGTCAGTAGGCAAAGGGAATTCCTGGCCGATGCGGCAGCCGTTCAATTTACGAGGAACCCGGATGGCATCGCAGGAGCTCTCAAGCGCATAGGGGGCTTTTCGAGTGGATCGAATGTGGGGGTGGCCGGGGCGAAAGATTTTTCTCACATGTTCTTCGGTTCCGCGATGAGCAGTATGTTCGCAACGCACCCACCTCTACCCGTACGCATCAAACGGATCGAACCGAACTGGAAAAACACTTATCCGGATACCGATGAAATCAGTGAGCAAGTCACCGAATTTTCCGGTTTGTCCGGAGTCTCCGGTTTTGCCTCAGGACAACAGGCTGTGGAACCTTCTTCCCAAACGGTTGCCGAACCGCAACCGGCAGAGAAAAGCGAGTCCGCTCGAACCTTCCTTAAAACAGCGACCGTACCGGGCAAAGAGGAGATCGATCACGCCCGCAATTTACTTGCTGGCATGCCACCGGTCTTGCTCGAACTAGCCAAAGAACCGTTTGGAGCCCGCTGCGTGATTTTTTCCCTTCTTCTCGATTTGGAAAGCCCGGCTGTCATCGGGAAGCAGCTCTCCATTATTTCGGAACAAGCCGAACCCGGCACCGTCGAGGAAACCGAAAAAATCCGCGGGAGCGTCTTTCCATTGAACTCACAACAGAAGTTCGTACTCGTGGAAGAAGCCGCCGCCGCCCTCTCCCAACTTTCCGCCGATCAATTCACCACTTTTCAAAATATCACGGAAACCTTGATCGGGGCCGATGAAAAAATCGATCTTCTCGAATGGAGCTTGCGCAAGGTGATCGATCATGATTTTGGCCGCCAACACTCGGCCAGAGGGCCTCTGCACGGCAGAGTATCGATTCGAAGCCGGTTACCGGAATGTTCCATTATTCTGGGAGCACTCGCGCACTATGGACAAGAAGAGGCAGATCCCAAACCAGCTTTCGAAGCCGGCATTCGGGCACTCGACCGAAACAAAACGATCGAACTTCCTCCCGTTGAAGAATGCGGTCTCAGGGGATTAGACTCCGCTATGGCACGCCTTTCCAAGCTCAGTCCAATGGCCAAGCGCACCCTCCTAGATGCCTGTGCCCGGACTATCGATCACGATCACAAGACCACCGACATCGAGATTCAGATTCTGCGTGGTTTGGCCGCTTCCATTTCCTGCCCTCTGGGGCCAGGCGTTCTTCCCGATCCCTCTTCGGTTAAGGAAGAAAGCGAATCCAACCCGAGCTAAACCGGAGGGAGTATTTCCCCTCCGCTTGCGGGTTTTCTGGGCTTCCAAACCCGAAAAGTCAGGATAACTTTAGCTATTTTAAAACAACTGAAGTATATTGATGATATAAAATATATAAATGCAGAAGAAAACTAATAATCTAGAATCGAAGGATAACCCAATGGCTACCCTCGAAAGGGAAAATGTGCCTAAAAAGTCAAATCCCAAAGAGGATCCTTATAGCAGATGGAGAAAATTAAAAATTGCCTCCCTATCAAGACGCCCATTGACGGTAAACGAACTCTGGCTGAATTACGTTCGCCAATTGGACTCCAATGACGAAAGAGGGGCTTTTTTAACCCCGGAGGATCTGCAAGCGATCGACATAGCCTACATGCGACTGCAATCCTCGGATGGAGGAATCCCCAATTCACCGAGCAACCAAAGTCGATTAGCAAGCAACGCCGACGACGAATTCATTAAACGCAAAATTGCAATCGCCCTTGAAAGGGCACATATCGTTGCAATGAAAAGACAACCTGATTTCACCGTACTGAAGGCCGGGCAACGAAAGTTCGTATCAGTAAAGGTTCTAGAGTACCAAAGAGGAGTGACATCAGGTAAATGCCTCGTTCTTCTTCCGCAGGGGAAAACCATTGAAAAGAACTTCAACAAAGAAAACATGTGGAAGGCGAAGGTCGAATTCTTTGATGGTGACAAAAGAAAGACGCAGACCATTTACGCCCGGGGGTTATGTATGAATGCAATAGCGGGGGAAGCACGTCGCCAGTTCAAAAAGGACTCGACTTATGATTACTCGGGAATCCAATTCAAGCCTTTGGGAAAACTTAAAAAAAATACTTTGTATCCCGTTTCAGATTCCCTGGATTACCTAGATCCAATGGATGCGCCGGTGGAAGAAGGTTTCCTCACGAAATTGAGCAAGTTGTTGGGAACCTGACATACTTGCTTGCCCTTCGGTTCGGGGAACGCATGGTGATTGAGCATGTTACCCGGAATCAAACAATTCGACTTGAGCGGACGAACGATCCTCGTGACCGGTGGATCCAAAGGCTTGGGCAAGGCCATGGCGGAAGGCTTTGCCTCGGCGGGGGCCAACCTTTTTCTCGTTAGCCGAAACCTCGATGAAGCCACTGAGGCGGCTGAGGAAATCAAAGGAAATTATTCAAGCGAAGCCGTCGGTTACCAAGCCGACGTGACCAATGAAGAGGCGGTCGCCGAAATGGTCAAGGAAGGCTTGAACCACTTCGGACAGATCGATGTTCTAGTCAACAACGCTGGGATTAATCGGCGGGGCCCAATCGAAGAGTTGTCCTACGAGGATTTCAAAGCAGTGCAGGAAATTAATGTCAACGGAGTTTGGCTTTGTGCCCGTGCCGTACTTGCCCACATGAAGGAACGAGGCATGGGCCGAATCATCAATTTGTCGAGTGCGTTGGGCTTAGTCGGCATCGCCAACCGTACCCCCTACACGGCAAGCAAGGGTGCCGTCACGCAAATGACGCGGGCTCTCAGTTTGGAATTGGCGGGGACGGGAATCACGGTCAATGCGATTTGCCCGGGCCCTTTCCTGACCCCCATGAACGAATCGATCGCCCACACCGAAGACGGCATGAAATTCATTGTCGGAGCAACCGCACTGAAACGGTGGGGCGAACTTCACGAGATTCAAGGGGCGGCCATTTTTCTTGCCTCCGATGCATCCAGTTATGTGACCGGTGCGATGCTCTCGGTGGACGGGGGCTGGACGGCTTCTTAGGGTTCTGGTTATCCTAGTAAAACTTCGCTTCCACCATTTTCCGCCGACTCCAGACAGGCCATAAGAGTGCGTTGGGTCAGGCGAGTGACGTCGGGCCAATGGGAATCCGGTTCACCACCGAGGACAAGGTTGGAAAAGGTTCGGAAAAGCTTGGACTCCTGAGCAGACGGGTGACTGCTCGAGTATTCCTCGGTCATAGCTTTGGTTTCCCTCCGCTCCATACGAAAATCGCAAATATCGCAATCGAAGTTCGCATTGGACAGAGTATGTTCGAGTCGGTTTCCATAAAAAGGCAAAACAAAGTCGTCGATCCGGATATTTCCCTTCGTCCCGCTTAAGTGGGCATACTGCTGATGTTCGGTCAGAAAGGAACAGTAGTAAGAAGCGGAAACATCCCCGTCAAAAAGAACCTCACCCGAGAACTCTGTCGGGACTGGTTTGGGGCTGTCCGCCCGTCCGGACGAATTGAGCAGACGACCCGTAACGGCCCTCGGAACCTGATAATTCATCGTCCAGAGGATGAAGCGTAAATTGTACCACCCAAGGTCTCCCATGCAACCCTGAGGTTCGAGGTCGCTGTGCATGCGGATGTTCTCAGTCAGAAATTCTTCGGGTGCACAGAAACTGAACTGGGTGGCAATACGCCTCAGTTTGCCTACACTAATTTCATCCTCGAGAGCTGCCCGTACTTTGTTCAAACGATCGCTGTGCATGAACATAACCCCGTCCATGAACTGAACGTCGGCATCCTTGCAAGCGTTCAGGATCAAATCGAGTTCAGCCATATCCGTCCCACATGGTTTCTCGCAAAGTAAATGCTTACCAGCCTCTGCTACCTTGACCGCCCATTCGGCCCGCAGACCCGTTGGCAAGGGAAGGTAAATTGCGTCAATGTCATCGCGGGCAAGCAGTTCCTCGTAGCTTCCGATGGCCTGAGGTGTAACGGGATGAGAAACTTGAGCCCCGCAACGATCGATAAAATCTTGGGCCTTCGCTACATCGCGACTAGCCACGGCTACAAGCTCGGCATTCCCGGCCCGGCGTATGGATTGCCAATTCTTATGGGCTATACCTGCGGCACCCAGGATACCCCAACGACATGATTTTTGACTCATGATCTCATTAAATGACTGCAAAAAACGATCAGGTCGAGCCTGAAGAAAGTTACTTGAAAAGGAATTCCACAATCGGAGCTTCCTAAACCTTGACCGCCACTGGGCACTAGGGCAACCTGCTCGGCATGACCCATCGTGCTTCATTCGCTCTTTTGTTCCTCACATGTTCCCTTTTCGGAGCCGAGAAAAACATTATCTTCTTCATCACCGATGACGAATCCCCCACCCTCGGTTGCTATGGAGACAAAATAGCCAAAACACCGGCCATCGACGCCCTCGCCAAAGACGGAACCCTTTTTCTCAATGCTTTTGCCACCACCGCCAGTTGCTCGGCTAGCCGTTCAGTCGTGATGAGCGGTTTGCACAACCACGCCAACGGCCAATACGGGCATCAGCATGCCTTTCACAAGTTCGCAAGTTATTACAATGTAATCGGTCTCTCCTTACCCTTGGCCATGTCGAACGCCGGTTACCGCACCGGGCATATTGGTAAATACCACGTCGCCCCCGAAGAGGTCTTTCACTACGGGACTTATCTACGGGGAAACAGCCGTAACGCCGTCCATATGGCCGAGCAATCGCGTGAATTCATTACTGCGAAAAGCGAAGATCCGTTCTTTTTGTATTTCGCCACTTCCGACCCCCATCGCGGTGGTGGGAAAGACAAAAACTCCAAGCTCGAGCTCAAGCCCGATCTTTTCGGAAACAAGTCCGACCGAAAAGCTCACGACGGGGTCGAGGAAGTTTTTTACGATCCGAAAAAAGTACCGATTCCCACCTTCCTTCCCGACACTCCGGAAACCCGCGAGGAATTGGCCCATTATTACCAGAGCGTTTCCCGAATCGACCAAGGGGTCGCCCGGTTGGTCAAGATCCTCAAGGAGGCCGATCTCTACGACAAAACGATGATCGTGTTTACCTCCGATCATGGAATGGCTTTTGCCGGTGGTAAGACCACGGTCTATGAGGGTGGATTGAAGGTCCCTTTCGTCGTTCGCAACCCTTATGAAAAAATCCGGGGAGTCCGACACGAGGCTCTCATCAGTCATATCGACATAACCCCCAGCCTGCTCGATTTCGCGGGTGGATTGGACACCAAAGCGAATCGCCCCAAGAAATGGACGGACCCGAACAAGTACTGGAAGGACAAACCCTACGCCGCCAAGGAAAACCGAGGGCAAGCTAAAAACTTGGCTGCTTACCATGGAAAATCCTGGGTACCCATCCTCGGAAAACCCAAAGAAGATCATTGGGAAACCGTCTTCGCCTCCCACACCTTTCACGAGATTCAAATGTACTATCCCATGCGGGTCGTACGGGACGGCGAATACAAACTCATCTGGAATATCGCTCACCCACTACCCTACCCCTTCGCTTCCGACCTGTGGGCGGCCAGCAGTTTTCAAGCTCAGTACAAGAAATCCATGAGCGCCCCCTACGGACAAAAAACCGTTCGGGAATACATTCACCGTCCTGAATTTGAGTTCTTCAAAATCGACGATGACCCCCATGAATCAAAGAATCTCGCAGGGAACCCCAAACACGCCGAAGCACTCGAACGCTACAAGAAGAAGTTGAAAGCCCTGCAACGAACCTTCCACGATCCTTGGATCATGAAATGGTCCTACGAGTAGAAACCTAGAGAGAAGTCAATTTTTTGATGAGCTTTTTTTCCTCTTCGGAAAACTCAATCCCTGCCTGAACATATTCCGGAATTAATCCAAGAAGAAGGCGAGCGAGACTTTTATTAGAGCTTTGACCGCTCTTCAGGGCCGAAGAGATCGAGGTCAGTTCCCTTTTTACCTCAAGGAGAGTCTTTTCCCAGGTTTCGAAGTTGCCCCCCTTTTGGGTTTTGGCGTCGGAATTCTTGATCTTCTCGAGCGAAAGAAACACACCCTGCAAATCCTTCCCTTTGGATTTGAATTGCTCCTCGATTTTATGCAATTTCAGCTTAATCTTGGCTGATTTCCCTCCGGAGGACTTGAGATCCATCAAGCGGATACAGCGATGCAGCATCTCCCGACTCTCGAGCATTTTTTGGAAACCGAAATCCATTCCTTTGGCTTCGATCGAACATTTTTCAATCTCCTCTTTGGCTTCATCCTCACGAGCCTGGAGACGCTTTTGGCGGGCAGCCTCAATGACCTGTTTTCTTTTTATTTCTTCTTGAATTTTACGCTTTCGTTCAGCCTCCGCCCTTTCTCTGGCCTTTTTTCGTTGGTCCATTTCCTTTTTCTTTTGGGCGGCCGTCTTCTTCTTGTTGTTTGCCTTTCCTACTTGTTTCTGGTTCGGACCGGA
>Ga0233432_10003984_pt1 | contig 13219 bp, 10 predicted proteins | sample SI_122_August201_6_FD_179870 | JGI IMG/M metagenome (GOLD analysis project Ga0233432, IMG submission 179870) | Seawater microbial communities from Saanich Inlet, British Columbia, Canada - SI_122_August2016_10_MG | ecosystem: Environmental > Aquatic > Marine > Inlet | place: Canada: British...
ACGGGTATCTCGGGCCTGATCAAACCTGGAGATCGAGTGGACATCCTCTACTCACATCAAGTTGTGGGACGAAATGATACTAAAGCCACCACTGAAATGCTCATTGAGAATATCACCGTTCATGCGACGGATAACAAAACCGTTGATACGGGTTTGGTCGCAAAACAACGACAAAAACTTTACTCAACGCTCACGTTATTGGCCACCCCTACTGAGGCAGCTGTTCTTACGAATGCTTCTCGTGAAGGCACTCTCACTTTTCTTTTGAGATCTCCTAAGGATTTACGTCCTGGTACTTTTTCAGGAAAGGTGAACGCAACAAATTTAACCGAATTAGCTAAAACAGCTAATCGAGACCGCTGGAAAGGTGGTAGTTCTAAAGGAAATCAGCGTTGATCACGCTCATGCTCCAATCACCTGGGGCACCTTCTCGCCGGGTGAAAATGGGAAAAAGTCCTTTTCGCATTGGCTCTTCCTCTAGTGCAGACTTGGCGATTGAAGACTCAAACCTAGAGTCTATTCATTTAGAAATTCGAGCAGACCGAAGTGGTTATGCAGAGGCTCGGGCCATCGGAGAAGTGAAAGTATTGGACCATGCGATACATGGTTCACGGATTCTTAACTCTGGTGATCGACTGACGATGGGGTCTCACACGGTTCTTTTTCAAAATTCCCTAGGGCAAGGGAGGGTTCAGCCCCCTCCTCAAGTTTCCGAAGACAAAACGCCTCCTCCATTTGAAGCGAGAAAAAAAGAGACGAGTTCATCAAAAACCGTTGCTCCTGTAGACGATCGTCTCTTCGCTTTGCAAAAGAAACTCCACCGGCAACTGATCGACAACCTCGATTTAAAGCGTTTGGATATGAACCAAACGAGCACCGAAGACATGCGTCAGCGTAGTGAGCACACTCTGCGAAAACTGATGGCTGAATTAGACCCTTCAGATCTTGTCGGTGTATCACCTCCAAAGGTGATAAAAGATGTTCTCGATCACGCTTTAGGACTTGGCCCTCTCGAAGAACTTCTCGAAGATGATGATGTCACAGAGATTATGGTGAACCGTTTTGATCAGATTTATGTAGAACGGTCGGGTAAGCTCACCTTAAGTGGTGTTCGTTTTATGGACAATGCTCAGGTGATTGAAGTGATCCGGAGGATTATCGCGCCGATTGGTCGCCGGATAGATGAGACAAACCCTATGGTAGATGCCCGCCTTCAAGATGGCTCGCGTGTTAATGCTATTATTCCTCCTTTAGCTATCTCTGGGCCGTCGATCACGATTCGAAAGTTTGCGAAAGACCCATTTTCTATTGATGACCTCGTAGGGTTTGGTTCCCTCACGGATAACATGGGCAAGTTTCTCAAGATTTGTGTTGAACATCGCAAGAATATTTGCATTTCAGGAGGGACTGGCTCAGGTAAGACGACCCTTCTTGGAGTGGTTTCTGCTAATATACCTGAAGGTGAGCGTATTGTCACCATAGAGGATGCCGCTGAGCTTCGTTTACCTCAGGACCATATTGTTTCTCTTGAGAGTAAACCTCCTAATCTAGAAGGTCAGGGAGCTATTCCTATTCGAAAGTTGGTGATCAATTCCCTGCGGATGCGTCCAGACCGGATTATTGTTGGTGAATGTCGGGGCTCTGAGGCCCTTGATATGCTTCAAGCGATGAATACAGGTCATGATGGATCTCTTACGACTCTTCATGCTAACACCTGCCGAGATGCTGTGTCTCGTCTTGAAACGATGGTGATGATGGCGGGGATGAACCTTCCTTCGAAGGCCATTGTTGAACAGATTTCTTCAGCGGTGGATATTATTGTTCAAACTAATCGCTACCCCGATGGAACTCGGAAGATCTCTAGTATTTCGGTGGTCGATGGAATGGAGGGAGAAAAAATTACGCTTCAGGAGATTTTTGCCTATCGTATGACAGGTTATGACTCCGAGGGCACGGTGGAGGGCTCTTATGGTTGTGAGGGGGGAGTACCGGCCTTTTGCTTAGAACTCCAGCAGCGTGGCATCGAGGTCGACCTCTCTATTTTTCGTTGATGGAAACAGAAATCCCTATTCTTATTCTGCTCTTTGGAGCCATTGTATATTTTGCTTACGTTGGCTTTGAACTTTTTTCAAAAGGATGGTCGAGTTACGAGAATAAGGTGACTGGAGGTACAGAGGAGACTTTGGAGTCTATGTACCTCACGATTCCAACTCAACACATCATTTACCTCTGCTTAGCTAGTTTTTGCACGATTGCTCTTTTCGTTTCTCTTCTGTTTGGTAACGGACTAGCGGGATTGATTTTGGGTTCTGGAGCTTTTCTTCTTCCTTGGTTTGGTCTTCGTTTTTTAAAAGCTAAGCGTGATCGCCTTTTTGGGGAACAGCTAGTGCCTGCTTTGGGCAATATGGGCAACGCGTTACGGGCAGGCATGAGTCTTCCCCAGGCCATTGAATTGATTCATCAAGAAATGGATAATCCTGTAGCTCAGGAGTTCCGTTTTTTATCACACGAGCTAAAATTAGGGACAGACATGCCTACGGCATTGGGGAATTTGGAACGACGTATGCCAAACGAAGACCTTTCTCTCATGGTGACGGCGGTGAATATTTCTAGTGATGTGGGTGGTAATCTTTCAGATATTTTTGAAAACATTGCAGAAACTATACGTGACCGGCAGGTATTAACGGCTAAGGTGAAGTCTCTCACGGCTCAAGGAAAGATGCAGGGAGTCGTGATGTGCATGATACCCGTTGGGTTGGGAACAGTCCTGACTTTTTTCTATCCCAATATGATGGCGCCCCTTTATGAAACAAACACGGGTATGGTGGTTTTGGGAATTTCCTTTGTCATGTTAGTTTTGGGGTACGCAAGTATCACTAAATTAACGAAAGTGGATTTCTGATGAAGGCACTCGAAGACTTCAGAAATTTTGCTTTTTTTGAAAGTGAAGTTGCCTTAATAAAGATGGGCCGAGGTGCTGGTTTAAAAGTTGGTATTCGAGGTGTTTGGTCACAAAGAGCTTGTCATTTATTGAGAGGTGAAGCTTGAACGAGCTTTTCCTTTATCTATTGGCTGGCGGCAGTGTTGGTCTTCTGGTTTGGTCTTTTATGGGAGGCCGAGAAAAGGGAAAAGCTGACCAAGAGGATTCTTCAAAAGCTCAAATTAAAGATGCCGATGTTGTTGAAGCCGGCAGTGGATTGAAAAAAACTTTGTCGCGTTGCCCCAATTTGGTTGGGTCCATTGAGCAAGCGATGGATCTTCATCAGATCGATGAAAATCACCCTTGGAAAAAAGTGATGACTTCATTTGATCTGCTATTGTTGCGAAGTGGGCACCGTGGGGGTTTAACGGCTCAAGATTTGGCGAATTTAACGGTTTATGGAGCTTTTCTTACATCGACCTTTCTTGGCATTTACGCTCTGTCATTAGAAATAACGGCTTTGCCCTTTGTTTATGGAGGGTTTTTGCTCGGTGGAATTCTTCCTTGGTTGGTTTTTAAATCTAGAGTTCAGGTTCGTCAGCAGCGAATTAGAAAGGATTTACCTTATTTATTGGATTTACTCACTCTTTGCGTCGAATCGGGAATGGACTTCACAACGGCGATGCTTCGGGTTGGACCTAATTTCCAAGGAACGGAATTGGGAGAGGAGGTCTCTCTTTTGGTCACAGAGTTACGCATGGGAAAAGGCCGGGAAGAAGGTTTACGAGATTTGAGTCGGCGTGTGGGTATAATGGAGCTCTCAACGGTGGTGAATTCCATTGTTCAGTCAGATAAGTTGGGTTCGGGCATGGGCCCAGCATTGCGTATTCAATCCGAAGATATGCGTAAGCATCGTATGTTTCAAGCCGAAGAAGCTGGAATGAAAGCGCCTGTTAAACTTGTTTTCCCCCTTGTTTTCTTTATCTTTCCTACAACTTTTATCATTCTCTTTGCTCCCATGTTCATCAAGATGATGTCGTGACGGTTCGAATCTCATTTTTGAACGGACCCGATAAGGACTCTCAAGTTAATTTTGAGGGTGAAACTGTGATTGGGCGAAACCCAAACTGTGAACTCCAGCTTAAGGAGGGAACGGTGTCTCGTCAGCACGCTCGTATCATTCCGACAAAGAATGGAATGGTTTTAGAAAAGATGAGTGAAAAGGGAGTTTTAAAGTGTGACGGAAAATCTGTAAAAAAGGTTCTTCTTAAGCATCGCCAAAGGGTCCAATGTGGGGCTATTCTTCTTTTGGTGGAAGATTTAAATAAAAAGTCAGCGCCTAAATCGGTGCCCTCTCGTCGTCTTCTTCCTGTGCAGGAGGAAGATGGGTTGCCAGCTAAATTGGATCAACAAATCCAGGGGGAGAGCTTCGACCAAGAACAGACCCAAATGATGGGTTATGTCGATGAACCAAAGAAAGAAGAAGTATCAGATTTAGATTCAGCCAGAAAGTTTTCTCCTAAGCGACTCATTCAGGTTGGAGCACTTGTGCTGTTGGTTTTGGTTGGCTGGAAAGTTTTTTCGAATATCGAACCTCCAAAGGTGCCTCAGTTGGCTTTTCCTTACCGAGCTGGGGAGGAAAAACTCATTGATCTTTCCGCTTATTATAAACGTTATGGTATTAGGCAGGACCCGACTGGCTTAGAGATTGATCGAGGGGATTTAGTGAGGGCTCAATTAGACCCATTTAAGATTTTGTATATCAAAACTTTGGAACAGGGAGATGTGACCCTAACTCTCTTGAGCTCTAGGGGTCAACCTAAATTGGAATTGAAGTTGATCATCCGAGGAAAAGTAGAACCTTCTTCTCGGCTTTTGGAGTTCACGATGATGCCAGAAGAGCAGAAGCTTGAACGAGCCAGAACTCTTATGGACCAGGGGCGTTTGGTGAACCGAGATAATACTTACCAGGCTTTTTTTCACTATCGCCAAGCACTAGAAATTCTTGAATCGATTTCAACGACTCATCCTTTATACCTTCGTTGCCGTGATGAAATGAAAACCCCTAAAAGAGCTTTCAAAGATCGTTTGGAACGTTTATGGGAAGAAACCTTTCGACATCGAAAAAACAAGACTTATGATCGGGCTTTGGTTTTGATCGATGAAATTCTTTCGATGGTTGGAGATTCCTCCCAGTTGGATTATCAGAGAGCTCAAATTTTTCGAAAACACATTCTCAATAGGCTTCCAAAGTGACTCTCCGACTTCATTTTTTATCTCAGGGCGTAGAGCCTATTGAGGTTGATGATCAGTTCATGGCGACTTTTGGCCGCAGTTCAAAAGCTGATATTCCTGTGAAGGTTGGTCATCTATCTGGCCTTCATGGAGAATTTTACATGGGACCAGAGGGTTTGGTGGTTCGTGATTTGGGGAGTAAGAATGGACTTTCTGTGAATGGTGAAGGTTTGGAAGAAGGGCTACTGGTCCATGGCGACCGAGTGGGCGTTGGAAATATTGAGATTTTTGAATTAGTGGACGACACTTTACCTCAAACCGGTTCGAAGGGCCTTTCTCTTACCCCAAGTACCATGCCGACAGCTTTGGCGCCAACTAATGAACCTACTTCTGCAGTAGCCTTATCTGAGAAAGGAGGAGTAGAGGAGTCTAAAGGCGCAGCTAAAACGAAATTAAACCCTCTGATTTTATTAGGAGGGGGCATCGTAGCTCTTTTGGTGATATGGGCTCTTTTTAAAGGAGAAAAAGAGGTGGCTCCTGAAAACCTACCTTGGAATTTAACTCGATATCAAAAGTGTTTGAACGAGGCTGCCGAAAGTTTTCGAGGGAGAGATTATGCAGGTGTTAAACTAAAAATGGTTGAGGCTATTAAGGAATACGACCAGAACAATGCAGCTCACGTTCTATCCTCTATGGCTGGACTTTGGGAGAATAAAGGAGATCTCTATCAAAATCTACAGTGGGGAAAGGCAGAAGCTCGAGTTGAAGAACTTTTGGACGTGCACCCCTCATCAACAGGCATAGAGGAATTATCTAAGGACCTTCTTATTTGGATTCGCCGAGAAGAACCTCACGTTGGGAACCTTCAAAAAGCCATTCGTATGATCGAAGAGGGAAATTGGGATGGAGCCGAGGCTTTGGCCAATGAAGTCCCAGAAACTTGTAAAATCAAGGCTCTTTACGCAGAGCATCTTTCCAGAATTAATGAAGGGCGATTAGCTGGTTGGAAGTCTGATTGGGAAGAGGCTGATCGAGCTCGAGACTGGAAAGAAGCGATTTTAACTTTGGAGCGTTTACGAGATACAAAAGTTGCTCCCGAAGATTTGGAAGAAAAGCTGAGCTTTTACAGAAATGAGATTGAAGAAGAAAAGGTATTTCGCGAGGGGAAAAGGGCTTTTGATCATTCCCGCTGGACGGAGGCACGTTCCTCGCTTTCTACGATAAAAGAAGGAGAAAAAGGATATGAAGAAGCTCAAGTCATGTTGTCTTCTATTCAAGGAATGGAGCATCAAGAAAAACTCGATGAATTGTTAGCTAGGGGTAATCTTGATGGGGCGAAAGATTGGATTATGGCTCATTTTCCTGAAAAAAAGGCTGAATTTTCTCAAATAGAACGAATGGATGCTTTATTAAAAGCAGCTCAAAAAGCCTCTCGTGGGAAAGAACCTGAAACAAGTCTAGGGGACTGGGAAAAAGTCTTGGAATCTGCGGGTTCTTCAAGGGGCGTTCAGAAAAAAGCTGAAAAAGCTATTAAAAAATGGAGTAATCCCAAAGTTTTACTTGGCCTTTTCACCGAACGGGGAAAAGCTGCAGAGGAAAAAGAAGATTATGAATCTGCTCGGGGTTGGTATGAAAAAGCAAGGGCTCTAGACGGAGTGACGGGTGTGAGAGAACTCAAAGATTTTGAAAGGGTTGCTTGGCTCCATTACAACCGGGCCATGGTTTTTGATAAAAAGAACGATATCAAGAACACTCATATTTACTTGAGAAAAGCCCTTGAGTTAACAGAAAAGAACAGCAAACTTTACGATCGAATAGAAGTTTTTACCAGAAAAAGTTTAGAAGAATAAATCTAGCTCTTGATAACTTTACCTTTTCTTGGTAGAGTGTTGATTGATGCCCCGCCCAATTTTATGTTTGTATGTTCTCTTATTTTTTGTATGGGAACTATTTTCTGCACAGGGAAAGATTGAATCTGATCTAACTCTTAGCTCTCATCCACGTCTTTGGGTTGAAAAAGAAGCGTTGGTGGACCTTAAGAAGACTCTGCACTCTTCTCTCTTGAAGGAAAAGGCTGAACAAGTTATCGTAGATGCCGAGTGGTGCGTCTCGGCAAATTTGATAGGCGAGAATGAGGCCCATACCTATCAAATGGGAACTCGTGCCATCGCTTCTCGTTTAAAAAACCTGACGTTGGCTTGGGCTTTAACCGGTGATCAGCGGTTTCGAGATGGGGCAATGAGAAACCTCAAAAATATGGTGAATTGGAATCAGATCAGTTGTGAGGCTCGAAAAGGGATGTCCCATGAACCTCTGATGTATTTTTGTTTAAGTGCTGGTGAACACTCAGCAGACATTGCTTTGATGTACGATATGTTTCGACCTCAGATCACTCCTGAGGAAAAGAAGGTTTTTGATGAGGTGTTAGATCGTTTTTATTGGAAAGCCGCCGTAAGGGCTATGGAAAAACCACCTTGGTGGTCTAATAAAGAATGGTCGAATTGGAATGGGGTCTGTGCTGGGGGAATTGGTTTATTGGCATTGGCTTTTTACGATGATCGCCCTGAAGCACGAGACCTTCTCGATTTTGTTGAAGAATCTCTTTCTTACTATTTTGAATCGTATGTGACCAATGGTGGGGGAAATCATGAGGGAACGGGGTATTGGAATTATGGTATGCACTATGCGATCCGATATTTATTAAGCTGGGAAAATGCGACAGGAAAAAAGCATCCTGCTTTTGAGATTCCAGAAATTTCTAAAAGCTTAGATTTTCCAGTGGATTTTACCAAGATTAGTTTTGGAGATAACGATGGCTGGCACCCTTCGGGTTTCTTTTTCATGATGGCGAATCGCACCGGAAACTTTGAGACTGCCAAAAGAGCTGCTGCACATATTTATAAGAGCCAGTCCATTGGAGTGAAAACTTACAACAAATTTTCTAGGTGTTCTGCACCTGATTATCTTTATGCTGCTAAATACATTCCAAGTCAAAGTTCAATGGAGGCTTTGTTTGAAACTCGTTTAGAAAAAAAAGTTCCTCTAGCGAGAGTGTATGATGGTTTGGGCTGGGCTATTCTCGCAGACGACTCGGTCTATCCCAAGATTCGCTTAGCTGTTCGGGGAGGTTCTAATGAAGTCAGAGGACACGGGCACATTGATGTCATGAGTTTTAAATGCTCGATTGGAGAGCAAAGGATGATTGAAGACCAAAAAGGAGGTGGTTATACACCAGTGACGTTTTCTCACCGTGGTCATCATGTTTATAGTCGTAGTGCTGTGGCTAAGAGTGCCCTTTTCATCCATGGATTATCACCATTAGAAGGAGAAAGAACTAAGAGAACGGCCATTTTGGAAGGAGATGATTGGAAGGGTGTACTTCTTGATGGAACTGGACTATATCTTCCGCGCTGGCGAAGGAGTTTTATTGGGCGACTTTTTTTGATGATCGAAGGATCTTATTTTATTATTGTAGATACCTCTTTGGCTGGTGGAGGTGTTAATAGAGGTATGGAGTCTCGTTTTCATACCTATGGTCAATTGAAGACAGATAAAAGTTCGGCTGAGATTAGGAGGGGGAATGAAATTCTCCAGATGAGTTTTGGGTCCCTAGGAAGGGGGAGGTTGGCGAAGTCATTCGGTACTCCCGAACACACTGGAAAAGCAACGAAAATTCTTCGTTGGCTTGGAAATAGTGATTACCAAGTGACAGTTCTCAAACCTGGTGAGCAAAAACTATCCGTTGATCTCAAACGTAGTAAGAGAGGTATGAGAATTGATATATCTGGGAACGGGATTAAGCGAGAGATTGAGGTGAGTCGAACTCTTGAAGTATTACGCTGTGAAGAATCTAGGGCTGAGACGTTGAAGCAGTAGGCTTTTTTTGTGTTTGGGCCTCTTTTTTATTAAGTTTGAATAATTTAGAAACGGGCCACCAAGTAGCTTTGAGAATATATTCTCCTGTGATGCCAACCATCGCTGCGACCATGAAGCTGAAGGGCATGTGCCAGCAAATATAGTTCATGTGCCAGTGGACTGAGGAATGCCCTTTGAAAATGATGAACCAGGAAAGGGGGCCTAAAAGTGAGCACCAAGTAGCTAATAGAAATGAAATAAGAGCCCATCGTATGCTGGAAAATAGCATGGCCCAGACTAACCACACGAGAGATAAAATTTTTAAAGTTGAGATGAGGTCGTCATAGCGGAAGGGGCGCATGAAGGAGTCTTCACTGTGGTCCTTTCGTTCTCTTAAGGGTTTTGAGTCTAAATCGAAACAGACTCCTTGGCGATAGCCTTTAACAATTTCTTCAACATCTGCTTCTAGACCATAGTTGTAATGGCGGTTCAGGTTCTCTTTTGCCCCACTGCTACGTTTTTGGTAGGAGTGCAAAATATGATCGAGGCCGGCCATTGTATCTCCACGGTAGATGGATATCTGTATACATAGGAGAAGGATGGTGAGGACAGCTCCTGCTATGGAACCAAAGCAGGACGCGAGAAGTCGAGCTAAGCTACACTGAAGGCTGTCGTTTCGACGTACCAAGTCGAGAATCAAGGGTATCTGTGCCATGACCAAGGTTGTTGAAATGTATTCGAAACCAGTTAGAAAGCCTTTGATGAAAATACCTAGCCCAGAGAGAAAGAACCACATTTTGAGTTTGGGTGAAGAGGCTCTTCCTGTGGCCAATGCTGTGATGGCCATTGGAATGAAGAATGAAGAAAAGAACCACCATAGGTTTGCTCCAAAAACAGTGAGCCATGGAGAGTAGACCATGGACACTCCTGCTACTAAGGCTGCCCCCCACCCTCCTACCTTGAGTAACCATGATAATAGTAGAGAAAGAATAAAGGCTGAAGAGAACCCTGTGATCCAACGATAGAGTTGAAGTTTTTCTTCAGGTTGTTTGTTGGTCAGTTTATCTAGGGCGATGAAGACCCAGGCTTGGCCACCTGGTTGAGAAAAGTAAGGGTTGTAGTGTTCTTTGGAAGTTCCATCGAGGTACATTTGGTGCTGTTGTTGGGCGAGTCCTCCATTCCAGGGTCGTTCTAGTTTCCAATAGGGTGGACGACTTTGATTGATACCATTGAGGCCAGAGTGTTCCCATAGGCCGTGGGATGAGCTTCGTATGAGGTTTCCAATGACATGGCCTTGGGTGTCTTTTTGGTGGTTTTTAAACCAGGTTGAGTCAGCGACTCCAAAACTATTGTTAACAAAACCGAAAGCCAAGCAAAGAGTGGCTATGACGATTAGAAAAAAATGGGTTAGACGGCTCTTACGATCAGTTTCTTGAAAACTATCTGTTGGCTCTCCCAATTTTTTAATTTTGAGTTTTAAAGTCTCATCAAAAAGAAATTACTCGCGTCAACTAAGGATTGGCAGGAGGGTTATTTAAGATTTCTTTTAATTGTTTGGCAACGGCTTGTCCGACGAGCTCTTGGAGGTCTCGCCCCCAGAAGTGAACGTCTTTTTGTTGAAACCATGTGCTAAAGTCTTTGGATTCTCGAATAAAAGTATTGGTGTCGTTGATATGAATGTCGGGATGATTTGCGAGAACGTCTTTGGCTGCTGTATTAAAGACCAAGTCTTCATTTTTTCTTCGACCCATCACTTTATCTCCCCATTTACCAGTTGAACTTTGGGGAACGGGTGTGGTGGTGCACCAGACCAATTTGGCACCGGTTTTTTTAAGTTGTTGAATCACAGATTCAAGATTGTTTTTGTATTGCTCTAAAGGGAGTTGATGTTGGCCGTATCGTTGGGTTTGTTCGTCGTACATTTGCTTTAGATCGTGTAGGCCAAAGTTAAATTGAATGAGATCCCAGTGAAGTCCAGGAGTTTGGTAATCGCCAAGCCACAGGTCGATGCAAAGGGTGCCTCGGTCTGAAGGACCAGCGTTGCCATCGTTACGATAGTAATTTGCGACACCTTTAAGAGCTTTTTTGGCAGCCTCGTGATAGTTCATACTGATAGAATCACCTATCACCAAGACTCGGGGGAGTTTTGGGTCGTCGCTATCTCGAGGGTCTGAAGTAGGGAAGACATCGACTGTTTCAGCGGTCCAATGACCTTTTTTTTCTGAAGCGAGGACTTCACATTCCCAGCCGCTAGAACCTATTTCGTGCACCTCGATGGATTGGTTAATTTTTACTTCGGCTTTTGGGCCCCTTAATCTGACAGGGGTGTTGATTCCGTGAATTTCGATACTTCCTTCTCGATGATTTTTTGATTGTGGGTTGGCGGAGAAAAGTCCTATGACACTGTTGTCTGTTTCTTTGTAGGAAGTTGGGTCTTCATTTTTTTCAAGGATGATCACATGGAGGGCTATAAAACTTTTACCACTTTTAGCGGCTTTGGCATTGTCTGCGTTGAGGCGCCCTTGGTCTAGTTTGTGGAAATAGGCCCATCTCTTTCCTTCAATTCCTTTAAAATTATTTTGAATCGTGATTTTGGTGAAGGTTGTTGAATCTGTCCAATCGACGGGGTACCTAGAGCGCCCTTCATGATTGGTTGGATCGATAGCGGTTTCTTTTAGAAGATCAAATGAGCTGGTTTTTAGGTTTAGGCTATAAATTTTTCCCTTCACTTTGAAGCTTTCTACTTTTTGATAGGTGTTTGAGTCTGAAATGGACTGACAAGACATATAAAAGAAGAGTAAAAAAATAGGAAATTGAAAAAAATGGTGTTTCATGGTTCAGTCGTAGGTGAACCTTTCAAGTTTATGGATTGGAAAGGATCAAAAAAGTGGATTTTGACTTTCTAGTAAGAAATATTTTTCTATGTAGAAAAACTATTGAAGTGGCGACTATCTTAAAAAGTCATAAAAATTAAATTAATTGACTTATTATGATCTTTCTGTTTTTTCTGAATGAAATGCAGCCCTGATCAAAGCCATGAGAAGTAAAAAAGCTCCCATTTGATGAGCTAAAGAGAACCAAAGAGGTCTAACCGGACTGTAGAAAGTTAAGGTGATTAGACCAAGGGTTACTTGGAGAATGAGAGGATGGAGAAGGAAGAAAGCTGTCCGGCGTTCACCTTGAGCCATGAACTCTCGAGTTCGGCTTAGGAGGAAGAATGTAACAACGATGGCTCCTAGGAGGTGATGACCAAGGATGGTGACAACATTTTCAAAGAGGTTTCTCCATCCCAGTTCACTGATCCAAAGGGTGGAGGGGTGGCCAATGAGGGTGGACCAGGCATGTCCTGCTTGGGTTCCTGAAACAAAAGCACCTGAAAGAATTTGTAAAAATAGGAGGAGAAGGCAAAGAGCCCAGATAGCACTGGGGCGAAAAGTGAGGGCTCTTTCACGGAGAGCCCTCCACCAGCAAAGCCCAAGGAGGATACCACCAAGGCCAAGGTGAGTTGCGAGTCGATAGGCACTGACTTCGGGCCGGTCGACCAAGCCGCTTTTTACCATGTACCATCCAAGGAAGCCTTGGAAGCCTCCAAGGCAACCAATACCAAGGTAGAGCCAAATGCCTTTTCCTTTGAGGTGGCGTGTGAATAAAAAGAAAAGCCAAGGGAGGAAAAAGACCAAGCCGAGGACTCGGCCAAAAAGGCGATGGAAGTACTCAGACCAAAAAATACCTTTAAAGGCTTCAAGGTCGTAGTGGTTGTTAACTTTTTTGTATTGGGGTGAGGTTTGGTAAAGGTTGAATTCTTTTTGCCATTGGTTTTCGTTTAAAGGTGGAAGCCAACCTGTGACTGGACGCCATCCCACCATGGAAAGGCCAGAGCCAGAAAGGCGAGTATAACCTCCGACGGCGATCATCATAAAAATGAGAATAGCCATCACCATCATCCACCGGGAGAGGGCTAGATTAGAATGGTGAGGGAGGCTCAAGGAGTAGAGGAAATGTTATCGACTTCCTTTTCCTTAGGAGATTCTGATGGAGAGGAGAACTCATCTTGATGAGTGAAAGGTGATTCTTGCTCCTGCTGAAGATATTTTCGTAAAGTCCAGATGAGCCCAGCAATAAGACTGAGTGGAACAACGGTCATGGCGATGGCTGTCCAGAAGTAAGCTTCACGATTACTGCCGTCAGAAGAAAAACATGAAGGACAAG
>Ga0233432_10003986_pt1 | contig 13211 bp, 4 predicted proteins | sample SI_122_August201_6_FD_179870 | JGI IMG/M metagenome (GOLD analysis project Ga0233432, IMG submission 179870) | Seawater microbial communities from Saanich Inlet, British Columbia, Canada - SI_122_August2016_10_MG | ecosystem: Environmental > Aquatic > Marine > Inlet | place: Canada: British...
AATCCAGCAGGTGATGATTCAACTACTGTTGAAATCAACGTTCGAGATGAAGCACCTTCTACAATTTCGTATCCAGGTTCACCATATACGTTCACTAAGAACGATCCAGCCAGTGGAGCAACTCCAACTTACACAGCGGGTACTCCAACATCTTGGACAATCACTGCTGGAGTAATACCATCTGGCCTGTCTATCAATCCAACAACTGGTGAAATTATTGGTACACCAACTACAGTCACGCCTTCAACGGTTACGATTACGATCAAAGCCAGCAATCCAGCAGGTGATGATTCAACCACTGTAGACATCAATGTTCGAGATGAAGCACCTTCCACAATTTCGTATCCAGGCTCTCCGTACACTTTCACTAAAAACGACCCGGCCAGTGGAGCAACCCCGACTTACACAGCTGGGACTCCAACATCTTGGACAATTACTGCTGGAGTAATTCCAGCAGGTCTGTCTGTTGACCCGTCCACAGGTGAAATTATTGGTACACCAACTATAGTCACTCCTTCAACGGTCACGATTACGATCAAAGCCAGCAATCCAGCAGGTGATGATTCAACCACTGTAGACATCAATGTTCAGGATGAAGCACCATCCACAATTTCGTATCTAGGTTCACCGTATATATTCACTAAGAATAGTATGGTTACCGTTGCGGCTCCAACATATACTGATGGAGCACCGACTTCATGGTCGATTGATTCGTATGATGATTTGCCAGCAGGTATCGAATTTGATAACGTAACTGGTGAGATCACTGGCACACCAACTGCAGTGACTGCTACAGTTACATTCACAGTTTGGGGTAACAACTCTGCTGGTGACATTTCAACTACTATAGAGATGACTGTCAATGATATTGTGCCAGCGTTTACTTACACATCCCTCGAAGTCGAATTAACCAACAACTCGGCGACAATAATCTCACCAATCAGTACTGGTGGTACTATCACATCGTGGGTGTTTGTTGGAACTGAACCAAACGGTTTGAATTTCGGTCCTGGAAATGGAACAATTTGGGGTACACCAATTGACGTTCAAAGTAAGACTCAGTATCTGATTTGGGGGAACAATTCAGGTGGCGAGCTTTTGGTTTACCTGAACATCACAATCTCTGATGTGCCAGTCGTCTTCAGTTACGCAGCAGACAATTACAATCTTACACGCAATGAACCGATAGCTACACCAATCAATCCAGTCTCCAACGGCATTGTTGATACTTGGGAAATTGAACCCTTGCTCACAGGTACCGGTCTTTCTTTTGACCCGTTAACCGGTGAAATTTTAGGTACTCCAATAATCAATATGACTCGAACACAATACACTGTATGGGCCAACAATACCGGTGGCAATGTTAGTCAAAGTTTCAACATAACAATCAATGAGCCACGAGTAGGCTTAGATTACAGTCGAGAGAATGAAATTTTGGTTACTGGAACGACAATCTCGCCATTGTATCCAACGGTAACTGGTGGAATGGTCGAGACGTGGGAGTATGAAGGCACCCTGCCAAATGGACTTTTCTTCACTAACGGTGTGTTCACAGGAACACCTACTACTGTTACGCCTCAAACTATGATAACTGTATGGGCTAACAACACAGGTGGTGCAATAAACCACACATTGAATTTCACAGTTAATGCGCCAGGTGTTGAACTCGATTACATTCCAGACTATGCCATAATCACGATTGGTCAGCCTATGACCGCATTGACTCCAATCGTGAGCAATGCTACTCTTGCTGATGTTGATACATGGAGCATCTACCCAGAACTGGATAATGGACTGTCTTTTGGAACTAACAACGGTACAATTTGGGGGACTCCAACCTCTATTCAACCAATACAACTCTACAAGATTTGGGCTAACAACACTGGCGGTAAATCATACCATGACATCAACATCACAATTCTGGACATTGTTCCTGAAATATCTTACAGTCTGGTAAATATTGAACTGACAAATGATACGGTAAGCATTCATTTGCCACTTAATCCAACTAACCTTGGTGGACCAGTGGTGACTTGGTCTATTACTCCAGAACTCAGTTCTGGTTTGATATTCGATGCGTTAACTGGAACGATCTCTGGAACACCAGACGAAGTAAAGGCATCTGAAATCTATACCGTATCTGCCACAAATAGCGGTGGGACGGACACGACACAGATTGAAATCACCGTTATTGACCAAGTGCCAATGATTGCATATGTTCCTTCAGAGGAAATTCTGCTAAGTAACTCGAGTGTCTTGAACATGGTACCTGAGTCCACAGGTGGAGCAATTACACAATGGTCAATTACACCTGAACCATCTGCTGGTTTGTTCTTTGATACATCTACTGGAATATTCAGTGGTACGGCTACAGAAATCAAGGTGCGTACAGAGTACGTAATCACTGCAACAAATGATGTGGACTCAATGAGCTTTAATGTGAATGTAACCGTTGAAGAATTCGACTACGACCTTTCGATTGGTCCGATTTACCTGCTAGTGAATGAAGAAATATTGAGTATAGGTCCATCATCAACTCTCTCTGACTCTGTCTATGAAATTAGTCCAGACTTGCCTGATGGCATGTTCATTGGAGAAAGTAATGGAACAATTTGGGGAACGCCAACTGATGATATTCAGTTGACTAACTTCACCATTTATGCTAACAACAGTTTGTTCAATGAAGTGATGGTAATCCAAATAGGAGTTCTTGATGATTCAGACTCGGATGGAATGCCAAATCAACTACCACTTGATTACAATCCATCAGGTGGCCTAGTCGAAGACTTGGATGATGACGCAGACGGCTTTAGCGATGCTGAAGAAGTCAATTGTGCAACCGACCCACTTGATGTTAATTCATTGATAACAGACCTTGATGGTGATTCCATCTGTGATGAACTTGATGATGATATTGATGGTGATGGACTACTCAATGATGTGGAAACCAACTCATCAACTTACGTTGACCAAAACAATACTGGGACCGACTTATCAAACGCTGATAGCGATGGTGATGGTGTTTGTGATGGGCCTGAAGTCCCTGCCAATGGCGGTTGTTCTGTTGGACCAGATGCGTTCCCGTTCGATTCTGCAGGTTCCATGGACAGCGATGGAGATGGAATGCCAGACACTTTGAACGGAGAGTCTACTAGTACGCCACCTCTTGTCGAAGACCTTGATGACGATAATGACACTTGGTTAGACGAAATGGAAGCAGATTGTGGAACAGACAGTATCGATCAAAACAGTGTTCCGGAAGATGAGGACAGCGATAGAATCTGTGACCCACTAGATACAATCCTTGACTTACCATTTACCATGACATATCCTTCAGACACATTGACACTTACCTTAGGCGAAGAAATAGCCGTGCAATTACCGACAGTTTCTGGTCTAGGTGAAGTTTCAACTTGGGAGATTAGTAGCGAACTACCTGCAGGTCTAATCTTTGGATGGAGTCCTGCTCGAGACGCACACCTTGATGGAAGTATAACAGGTTCGCCAACTGAAGCAATGGACGCTACACCGTTCACTATTTGGGCAAATAATTCTGCTCACAGTCAATCGTTTAATATCACAATCAGCGTGCTTGAAGAAGTTATTGATTCAGAAGATGATGATGAAGATGAAAGCAGTATATTTATGTGGAGTTACATCTGTTTACCATTGATTCTGTTGTTATTGTTACTCTTGTTCGTTATATTAATACCAGGAAATAAGCAAGTGATTGATGATGCTGAACCAGAAAATACTACCTCAACTCCTAATTTTGTTGAAGGTGAGGGGACAAGGGATAATCCATTCGTCCTCAAACCAGCCAATGATATCACGCCAGGTGATACAATCTACAGCGAGGAATTGATTACAATTACCAACATCACTCCAGGTTTGAAAATACAATCTATTGATTACTTAGACCAACAAGGTGGGCACAAGTTCACAATGGCAGATTTGACATACGGCAATGAAGAAGTAAGAATGTTTGAGGCTGATGAGGAAGGAGTGATTAAATTCCAACTAATCTTTGATGACAGTTCAAACCCAACTCTTGCAGGTGGTGAATACCAAGGTGCTATCAAGATTGGCAGAAACTCAGTTTACTTGATTTGGGATATCAAGGTAAAGTCAGACCCTGAATACGTTAAGCAACAGGAGAGCCTTGAATCTGGAAGCGAGAAAGTTAATGCAGATGCTGAAGCAGAAGAGAAAGCAGAAGCAAAAGCCAAGGCAGAAGCAAAAGCCAAGGCAGAAGCAAAAGTAAAAGCACAAACAGAAGCAGAAACGCAAAAGTTGAAAGCCAAAAAGTTAGAAGAATTAGCACGTGTTAGAGCTCGAGCCAAGACAATTGACTTTGCTACGCTTGGAGTTGCCACTATTGATCACCAAGATGACTTGCAGGAAATCAAAGGAATAGGGCCTTTCATCGCTGAAAAATTGAACGCTTTGGGAATTTACACTTTTGCTCAAGTTGGTAATATGACACCTAAGATCGAAGAAGAAGTTAATCAAGCAATCGAGTTCTTCTCAGGTCGTGTCAAGCGAGACCAGTGGGCTAATCAGGCAAGGCAATTGCATGAAGAGAAGAAGTGAATGACTTATTTCGAGCATTTTATATTCGGTTACATCGTTGTAACCTAAGTATTATACAATGCTTCTAGAAGGGTAACATATGCGAAAAGTAGTTATCGTGATATTGTTACTAACGGCATTACATCCTTTGATGTCTAATGTAGAACTTGAGGAAAGTCCATTTGAGCCTCAATTCACCGGTGCATCGGGCGTTGAAGTAATCAGTGAAGTAGAACCGAATAATGTCAATACATCAGGCCAAGAAGTCTATCCTGGTGACGTTGTTAGAGGCACAGTTGACATGTGGGATGACAAGCATGATTGGTTCAAAATATGGCTAGAGCCCGGTCAAACATTGCTGCTAACTTTGTCTCATGCTTCTGGTGATGGTGTCTCAATGTCTGTATGGGATGAAGAGAATACTCATCTGGGTGCCAGTAATCCAAGTAAAACTCGTGATACAATCTTCCTTGGAGAGGAAGAAACCGACATGGGTGGGGCTTACTTAGTATCTATCAATTCTACAATGACCGAAGTAGGTGGTGGAGCATATGTTCTAGAAATCGATGCAGGTTATGCAGTTCAGTGGTATTCTCCAGAAGTGGGATGGTATGCTGCATCTGAGCAATACAATGCTAAGGATGAGTTAATGTATACATCAAGTCTAACATCTTATCAATTTGCCAACTCGGCGACAACAAATAAGCAATCAGCACCAGTATGGACAAATGGAGATTTTTGGAATCTTTCAGTTTCGATGCCTACGTTCTTTGGTACTACCTATGAGGAATATCACCAAATGACTGTGACTGGTTCTGATACAGTTTCTGGAAAAGAATGTTATCGTGTCAGTATCGTAGGAAAATCAACACTCACTAATGATTTTGCAGGTATGACTACTACAATTACCGATGAACAATCAGGTATTGCTTGCTTTGCTAAAGATACTCTTTCAATGGTTCATGAGAATCTCACCTTTACTTCTTCAATGGAAACTTCTGGTGGATTTGGTATGATGAGTACCTCAGCACGAAGTTGTACAACTTCGGATTGGGGAGATCCTGATGAAGACTGTGACGATGTTGCAGATGACTTTGATAGTTGTCCTGGTACAGCACCAGGTGCTGCAGTTGATGGTTTTGGTTGCTCTGATGCACAAAACGGCGGTGGCGGCGGAAGTGATGACACCGATGGTGATGGTATCCCCGATTCAAACGATGCTTGTCCTAACGAAGCCTCAACAGCAGAAAACGATGCCGATAGTGACGGTTGCCCCGACGATAACGGTGGTGGCGGAGACGGCGGTGATGGCTCTGGCAGCGGTACTGCAGATGCAGACAATGACGGTGTAAGCGATGATGAGGACGATTGCCCCAATACGCCTGCTGGTGAATCCGCAGACTTCTTTGGTTGCAGCGACAGTCAAAATGGTGGCGGTAGCGGCGACGGAAGTGGCAATAACGGCGGTGGAGATAACGGCGGTGGATTTGGTGGACTCGATGACATTTGTATTCCATCAGGAACCGATATGAGCCAAGAAACAGTAATCAAGTCTGATTTAACTTACCCTAACGGAATGAATAATTTCAATTTCCCACTTACAGAAGGTAAGGTTTGGAGTGAAGCATCAACTGGTACTGGGACAATTTCTCTATCTATTGAAATGGGTGGATGTACAATCTCGACAATGGATATGGATGATTCAGGAGCTTTACCATTGAATTATCGTCATTTGGGCGACCAATCATTTACCATTGGTCAATCTTCAGTCACTGCTACAGGAATACAAGTATTTGCTGGTCGTCAAGGAAATGATGACTGGGCAACACCAGATTTCACACTTCTACAAAGCGTACCTGATGATGTGGCTAAGATGGGCTTACCATTTGCAGCATGGGTCAACGTAGTTGGCTTCAATGAATTTGCTTCAACAGTCAATCTAAGTGCCAGTATCAATACACAGAATGCGCCACTAATGTTTGATTCACAGCAATTGAATGTTGATGAATTAGGTGCAGTTATTGTCGATACAATGAACATGTCAAGTGGAGAATATATTCTTACAATTACTGGAACATCTAACGGAATGGACCGTTCAATCACAGTTCCATTTTCAGTTGATAACGACCCGGATTTCGATATTGTTACTCTTGACCCTTGGATTGTAATTCCTCAAGGAGTAGAATGGATTGTTCCAACCCCTATCTTCATTGAACCAATAAATGGATTTTCAGGTGCTGATGTAACAGTTGAAGTTACTGTTCCTGAAGGCGTGACAGCACAACTCGACTTTTCACAAGGAAAAGCCCCATTCATCTCGGTACTAACTATGACAATTCCAAGTACTCTTGCAGCAGGCGATTATACTGTAATTGTGACTGGTACAGCAGGTTCGACAGTTCACTCAGATGAGATAACATTCACTCTAACTTCAATACCTGAGTTCTCTTTGGATATCGAAAATAGAGAACAGATTATCGAAGATGGTACAATGTCGATTAGTGGAGTAATCGATGCACACAATGGTCTAGACCTCGCTCTTGGTGGTGCTTTAGATGTACTGATTGAGCCGTATAATCAGGAATTACTTGATTCTGCGGTTATCACTTGGGGTTCTATTGATTCTAATGGTGACTTACCATTTACAGTAACATTTACTGTCGATGATTCAATTCCTCGAAATGAATACACAATCAATCTAAATGTAGTTTCACTTGATGGTGGTCTTGCTCACAGTGCATCGGTTGCCTTTGTTACAGAATCTTCAACACTCGATGGTACTGCGGTAGCGGCTGACAGTTCTGCAGTTTCCTCTGGCAATACAAGTCAGCATGATGGTACAGATTCGTCTGCAACAACTATTGCAAATGGTGAATCAGATGACGATAAGGACGATGAATCAGATGCGGACTCTAAATCATCCAACACTGGATTAATTGTCGGTTCAACAATCGGTGTGATAGGTATAATTGCAGGAGTTGCAGTTGTCGTATTACGTGGTAGGAATGGCGGAGAAAACAAGGATTTCACCCAACCTATGTGGAACGATCAGTCTGGAATGGTTAATCAAATGCCAGTCGCAGGTGCTCCTCAAATGATGCAACAACCAATGATGCAACAACCTGTTCAGCCAATGCAACAGCAACCAATACAGCAAATGCCTCAACAAACAATGCAAGAAATGGCTCAACCAGTGCAACAACAACCTGTGCAACAGCAACCAATTCAACCAGTTGCTTCAGCACCAGTTTCTGAAATGACTACTGCGCCACCACCACCCGCACAACCAATGACTGTGGCAGACTATACAGGACTGCCTGCAGGTGGCCAATACGATCAATCAACAGGACAAACCATTTACGTCCAAACCGATGGAACAAGATGGCAAATGATGGGCGATGGTAGTTTCAACAGGCTATGAAACCAATAATCACTCTATGCTTGAAGTATTATTGCTGATTTTCTTCGCTCTAATCCACATGTCTGTGTCTGGATGTTCAGGAGAGAATTTGAATGTTGCAACATGGCCTGGTAAAAAGAATCGTGCGATTTCTTTTAGCAGTTCTAAATAACTGAATATCGGATATTGGCTCAATCGATATTTTTCTACTTGAATCACCTTCATGCCTAGTTTTTCTAATAATTCAATTAACAGTTTCTTAGAAGTGAAACTCAAGTGGTCTGGAAGAGAGTATGGCTTGTGATGATGCTCGGCTGCAAGTTCTGCGGTGTCTCCAGTTTGCAGCAATAGTTCTCCTCCTTCATTGAGCATTTCACACCACCTTGCGATATCTTTGGGTGGATTTGGTAAATGGCTGTAAACGTTTAGTGCCGAAATAACGTCATACTTTTCTTGATGAGTTGATAGGTCGAAGAATCTGACATCCATGCCTCTTTCTCTCGCTTGTTCGAGTTTTCTTACATTTGGTTCAAGCCCAATAATGTCTATCTGTTTATCGCCTAAAGTGGATACAGTTTCAACAAATTCCCCATGGCCGCAGTTAATGTCAAGCCATGTGAACCTTTTTTTCTGATTGAACATGATTGCATAGTTGAAGTCATTCAAACGCGATAAGTAAATCTCTTTGAGATCTTCTTTGAATGTGCCAGTAACTTTTGGCAATTCATCGGCTTTATACACTCTAGATTTTGATACTCGACTAATCTCTTCATCCCCAGGACGGGGGTTAAGGAATAAGAGGCCACATTGAATACATTTGACAATAGTATGGCCATTTTCGCTATCATAAAATTCATGATTGCTAGACTTGCAATTATAGCAGTCGACTTCAATCATATTTGGGGGGTTGTGGGATATGAATTAAACTCACCGATACTATTCAGATTCTAAGAGGAATTGCTTGGGTTTGACTTTAGGTTTGGCAGGAAGTAGAAACCATGCAAGTGGTATCAGTAATACTGAAGGTATATTTTTACCATATTTCAGTTTCAAATTTGATTCAAATTTAACAAATGAACTTGCATCAGTGGAGTTTTCCTCAGGTGGCTGTTCTCTAACCGCAGAATAATTTTCTGGCTCAACTAAGCCAAGGTCATAGCCACTAAACATCATGTTGAATTGAACTCCCCAAAGAACCAACTCACTATCTATGCTATTATCTTCATGAGCCATAGAACCAGTTTCAGTACTTTGAACAAACGTTTCTTGAGATAAAGAATTAGTCACTCCTTTATCTTCTTCTTCATCCTCTTTATCATCGCCGTCCCCGACAAGGTCTAATACATATGTTGAAGGAATTACAATTGCGAATGAAGCTACTAATGATATCCACATGAATGCTCTCAAAGTCGCTCTTAATGGAATTCCAATTATGACAAGTATTTCACTAATGATAAGTAATATCATTGTGATAAAAACCATGTTACGACCCAGTTTTAGCCATTCTTTTGACTCAACATCGCCAGAGTCCTTAGTTTTGGTGGAATCATCAGATTGATTTTCGGTTTGGTTACTTTCAACCTCTGGCTCAGAATAATCTCTAAACAACATGTATAGAATAAATGATGTAGAATTCTCCATCTCTACATCGATCAATGTTTTTTCATTATCTACTGCGATTAGAGCATTTACGTTAGTCGGAGACGGTTTACCTTCAGTGTACTGTCCTTCAAAATCAACAACTAGCCAAGCGGAAATCAATACATGAATCACTACTAGAACTGTGAAACTCAATCGAGTTACATCACCGATACGCGAATGGGATAATCGTAACGCGATACCCATCCCTCCTCAAAGAGTTACGAATCTTACTCACTCGTTTTCTTTTCTGCTACTGATAATTGCACCTGCAAGGGCTATTACTGCAATAACAGAGATAGGAGATGCAAACGGAAGTAGTCCATCATCTTCAGCAGAATCGATGGCTGTTTCTGGCGGAGTAGTTTCACCACTATCAGAACCATCAAATGGTAAATCAAGTCCACTTGTATCAATTCCGGCATCCTCTAAGTCTTGAGTGATTTGTTCTAGGTCATGTTGTTCGACATCTACAATTTCATCAATTTCATCAGCATCTTCCATGGATGAAGCAGCATTTCCAGCTTCAACTCCAGTCAAGTATCTAATGCTCATCTTAGCAGGAGCATCGTCCATATATCCTACAGTATTAGGTCCAGCCATTGTGTATGCCCCGTCGTCATCCATTGCATATACGCCTATTCCAACAATTGCGCCATGTTCATTGCTCCACATTGGAGCCCAAAGACCATCATTGTAAGGGAATGTTTCGAATGCTTCTGTGTCGTTTAGTCTTTGTTGAAGGTTCTCCCTAAACATTTCTAGAACATCACCTATGCTTGATTCAGAGAAAGCGCCAGCAATTTTTCCTAGCCTATCGCTTGGTTCTCCTTCTGAAGAAACCTCTTCGCATCTTTGGGCAGTGCTAAAAGGCATTGATTCTCCATCTTCCACAAGTTCCCAATTCACACAATATTCTCCATCTTCAGATATTGCAATACTTTCTTCGAAATCATTGTAATTAGAGTCTAATTCCATAGTTGAAGAATAAATAACTTGAGAATCTGGTCCGATAATAGTGATTTCCATATCTACATCGTTTATTTGTGATTCATCTTTCATTGCAGAGGCTTGGAAATTGAGGTATCCATCACTATCATAAACGTCAAAATTATACATATGTGGTCCATGATAGTAGTCTTCACAAGATAAGTCAGATGAACCGACGACCTGATTGGTTGAATCATCAATCAATTCTGCATTAATGCAAAACGTGTTGGAACCGTAATTCATTGAAGGAGTGTAAGTACTTTGTATGTAATAGCGATTCATGAAAATTGAATCGTCACAAGCACTCTCGATATATTGACCACAGAGGTCATATGACTCAGAATGTAGTACATTACCTTGTTCGGAAATTATGTTGTAGTTTAGCGTATACTTGTCCAAAACTCCTTCGTCCAAGAAGTCGGCACAGTCTCCAGTTCCATCGTTAACTTGACTCCAGAAGATTTCAGTTCCATCACTGCAAGTGTAAAGAACCTCAATATTGCTCTCAACAATGACTGGCTCATCTGAACCGTCTTGACAATTATCTTCGCCATCATTCACCTCTGTCAAAGGAATTGCGACGTCATTTTCATAACAAAGAAATTCGCTAATCTCAACATTATATTCATACTCTGACTCATCATCTCCATCATAGCAATCATAATTACCGTCATTTACTTGTGATAGAAGAATAAAGTTACCACTTAAACATTCGAAATCACTAATTTCAGCTCCTGTACCATCGTATCGTGGTTCATCCCATCCATCTGTGCAGTCTACAACTCCATTGTTGACCTCGGATAGTGGTATGTCTACATCATCTTCTCCACAATACCATTCGGTGATTTCTAGATCTCCGTATTCTGGTTCATCTTCACCGTTCATGCAATCATCAATTCCATCATTAACTTTTGATAATGGAATCTCGAAATCATCCTCACAAGTGAATATTGAATCTTCAATCATTTCATAATCGTATTCATCTTCACCACTTTCACAATCGAAGTCATCCCATGATTCATCGTTTATCATGTTCCATTCAATTTCGCTACCATCATCACATGTATAATACGGCCAACCTGCATTTAAATTGAGCATTTCATTATTTATTGTGAATATATTAATAAATTGATCTTGGTCATTTGAGTATGACATTTCTGCCATCAATATTTCTTCATCAGAGCCGTCATAACAATCTGGATATCCATTATTTTGTTGCCAACTATAAATTACATCTCCACTGTCACAATAAAACCAATCATCATAATACTCATCATCATAATCATCATCATCTCCCCCTACGTCGAAAAGTTCAACTAGATTTTCGCTCAGTCCTTCTGAGAAACTTTCACCGATATCATCAACGAATGCTTCACTAGCACCGCCGATTACATTACCCATCATGACAAACATCAATGGATTGCCAGGAGGGCAATTTTCACATGATTGTACTTGAGTAGTCAATCCATTGCCATCTCCCAAATCTACTGTCATATCATCACCCATGATAAAATCAAATTCAGTATGAACACCACCCATCTCGAAATCACCATCAGTTTGAGTAAGTGAGTCAGAAATCTCAATATCAAATTCTCCAGAATCAAATCCGAAGTCTTCTGTAGGGATTCCAGTTACAGAGAAACTGTAATCAATTGAACCATCATAGTCTCCAAATAGATCTCCAGTCGCACCCCATCCATAGTCATCTTCTGAAGATAGTTCGACATAAATTGGATCTGGGGATTCTAGTCTCCATTGTGAACTAGAGTCTGTAATCGAATACCCGAAGGACATTGCAACATTGAAGTCAATTGGTAATTCTTCACCGTCTCCCTCAAAAGTAGCATCAAAATCAAAACTTGTAGAAGTGTAAGTATTCATAGAAAAGTCCATATCTGCGCCGATTAAGTTGTAAGAATCATCTAAGTATTCAGTGTAAAGAATATCGACAGATAATACATTCTGGGAGCTTGAAGTAATGTCGATGTCAAAACCAGTTGTATTCATTCCAAATGTACTCTCTGACCAATCGGTCATTAGAATTCCATCGACTAAGCCGCCATGTCTTAGAGTGACATCTGTAGTTCTGCTCCATACTGAAACAGAATCTCCGTCGTAATCTTTGATTGTTTGAGGAGAAATATCTTCTGTATGGTGGATGTAGACATTCGATGAACCAGTCATTAATTGTCCGATAATCAAATCGAATCCGGAATCATCGGCAGCACCCATGACCTCAGTGAAAATTTCTGGTAGATCCAAACCGGTGAAGTTTGTAAGGTCGGAATCAATACTTGACCAGTCGTATTCAACACCATAGAAGAATTCAGATTCTTCACTTGGTGCAGCATTAACACTGGTAATTGGTAGTGCAGCAACTAAGAACAGTGCTGTGACTATTAAGGCTATTTTAGAACTTCTTGCGACTTTGTCCATGTATTTGCCAGTATTATATACCGTTTAATCATATCTACGCGATAATCAATACAAAATCGCAAGAAATACCTATTTTTCCTCTTTCTAAGTAGTTAAACTGGTGCTCGTGAGGGGGTACGAACCAAAGTAGATAATTTAATTTTTGAATTATGCAGTGGCCTCATATGAGCCAAAA
>Ga0233432_10003991_pt1 | contig 13201 bp, 16 predicted proteins | sample SI_122_August201_6_FD_179870 | JGI IMG/M metagenome (GOLD analysis project Ga0233432, IMG submission 179870) | Seawater microbial communities from Saanich Inlet, British Columbia, Canada - SI_122_August2016_10_MG | ecosystem: Environmental > Aquatic > Marine > Inlet | place: Canada: British...
TCACCCACTATATTTTCATTGATTTTAGGGGTTTTTTAATCATAGTAAAAAATTATAACGAATCGAAAGGTCCTAAAATGAACAAAAAACAACTAATAGCTAAAATTTCAGCAACTATGAATCTTAGCAAGGCCGATGCAGAAAGAACATTTGATGGGATAACAAACATTATTTTAGATGCATTAAAAAATGACGATAATGTTAAAATAGCTGGTTTTGGTACTTATAAAGTAGCAAAAAGAAAAGCTAGACAAGGTAGAAACCCTAGAACAGGTGAAACTATCCAAATCTCAGCATCTCAAAAAGTTAAGTTTTTGCCTGCAAAAGCTTTAAAAGAGATGTTCAACAAATAGTCTAAAGTTAATATTTTTTATTAAAAACAGCTCTAAATTAATTTTTAGGGCTGTTTTTTTTGCCTGTTAGTATCCTTTTTAAATGTATTGATTATATGGACGAAAATTCTATAAATTTAATAACCGAATAAACACAGGAGAATACAAATGTTTTCAAAAGCACTAAACGAGAAATTAGATGAGTACCACTTATTAAAACATCCATTCTATCAAGCATGGAATGAAGGGAAATTAACTAGAGAAATTATCAAGGACTATGCTGAGCAATATTATCAGCATGTAAAAGCATTCCCTCGATATATCAGTGCTACGCATTCACTATGTGAAGATATCGAACAAAGAAAAGTTTTGTTAGAAAATCTCAATGAAGAGGAGGATAGAGAAAACGATCATCCTAAATTGTGGAAAAATTTTGCATTAGCAATGGGCGCCGATTCAAAAGAAATTGAAACTAAACCACAAGAAAAATTTACTTCTGAAATGATTGAAAATTTTTTCAAACAAGCAAGATCTAGTTATGCAGAAGGCTTAGGTTCTTTTTTTACTTACGAAAGACAAGTTCCTGAAATTGCAGAAACAAAAATCCAAGGATTAAAAAAACATTATGGAGTCACTACTGAAGAAGGTTTGATGTTTTTTGAAGTTCACAAAGGTGCTGACGTAGTTCATAGAGAAGAGTGTGAAAAACTTCTTAACGAATTAACTGAAGCAGAACAAAAAAAAGCTGAGAATGCTGCTTTGACTACCGCTAAATTTATGTGGAACTTTTTATCAGGTGTTTCTATTAAACATGGGATTCCTTTAAAAGTAGCCGCTTAAAAAATTTTACATTTATAAATCGGTGTAACTAAATATAGTTGCACCGATTTTTTATTACAAGCATGATTAAGAAACCAACAACAAAACCAAAGAACCCAAACTTCTCTTCAGGACCCTGTGCAAAACGTCCAGGATGGGATATTAAAAATTTAAAAACAGATTCTTTGGGAAGATCACATAGAGCAAAGCTTCCTAAACAGAGATTGGCAGAAGTAATTAATCTTAGCAAAGAACTTTTAAACATACCTAGCGATTACAAGGTGGGAATTATAGCTGGTTCTGATACAGGAGCAATTGAAGCTGCTATGTGGTCCTTACTTGGAAAAACAGGAGTGGAGGTTTTAGCGTGGGAGAGTTTTGGAAGTGATTGGGTAAAGGATATTAAAGAACAGCTTAAAATTAAAAATCTAACTATTCACCAATCGGACTACGGAGATTTACCAGACTTTCAAAAAATTAATTTTGATAATGATATTGTTTTTAATTGGAATGGAACTACTTCTGGGGTTTGTTTGCCAAACGCAGATTGGATAACTGATAATAGAAAAGGTTTAACTATTTGTGATGCTACATCTGCGGTCTTTGCCATGGAAATGGATTGGCATAAATTAGATGTAATAACTTGGTCTTGGCAAAAGGTTTTGGGCGGAGAGGCTGCTCATGGAATGATAGCTTTATCTCCAAAATCCCTAGAGCGATTATCTGAGTATCAACCTACTTGGCCTATTCCTAAAATATTTAGATTAGCAAACAATAAAAAAGTAATTGAAGGCATTTTTAAAGGAGAAACGATTAATACTCCTTCGATGCTTTGTGTAGAAGATGCGATTGATGCTTTAAATTGGATCCAATCTATTGGAGGAAGCAAAGGCTCTATTGATAAGTCACAATCAAATTTGCAAGTAGTTAAAACATGGATTGAATCAAAGGACTGGATTGATTTTTTAGCAAAAGATTCTTCAACTCTTTCTTCAACAAGTATTTGTTTAAAAATTACAGATCCTTGGTTCTTGGGATTGTCAGCAGATCAACAACAATTAAAAATAAAAGAAATAAATAGTCTTTTGGATAAAGAGCAAGTTGCCTTTGATATTAATGCATATCGAACAGCGCCACCTGGATTTAGAATATGGGGAGGTGCTACGGTAGAATCTTTTGATATTGAGACCTTATTGCCATGGATTGAATGGGGTTACCAAAGTATAAAAGAATAAAATGTTTAAAGTTTTAATAGCAGATAAATTGAGTGAGGAAGCAGTCAGAATTTTTACTGACAACGGTATCGAAGCCATTGTTAAAAATGGCCTAGATGAAGCTGCTCTCATTGAAGAGCTACAAGATTATGACGGATTGGTAGTACGTTCAGCCACGAAAGCTACTAAAAAAGTAATTGAGTCTTGTAAAAAATTAAAAGTAATTGGTAGAGCAGGTATTGGAGTTGATAATATTGATTTAGAAGCTGCCACTAACAATGGTAAAGTAGTCATGAACACGCCATTTGGTAATTCTATTACTACTGCGGAACACGCTATTACTTTGCTTTTGTCTACTGCTAGGCAAATTCCTTTTGCCAGTCAAACAACCCATGAAGGAAAATGGGAAAAATCTTCTATCAAAGGAATTGAAGTTACAGGAAAATATTTAGGAGTAATCGGATGTGGAAACATAGGATCTATTGTTGCTCAACGTGCTTTAGGTTTGCAGTTTAAAGTATTGGCATTTGACCCTTTTTTACAAGATAAGAAAGCAGAAGAGTTGGGTGTAGAAAAAGTATCCTTAGATGATTTGTTTAAACGATCCGATTTTATTACTTTGCACACTCCTCTTACAGAAAAAACAAAAAATATAATTGGCAAAGAATCTTTTTCTAAAATGAAAAAAGGCGTTCGAATTGTGAATTGTGCAAGAGGGGGATTGGTAGATGAAGATGCTTTGAAGGAAAATTTAGAATCGGGCCATGTTGCTAGTGCTGCTTTAGATGTGTTTGTAAATGAGCCCCCCAAAGACAGCTCTTTGCTTGGAACTAAAAATCTTATTTTAACACCTCATTTGGGAGCCTCCACTACAGAAGCCCAAGAAAAAGTTGCTTTACAAATTGCAGAACAAATAAGTGATTATTTAAAAACAGGCGCTATTATGAATGCCGTAAACACTTTCTCTTTAACTGCAAAAGAATACACCTCCGTAAAGCCTTATCTGTCACTGTGTTCACAGCTAGGAGGGTTTGCAGGACAGTTAACAGAGAATGCTGTTAAGTCTATTCAAGTAGAATTTGAAGGGCAGGCATCTGAAATTAACACTCAACCACTTTTGCAGACTATTATTTATGCGTTACTGAAACCGACAATGGATAATATTAATGTTATAAATTCTATTTTAGTTGCAAAGAGTAAATCTATTGAAATCTCAGAAGTGAAGCATCAAAAACAATCTGAATATCAAACATGTATTAAGCTAACAGTAATTACAGACAAGCAAAGCAGGTCTGTTTCAGGAACTTTGTTTGCTGGCAAGCCTAGAATTGTAGAAATAAAAGGAATAGAGATTGATGCAGGACTTTCAGCCCACAACTTATATATTAGCAATGAAGACAAACCTGGGTTTATTCGTGATTTATCTAAAGTGTTAGCAGATAACAAAATTAATATTGGAACTTTCAATCTAGGAAGGAAGAACTCCGGTGGAGAGGCTGTAGCGCTTGTTTCAACAGATAGCAAAATTGAAGAAGCAGTAATAGAAAGTATTAAAAAAATTCCATTGGTTATTCAGGCTAAATATTTAAGTTTTGATGAACAATAAAGACCAAGTCGTTACACTCGTACATTCCCATTCGCTCGCTAAAGAAGATTTATCTAAGTATTTTCAAAACACTCTTTCTCTTAAAATTAATAAAGAAATTAAGCTCTCCGAGAGTGCGTATGATTTTTATATAGAATCTATAACCCCAGAGCAAAATCAAGAGTTAAGAAAAAAATGCTATCTAGAAAAGATAGATATTTGCATTCAACTCTTAACTAGTAGAGAAAAAAAAATATTACTCTCAGATATGGATGCTACTATTATTGAAAATGAAACTCTGGATGATCTAGTTAAAATCAGTGGCGTAAAAGCTAACATCGATGAGACTAGCAAGTTAGCAATGGAGGGTAAAATTGATATCAAAACCACTTTAAGTACTAGAGTTAATTATTTAAAAGGAAAGCCCAAATCATTGATTGATCAAGCGTTAGAAGGAATTAAATTTCATTCTGGTTCTAAAGTATTAGTCAAAACTCTTAATCAAAAAGGATATGTTACTAGTTTAGTAACAGGAGGTTTTGCTCCCATTTCTACATTTGTAGGAGAAAAATTGGGATTTCAAAATGTTATTAGCAATGAATTTGAATTTAAAGATGATTGTTTTACTGGAGAATATGTACCAATCACCGCAGGAAATAATTCAAAATTAAATTATTTAAATAAATTAATTAAAGAAAAAAACATTTCTGAATCTAAAGTAGTTGCAATTGGAGATGGAGCTAATGATTTAGGAATGTTAACAAATGCTGGCTTAGGAGTGGGTTATCATGCGCACCAAATTGTAAGAGACCAAGTAGATAACCAAGTCTTTTTTAATAATCTCGAGACGATCTTGTATTATTTGGGTATTGAACAGAAAGAATTTAACCTTGGTTAATTGTTAATAGTTTTCCATCTTAAAAATTGATAAGTTGTTAGAAAATATTTTATGGAAATAAAAACTATCAAATCTTTAGTTGATGAGGCTATGCAGGTAGTTACTACAATTGAGCCCAAAGAGGCTAAAACCTTATTAGAATTGGATAATCATTTATTAATTGACATAAGAGATATTAGAGAATTGTGGAAATCAGGAACCATTAAAGGAGCCAGACACATACCTAGAGGTATGTTGGAATTTTGGCTAGATCCTGAAAGTCCCTATTTTAAGTCTGACTTAAAAGTCGAGATGGTAAAAATTTTATATTGTGCTTCCAATTGGAGAAGTGCACTTGCATCGAAAGCTCTCATGGAAATGGGTTTTACTAATGTAATGCACATACAGGGTGGTTTTCAATCACTAGTAGATGCTGGGTTTTCTGTTCAAAAAGTAGAACCAAAATAGCACCTATAAGTCGAGTGCATAAAAGATATGCACATTTAACATAACTACTCCTCCTCCAACATTCTATTTTACCTTTAATGAGCAATGCAAATACAGCATGGATACTAACATCAACAGCCTTAGTGCTGTTTATGACTTTACCAGGTCTTGCATTATTTTATGCCGGATTAGTTAGATCTAAAAATACCATTTCAGTTTTAGCACAATGTTTAGTTATTGCTGTATTGGCCTCCGTTGTTTGGTTTGTAGTTGGTTACTCGCTATCATTTAGTGGCGATGGTTCTTATGTTGGAAATTTAGATAAAATTTTTTTAAAAACAGTTAGTCTAAAAAGCTTGTCTGGTGATATTCCAGAAACTGTTTTTGTGATGTTCCAAATGACTTTTGCAATTATTACTCCAGCTTTAATTGTGGGAGCGTTTGTCGAAAGAATTAAATTTTCCGCAGTTGTTTTATTTACGGTTCTTTGGCTAATATTGGTATACGCACCCGCAACCCATTGGGTATGGGGTGGTGGATGGTTAGCAAAAATGGGTGTGTTTGATTTTGCAGGTGGGTTAGTGGTTCATACTACCGCGGGAGTGTCTGCTTTAGTTATTGCATATTCTTTAGGATCTAGAAAAAACTTTCCCAAAAATTTCAATCCTCCTCACAGTCCTGTATTAGCTATGATCGGAGCTTGTATGCTTTGGGTTGGTTGGTTTGGATTTAATGCAGGATCTGCTTTAGCTGCCAATGAAAATGCCGGAATGGCAATGTTAGTGACACATATTTCTGCAGCTACAGCAACTATAACTTGGATGTTTATTGATTGGATAAAAAATGGAAAACCAGGGTTAGTAGGAATGATAACCGGAATGATTGCGGGACTTGCAACTATTACACCAGCATCTGGATTTGTGGGACCTATGGGAGCAATTATTTTAGGAATTTTAGCCGGCAGTATTTGTTATTATTGTGTAGGGTTTGTTAAATTCAAACTTCAAATTGACGACTCTTTAGATGTGTTTGCAGTTCACGGTGTGGGTGGAATATTAGGAACATTGTTAGCAGGAATTTTAGCTACAGATTTTTTTGGAGGACTAGGTTTGGAAAAATCTGCTGCAGAACAAACTATGATACAAGTAATTGGAATATTATCCGTAGCTCTTTTATCATTTGTTGGAACTGTCATAATTGTAAAAATTATTAAACTGACAACTGGATTAAGAGTTCCAGAGGATGAAGAAATAGGAGAAGGACTTGACTTTGGAAGTCATGGTGAGAGCAGCTATAATCTTTAATTGCAAATAATTATTTTTTTGATTCTTTGAAAACAAATTCTAGTCTATCCTGACCCCAAAACATTTTTCCATTCACAATAAACGTTGGAGCCCCAAAAATACCTTTTTTAAAAGCAGCATCTGTTCTATCTTTTAATTCATCTTTAATTGTTGGGTCTGATAATTTTTTTGCAAAATCACTATAATTGATATCCATATTTTTTAAAAATTTTTCAAAAATTTTTTCATCATTCAAGTTTAAAGAATCTACCCACGCTGCAATAAAGAATTTATCAATATAATTTTGAAAATAATCATTTTGGCCAGCTACAATAGCTCCACGCATAATTTGAATAGTTTTGATAGGGAAATATCTATTAAATTGATATTTAATTTTATATTTATCTGCAAATAGTTTTAAATCTTTGATCAAATACTTTCCTCTTAAGGGATTAAGGCCTGGAGCTGTGATATCAGCAAGCCTATGCAAACCTCCTAGAAAAATAGGCATGTAGTTTATCTTCTCTCCAGTTTCTTTTTCATATTTTCTTATTTGGGTGTGAGCCAGATAGGAGTAGGGACTGCTAATATCAAAGTAAAAATCAATTTTTTTATTAGCCATTAGTCATGAATCCTAATTTTTTGAATAATGATTAGTCTAACAAACAAATACAAAAATAAGCCTAACGGGCCAGTAAAGTAGGTTAAAATCAAAGGCAAGGCAATTACGTACTTGTGAATCCCATTTCGTAATGCATCTTTTGCAATCCATGTTCCTACAAAAATACTAATGGTTAAAAAATGTATCCAAAAAGTTAACAAAAACAGTTTGTTGTCCACCAAGGAAGAGAGTTGATTTATTCCAAGATATAAAGAAAAATTATTGAGAGCAATACTTGCTGCTTCTTCAGCAAATATTCCACCATTATAAAACTGTTGATACAAAAGGTACCCGTACGTACAGGCAAGAATAGATGGAAGCGCGATAGTATTAATTATAATATTCGTAAATTTAGAATTGGGAGCGACTAACAACATTACCCATAAAGGGATAACTGCATAATTAGACACAAGATAAATTGTTTCTAAGGTAAAAAAATCTTTGATAGTTTCCATGTTATGATAGGTAAATATTATATATGAATTATTACAAATCTAGCAAGAAAAGTTATGAAACAGACGAAGAAATTAAAGAGCTTGCACTGAGTTATTTAGACAAATACCAACCTTCCAAAAAAGACTTGCGATTATATTTGTTTAGAAAAGTTCTTTCAGATGATCAGGGTAGCGCCAATAAATCCATTATTTTAGAACAAATTGATAAAGTTATTAATAATTTAGAACATTTGGGTCTCATAAATGATGATCTTTATTCAGAAATGAAATCTAAAAACTTCTTAAAGAGGGGATATTCCCTTAATAAAATAAAAATGACCTTATCTCAAAAGGGAATTGATAGTGAGTTGTTAAAAAGAACTATTGAGAATATTAAAAATGATAATGAGGATCCTGATTTTTATTCCGCAATTAAAATATGTAAAAGAAGAAGGATAGGGCCTTATCGTCCAGATGCAAATAAAGAAATGTTTTTGAAAAAAGACATTGGTGTTCTGGCTCGAGCTGGTTTTTCTTACGAGACTTCAATGGAAGTTTTAAATATAGATAAAAAAGAATTAAAAATTTTAGAAAAAAAATTATAGTTTTTTATTTTTTTTATTTTTCTTTTCTTCTTCTACTAAATAATCCACATATCTCTTTAATTTTTGACGAACAAAGCTAAAAAGCAAAATTCCAAAGATAGACACCGATACGATAATGATAAGAACTTTTTGTAACATAATTAAATATTTTTACTTCTCCTAACAAGTAAAGAGGGGTTATAAAAACGAGGTTTTCCATAAACAATGGTTTTATGCTGATGGGTTGAAATAACTGCACCAGCATGCTCTGCCAACGCATGACCTGCTGCTATATCCCACTCTTTAGCTCGAGGTCTAGCAGCGTAAATATCAAATTCTCCAGAAGCAATTAAACAAAATTTGTAAGAACTGCGAACATCTAAAAAAGAAGTAGCTTTATGCTTTGTTAATATTTTTTTGATTATCTTAGAAGGGTTTGAAGAGTTAACCAAAGCAGATACAGAGTTCTTTTTTATTATATTGCATTGGAGTTTAATCTTTTTTTTATTTTTAATTTCATAAGCATGCCCTTTGCCATAGGAATAAAATAATCTTTTCTTTTTAGGTGCAAATACAATTCCAATAACTGGTTTCTTATTTACGATTAACGCTGCATTTAAAGTGTATTCATCTTTATTTTTTATGTAAGAGCTCGTTCCATCAATAGGATCAATTAGCCAAAAGGTCGTTCGTGAACCTACCTTGTTAGTTCCAATGGTCTCTTCAGAGACAATTTCAATATCCGGAGTAATTGATCTAATGGCATCCTGTAAAATTTTGTCTACTGCAAGATCTCCATTGGAAACAGGAGTTTGATCCGATTTGGTAAATATTTTTAATTTTTTTCCAGATAGTTCAATGGATTTTTTTCCTGCCTTGATAAAGAAAGGTAATAGTTTTTTTACGATAGAGGGGTAGTTCTTTTTACTCAGTTTTTTCATTATATTTTTCTAGCACAATTTCATTGGCATTGATGGTTTTTTTACCAGCATTAGTAAAATTAACAGTCACAATATTGTTAATAATAGACTGAACTTGACCTATACCCCAGTCACTATTATTTGGGTTAACTACGTAATCGCCTGGATCAAAATCAAAAAACATTTTCTAAATATTGTTAATTTATAATAATTAAGTGATATATATCATTTATGTCTTTAGCAACTCACACAAATACAAACTCAATTAATTCCTTGGGATTTGCAAAAGCACCTGAAGAGACAAAGGTAGTAGTAGCAATGTCAGGAGGGGTAGACTCATCTACGGTTGCTGGTTTGTTAAAAGAACAAAACTATCACGTCATTGGTATTACTTTACAATTGTATGATTATGGAAAAATTGGAAAAACGTCTGGAACATGTTGTGCTGGAAAAGATATTTATGATGCCAAAAGGGTCAGTGAACAATTAAATATTGAGCATCATGTATTTAATTATGAAAGTTTGTTTAAGGAAGAGGTTATTGAGAAATTTGCAGATAGCTATCTGAAAGGAGAAACTCCCATTCCCTGTGTTAGTTGCAATCAAACCGTAAAGTTTAGAGATTTATTTAAATCAGCAAAAGAATTGGGAGCAGACGCTTTAGTAACAGGCCATTATGTAAAACGTCTTGGCAATTTAAGCCAATCTAAAATGTATCAACCTTTAGATATCAATAGAGACCAGAGTTATTTTTTATTTTCTACTACTCAAGAACAATTAGATTATTTGCGCTTTCCTTTGGCAGATCTTCCTAAGCAAGAAACACGAAATCTTGCCAAAAAAATGAATTTATCAATTGCCGATAAACCAGATAGCCAAGATATTTGTTTTGTTCCTAATGGCAATTACAAATCTGTAATTGAAAAGTTAAGACCCGAATCGTATGATCCTGGCAATATAGTTGACTTGAAAGGAAAAGTTTTAGGAAAGCACAATGGAATTATTAATTTTACTATTGGGCAAAGAAAAGGAATTAAAGTAGGTGGACAAGAAGAAGCAATCTTTGTAATTAAAATTAATCCTGAAACTAAAGAAGTGATAGTAGGCTCTAGACAGGATTTAAATATTACAAAGATTCAGGTAAAAGAAATAAATTTTCTCTGCGATCCTAAAGAGCTTGAGGGAGATTTTTTTATTAAAGTAAGATCTACTGGAAGATTATTGCCATGCCAAGTGAGCGACAGCGCAACATCAGTGACTTTGCAATCAGGAGAGTCGGGAGTTTCTCCAGGTCAAGCATGTGTATTTTATAAAAAAGACGATAAGGGAATGAGGGTGTATGGCGGCGGATGGATTGTCTCCACCTCTTAAACAAAGAATACTGAAAAGAAAAAAAACTACTTTTTCTTAGCTTTTCTTTTTGCTCTTCTTCTTTTGGAGCCCACTTTTCTTCGGCCTCTATGTTTTTTTGGATATCCCATATAATGCAACCCTTTTAGATTAAAAAAAAATATTGTCACTAAAAATTATTAGTATCAGGGGTTGTATTGAAAGAATTTTTGTAGTCTAATTAAGAATTATAAAGGGGATCAATGTCATCAATTAAAGAGCACTTTCATTATAAAAATCAGGAAAATCTATATAATAATACACACTCTTTATATTCCTCAAAGACAATTTTTAAAAAAGCTAATATTTTTGAACTAATGGCGAAAGCCAACCTAGAGAAAAAAAATAAAAAAAAATCTAGCCTAAAATATTTAAGTATTTTTGCTGGTGCTGCAGCTTCCGTAGTATTATTTTATTCTTTATATTAAATTAATCTTCCATGATCAGCATTGAATTGACTGTGGCATTAATTACATTTTATTTTGTAATGTTTGTTACCCCTGGGCCCAACAATATAATGCTCACTACTTCTGGAATTAAATATGGATTTAAAAAAACCATTCCGCATATTCTAGGAATTCCATTAGGACATTTTTTTCAAATTTTTTTAGTTTCTTTAGGACTGGGAACTTTATTTCAAACTTACCCTCTTATTCAGCAAACTTTAAAAATAGCAGGCTGTCTCTATCTATTTTTTTTAGCTTACAAAATGTTTGGATCTCTAAATATAAAAAAAAAAATAAAAGAAACGGGAAGACCATTAAAGTTCTATGAAGCCTCTCTATTTCAAATTCTTAATCCTAAAGCTTGGGTAGTAGCAATTACGGCGGTTAGTGTTTTTTTTCCAAAAGACGAAAATTTTATTACAGGTATCTTTTATCTTGCATCTATTGCTCCCATTGTTTGTTTGCCCTCCATTAGCATATGGGCATTGTTTGGAAGTGGTATTCGATCTTTTGTGTCCAACCCAATAGTAAAGCAAATCATTGAAATCATCATGGCCCTTTTATTATTAGCTACAGGAGTCATGATTTTGATCTAATTAGCTTAATAAACGAATCATTATCTTTAATTGATTGACTTACCCTTTGTTCACTATATCTAACAGCCATTAATATTATTTTATAAAAATCCCTATGCAAAATTTTCAAGAACTGAATTTAAATAAGAACCTTAATGCTTCTTTAGTTAAAATGAAGTTTGATTCGCCTACACCCATTCAAATAAAATCAATTCCAATTATTTTAGAGCAAAAAGATATATTAGCATCTGCACAAACAGGTACTGGTAAAACGGCAGCATTTTGCATTCCCATGATCGAGATGATTGCTACCAAAAAAATCAATAGAGCAATTATCTTAGTTCCTACTCGAGAGCTTGCCAAGCAAGTTAACGATGTTATCGAAAAATTATTATTTCAACAGAGTGTTATTAAAAGTGTTTGTTTAGTAGGCGGAGAGCCCATGAATAAACAATTAAGAAGATTAAAAACTAAACCACAAATCGTAGTGGGAACTCCAGGCAGAGTGAATGACCATTTAAAAAGAAAATCCTTACTACTAAACAAGGTGGATCTTTTAATTTTAGATGAGATGGACCGAATGTTAGACATGGGCTTTAGTATCCAAATTGATGAGATCATTAAATTTTTGCCAAAACAAAAACAAACTTTAATGTTTTCAGCAACGATTGCCCCTTCTATAGAAAGACTATCTAAAAAATATTTAAACAATGCAGAGCGAGTAAGTGTTGCTGCAGCCAATGCTACATTGATTACTATTAAGCAAGAGGTCATTAACTTAAGACAAGAAGATAAATATAATACTTTAGTTGAGCAAGTAAAAACCAAACACGGATCTACGCTAGTGTTTGTGAAGACCAAACATAATGCAAAAAAATTAGCAAAAAATTTAGAAAAAGAAGGATTTGAATCAGATTCTTTACATGGAAATTTAAGACAAAATAAAAGAAACCAAGTTATTGCTAAATTTAGAGCAAATAAAATTCATGTCTTAGTAGCAACAGATATTGCTGCAAGAGGATTAGACATTCCTCATATTGAGCATGTAGTAAATTTTGATTTGCCTCAACAAGCAGAAGATTTTATTCATCGTATGGGTAGAACAGGAAGAGCAGGTGCTAGTGGTACTGCTTGGAGCTTTGTAACACCAAGTGATAAAAGAAAATGGCACGAAATTGAAAAGATTTTAAACCCTGGATTAAAAAGCTCATCCGACTCAAAACGATCAGGTGGACGTAGAGATGATTATAGTAAGAAGAGACCTTTTAAAAGAGGTGGGCCTAGGGACGGGTTTCGTTCTGATAAAGGTGGAAAATCTAGTTTTCGTGATAAGAAAAAAGCTAGCTTTAGAAGGGACGATAAAAAAGAAACTAGCTTTAAAAAAAGTGATAAAAAAGATTTCTCAAGCAGAAAACCAGCTGAATTTAGGTCTGAAGGAAAAAAATCAAAACCAAAAAATGCAGGTTATGGAAGAAAGACCCCTTCTGGCGATAGACCTAAAAGAGGAAATGGTTTTGGCAATAGAGAAGATAGAGTACCTTCTTTTAAATCCAGATCGAATAGTAAAGAAGGTTTTGCAGAAAAAGGTAAATCAGACTTTTATGAGAAACGAAAAAAAGGCAGTGGTTTTCACGA
>Ga0233432_10003992_pt1 | contig 13200 bp, 13 predicted proteins | sample SI_122_August201_6_FD_179870 | JGI IMG/M metagenome (GOLD analysis project Ga0233432, IMG submission 179870) | Seawater microbial communities from Saanich Inlet, British Columbia, Canada - SI_122_August2016_10_MG | ecosystem: Environmental > Aquatic > Marine > Inlet | place: Canada: British...
GCTGGAATTTTCGTAAGCGATCCAATTGAAGCAGCCGAGAAGATCAATGCTCTGGATGGGAAAATCGCTCAATGGTGGTCGTCAGACACGGTACAGGCGGCGCGGCAGGCCTGGTGTGCGGAGAACGCGATTGTAAGCAAGAACTGGTTCAGGACGTGGGTCAGATCGCTTGCGACTGTCCATGAGCCCCGGACGCAACAGGGATAATCGGGGCGTGCTGACTTCGGTAGAAATCCCGGGAAATGGTCCGCAGGATGGACGTGTCTGTAAATTGAAAATCAGTAATGTCTGACGAATTCGCTGCGTTTGCCAAGGCCGTATTACGCTGCCCGTCCTGTGACGGGGATGGATTGGCGCTTTCTGACAAATGGCTGAAATGTCTTGTCTGCGATGAAAAATTTGCCGCAGATCCAGATATGCGCTTTGCGACATTGCTGCCTCCGTCTGTTCAGGGTGATGCTGCGAAACAGAATATCCAGAAATGGTGGGGCGATCTGTATGAACAGCTTTACGGCGAGACTGATCGAAACCTGACAATTGAAAATCTCGCCGAGATGGTCGATTCCTTCGAAGACCTGATGAAAATCCGTCGTCATCTCGCGGCCGTCGAAATGCCGCTGGCGGATCTTGCGGGAAAACATGTCCTTGAAATCGGACCCGGCGGCGGCGGCCATTCCTGCCTGTTTAAGAAATATGGTGCGCAGGTGACGGTTGCCGATATCACACCTGAGCGCGCATTGTCTGCGACGCGGAAGCTGTCATTGATGGCGGGCCCGGACAGTGCGGGCTTCAACGCCGACGGCGAGGATCTGCCTTTCAGGGATAATTCGTTCGATGTCGTCTATTCGAATGGTGTTCTGCATCATTCGGAAAATACTGATAAATGCATCGACGAGGTTTTGCGGGTTCTCAAGCCCGGCGGTATGGCAGTCATCATGCTCTATTCCCGTCATTCCGCGATCTTCTGGCTCAACATAGCGCCCCGGGCATTGCTCACCGGTGAATTATTCCGCTGGCCCGAAGCGCAGTGGATCGGCCGCCTGACAGAAGGCCGCCCGAAATTCGGAACGACTAAAAATCCCTTCACGCGGGTTTATTCCAAAGCGGAAATGCGCACTGCGTTTCACCAGTTCGATATCCGGTCCTTGCGGAAATCGAGTTTTCAGTTTGACAATTTCGCCTTCCCGAAACTCAGCCAGTTGCGCAATGCGGTGTTCCGGATGTTTGGCCGCAAGCCTCATCCGGGCGGTGTCTTGGTTTATGGAGCACCTTATCAGCCTGAAACGAAGCTTGAGCTCGCGCTCGGCCCGGTGGCAGGTTTTTCCTGGAATATCGTAGCCAAAAAACCAGATCAAGACGATGGGAACACGACCAATGCGTGAACAGGACATCCGGCCCGCGGACATACTGGCCACCTATCTCGATCTCAGTCGCCGGGATGCGCTGACGTTCTTTCCGGACCCTGACAGTTTGCCGTTGGGGGAATGTCCCGGCTGCGCATCGCCCGCTGCGGATACAGCCGAGATGTATAAGAAACACGGATTCAGGGTTGTCGAATGCAACGATTGTAAAACCATGTTCGTCAATCCGCGCCCTGCACCGGATCAGTTAATGGCGTTTTACCGGGACAGTCCGTCGACCGATTACTGGGCGAACACTTTCTTTCCCGCAGTGGCTGAGGCGCGGCGGGAATTGATATTTGCCCCGCGCGCGCGCCAGGTTCTTGATCTGGTGACGCGTGCTTCAGGGGCGCCCGAAAACGTCGTCGACATTGGTGCAGGCTACGGGCTGTTCCTGGAAGAGCTGGCGAAACTGTTGCCGTCGGCCCGGTTGCGTGCGATAGAACCCGGTCTTGCGCTGGCCGAGCGGTGCCGCCAAATCGGATTTGAGACGTACGAGGGGTTCGCCGAAGAAGCCGTGAGGGAGTCCGGCTGGAACAGCGGTGCGGATCTCGTAACGTCTTTTGAAGTGATCGAACATCTGCCTGATCCGATCGGGTTTGTTCGTACGATGCACGATCTCGCGCGACCAGGCGGGATGGTTTTTTTCAGTGGCCTGTGTGGCGACGGATTCGATATCCGTACATTGGGTCAGCAATCGAACGCGGTCAGCCCGCCGCATCATCTTACTTTTCTGAGCCAGCAGGGTGTGCGTGCGCTGCTGGCCCGAGCCGGGCTCGAGTGTGTAAGTTTTCAGACGCCGGGCAAGCTCGATGTAGACATTGTCCGGACCGCGTTTCAGGCTGACGGGGAATTTTCGGTGGAACCACAAATCCGCGCGCTTGTCGTTGAGGGTGATGAAAAGGCACGCGCAGATTTTCAGGATCAACTGGTCTCAGAATGCCGGTCATCGCATATGTGGGTCCTCGCCCGCCGCCCCGGGCCGCCCATGGATACCCAAGCCTGATATGCCTGTTTTGCTCCATTGCACGAAGGCTTTGCCGCCGCGCGAAGCCTATGAGCAGTGGGCTGCGATAGGCGATACGCCGGTTGGCCTGGATCCGAAGGCGCGGGTGCCCGGGCTTGGAGAATCGCTGGAGCGCACGTTCGATGAGGTTGCGCCCGAATGGTGGAAACTCGGGCGCCAATTGTCGGCTGAACCGACGGCCAGCCTGGGTCATGCGCCGGCCTGTGTCGCCAATTTAAGCGATTTCGGTTTGATGCTTGCCTGGTCTCGGCTGGCCAGGCTTTGGGGGGAAGAGTCCCGCCGTATTTTGCTGGTGACCGATGACCCGTGGGTTTTCCGCCATTTATCGGGGCTCGATGGTATTTCGGCAGGTGCCGCGCCCGGATTATGGGCGCCGGAGGCGAAGCTTTTAATCCGGGGGTATGCCGCGCGTATCAGAGCTGCTCTGCGCTTCGGCGGCAATGCGCTAAGGATGCGTTCGCACCGTCGGGGCAGCCACCAGAAGGGCGCCGCGATGCTGGTCTATGGCCACCCGAACAGCACACCCGATGGACAGGACGGATATTTCGGGACGCTGATGCATGAGCTTCCCGAAATCGTCCGCGTCCTGCATGTGGACTGTCCTCCGGCAAGGGCGCGCGAGCTATCGCAAGACGGACGAACCTGTAGCCTGCATGGCTGGGGAAATCCAGCGGCCGCTGCAGGGCTTGTACGTGCGCACTGGCGTCCCTCTGCCAAATGGCGGTCGCACACCGCGGGCTGGCTGATCAGGCGCGCGGTTCGACAGGAAGCCGGGACGGCAACCGGCGCAGCAATCCGGTGGCAGCAAATCTGCCAGCGCAACTGGTTGCATAAAGCCCGGCCGGAAAAGGTTACGTGGCCCTGGGAAAACCACAGCTGGGAGAGAGCATTCGTACGCGATTGCAGGCAGGCCGGTGCCGCGACGTTTGGCTATCAGCATTCCGTGGTTGGACGTCAGATGCTCAACTATGCGCCGAAATCAAATTGGGATGCTTTGGGGAGTATACCCGATAAAATACTATGTTCCGGCAGCGCGACGGCCGGCCAGCTTTTAGATTGGGGAATTCCCCAGAACCGTATCGCCATCGGTGGCGCCCGGCGTGCCGCAGACGGGGCGATCCCCGACTTTGCCTGGGACGCGCCTGTGTTTATGCCATTGCCATTCGACGAACGTGTATCAGTTGAAATGATAAGTGCCGCGCAGTCGGTGCGGGGGAAGGTGTTCCTTGTTAAAGAACATCCGATGACGCCACACGATTTTACCGAAACGGAAACCGTGCGCCGGACAGTTCGCCCACTATCCGCGCACGGCACTTTGTCCGCTGTCGTCTTCGCCGCCTCAACCGTGGGGTTGGAAAGCCTGATCGCCGGGCTGCCCACTTTCCGGTTTCGCTCCCAATCATGCATGGCGCTCGACATTTTGCCTGTTGGTCAGACCGTCGCCGTGGTCGATGCGGAGACGCTGGGCGCCTCACTGAAAAACTCCCTGCCGGTCACGGCGCTCCCACGGGACGGTTTCTTCGCGCAAGTCGATACCGCCTTGTGGCGTACTTTTCTTAAAACGGAAGCATGCAATGGAAAACAAGCTTAAGGACCGCCTCGCCCAGGGGCACCCCACGATCGGCGGGTGGTTGACGGTGGGATCGCCGATTGTTGCCGAGGCGACGGCTTCTTCCGGGTTTGACTGGGTCGCCGTGGATATGGAACACGCGCCGATCTCCGAAGGTGACCTTCAGGGCGTCTTTATGGCGATCGCGTATTGCGGCGCCGCGCCCATGGTTCGGCTGCCTCATGCGGACCCCTATCTTGCGCGACGCCTGCTGGATGCGGGTGCGCACGGGTTGATTGTCCCCGTGGTCGAAAGCGCATCGGCATTTTCGGCTTTTTCCCGTCATTGTCTTTATCCGCCTGCGGGATCACGCGGCGTCGGCTTGTCGCGTTGCAACGGATGGGGTGTATCGTTCGACGATTATATTGATGGCTTCTCTCCGGTGCTGGTGCCGCAGATCGAAACCGTTGCGGGGGTCGAAGCGGCGGCAGAGATCGCTGCGCTGACCGAGGTCGATGCGCTGTTTCTGGGCCCGTACGATCTGTCCGCCAGCCTGGGTAGCCGCGGGGATTTCTGGACGCCGGCTTTCGAAGACGCCATTGCCACGGTGCGAAAAACCTGCGCCACCCACGGCAAGGCTGCCGGCATTCACCAGGTTGAACCCGACCCTGATGCCCTTCGAGCCCGTATTGACGAAGGGTTCGGATTTATCGCCTATGGCACCGATATGATTGCGATGCGTGCTGCCCTGACACTTCCCGAAAGTTTCCGATGAACCGTTCCGTTTGTGTAATCCCGGCGCGCATGGGGTCGAGCCGATTTCCCGGCAAGCCGCTTGAAAAAATGCTCGGCCTGCCGATGATCCTGCATATTCATGATCGCTGTCGTCTGTATGACGGATTCGAACGTGTGGTCGTCGCGACATGCGATCAGGTGATTCACGATGTGGTGAGGGCCCATGGCGGCGAGGCCGTTATGACGGCGGATACGCATGAACGTTGCACAGACCGCACCGAGGAAGCGATCTCCAATCTTGATCTCGACCTTGCTGATGGCGATTTTGTCCTGATGGTCCAAGGCGACGAAGTTCTGGTCTCACCCGACATGTTGCGTGAAATGTGTGACATCTATCGGCGGGATCGCCCGCCGGCGGTTAACCTGGTCTCGCGTATGTACCGCGTCGAAGATCACGAAGATCCGAATACGGTAAAAGTAGTCAGCGCTCCGGACGGGCGGGCGCTCTATTTCTCGCGTGCGCCGATTCCGTCCCGGGCGCGGGCGGTCGATGTTCCGATGTTTCAGCAAACTGGCATCATCGGCTTTTCAGCGGCATTCCTGCGGCGGTTCAGCATTCTGGAACCGACTCCGCTCGAAATTATTGAATCGGTCGATATGATGCGGGTGATTGAGCATGGCCTCGCCATACAGCTCGTCCAGACGGACACCGAGACAATCGGTGTCGATACGCCTGCCGATCTTGAGCGCGGCGAACAGATATTGAAGGATGATCCGTACACGAATTTGTATCTGGAGACGGCATGACCGACCAACTTCGGATTGGGATCGCCGGCTACGGCGTCGTCGGCCGCCGCCGCCGACATTTTATCGACAATCATCCCGCATTGCGCACGGTTGTCGTCTGCGACCAGACGTTCGACGGCGATGGGGTGCTGGATGACGGTGTTGCATTTCATGCGGACTATCGCTCATTGCTCGGCGAGGATCTGGATGCGCTATTTGTGTGCCTCACCAACGATATTGCGCCAGAGGTCACGATGGCAGGGCTAGAAAATGACCTGCACGTGTTTTGCGAAAAACCGCCGGGCCGCGATCTCGCCGATATGGCAGCGATTGTCGCCTGTGAGCGCCGGTTCCCGAACCTGAAACTGAAATACGGGTTCAATCACCGCTATCATCATTCGGTGCGCGATGCGCTGGCGCTTATTCGGTCGGGCGATCTCGGAAAGATTATCAACCTTCGCGGCGTTTACGGGAAATCCAAGATCATAAGCTTCGAATCCGACTGGCGTACGAAACGCAGCATTGCAGGCGGTGGAATTCTGCTTGATCAGGGCATTCATATGCTCGACCTGTTGCGTCTGTTCGCAGGCGAGTTCCGGGATATTCAGAGTTTCGTGGATAACGGTTTCTGGAATCATGATGTCGAGGACAACGCCTATGCGCTGATGCGCACGGAGGATGGAACCGTCGCGTTTTTGCATTCTTCTGCAACGCAGTGGCAGCACCGATTCAATCTCGAAATTGCGCTCAGCAAAGGTTCTATCGTGCTGTCCGGAATCCTGTCCGGCTCCAAAAGCTATGGCGCCGAAACAATGATCGTAACGCGCCGATCGGACGAGGCGGCCGGGGATCCGCCTGAAGAGGTTCATCGCTACGACGAAGATCCGTCCTGGGCCTGCGAAATCGATGAATTTGCGGAGGCGATCCTGAACGACGGGGAAATCCTCTCCGGTACGTCGGATGACGCCACCCGCACGATGGAACTTGTCTATCGGATCTACTGTGCCGACCCGGTCTGGAAGTCGCGCTGGAACCTCGAAGATACTCTGCCAGATTCAAGTTGCTGACACTTCTCCTGTATCTGCCAAACCCGGCTATGGAACTGAACCCAATATGCTAAATGCGCTAAAATCAATCGTGCGGTCGCTCGGTATCGATTCACGGAAACTCTATCAGACTGTATCCGCGCGGAGTGTGGACGCGGCGGTGCGCGAGCAAGGGCTTGGGGACCTTCGTGCCCAGCTGCGCGAACAGATTCCCGATCTTGCCGATCAGTATACGCAGGGCATCGATCCGGTTGAATATGCACGGTACTGGGAAACAAAGATGCGCAGCATTCATGCTTTCCAGATCGACAGTGCGCTTCAGGCGCTCAATGGACTGGGCGGCGACCGCCTGACCGTCGTCGATGTCGGCGATTCATCCGGCAATCATGGCGCCTATCTGAAAGCCCTGGCACCGGCCGGCCGGATAGAACGGATGGTCAGTGTCAATCTGGACCCGGTCGCGGTCGATAAAATCAAGGCGAAGGGCGGCGAAGCAATATTATGCCGCGCCGAAGCGTTGGATACCCACGGGCTTCAGCCCGACCTGATGCTTCTTTTCGAAACGCTGGAGCACATTACGGATCCGCTCCGGTTCCTGCACACGATGGCATCCGGCGGCAACATCGAGAACATTCTTCTGACGGTGCCTTACCGGGTGAACAGCCGTTTCGGCGGAGACCTGATCCGCCGTGCCGCCGCCAACATGCCCGCCGAGATCACACCGGAGCAGGTGCATATCTTCGAACTATCTCCTGAAGACTGGCAACTCCTTGCCCGACTGGCAGGCTACAGGACGGAGTTTTGCAGGATTTATCGCCAGTACCCTCGGCGCTCAATTTTCCGGCTGATGAGACCGGTCTGGCGCAGGCTGGACTTCGAGGGATTTATTTCCCTTTCCCTGCAACGGGATGACGCGCTCAGTGGCCGCTATACAGGCTGGTAACCGGAGCGTCTGCCATAATGAATTTCGACAGGGTCACAGTAGATTGTCGCCGAACGCTATTGTTCGGCGCCACAGTCGCAAACGGGCCAAAATCTTACTACTTTGTCGCCACCGGACTGGGGTCGTGTCTGCAGATTTGCTTGTTCGGCTTGATTAAGAGCGCCAACCGTCGCATGTATTCCTGTACTGACAGCGAAGGACGCTTGGCGAGCCCAAATGGCCAACATCATCAACCTTTACCGTTGGTCAGGACCGAGGACTGAGATTTGAAAAAATTTATATGCAAACACCCGTGGACACATTTCGAGGTGAATAACCCGAATGGCGATGTCACGATGTGCTGCAATAACGACACCGTCCTTGGCAACGTCAACGATGAGACGATCGCCGATGTCTGGAACGGTGACAAGTTCTCGCGTATCCGCAAGCGGATGGTGGAAGAAGGCGCGCACGCATTCTGCCCGCATACCTGTCCCGTGCTGCAGGGCGGGAAAAAATATGAAAACCTGGATTGGTACGAAGACCTCGATAGCGAGGGGCCAATTCGCGAGAACGCTGAAAAGAACGAGCTAGAGTACGAAGAACAAAAGACTGTTCTGGAAACCAAGCCCCGATGGGTCCGATTTACCTATTCCTATGCCTGCAATCTGGATTGCTACCATTGCTATCAGCGCGAGGATGCTACCCAGCGGTTGAAGCTGTCGACCGATTTCATGGATCAGCTCCCCGAATATGTCGAGACGGCGCAGATCGTCTATCCGTTCGGCGGCGAGCCATTCTTTTTCTCGCCCGTCATTGATTTTCTCGGGACCCACAACACCAATACCGAAACGCGGTTTTTGTTGATTACCAACGCGACGTTACTGACCGACAAGGTTTTCGAAATTCTTGAACGTCTGCCCATCAGCACGATGGCCGTATCGCTTGATGCCGCAAATGCCGCAAGTTTCGATACGCTCCGCGTTCGCGGGCGGAATGCGAACTGGGATCAGGTTGTCACAAATCTCGAACGAATTGCCGATCTTAGAAAAAGAAAAGACTTCGAGTTTACCGTTTCAATGACGCTCAACAGCGTGAACGCGCTTGAAATTGAGGACTTCGTTGATCTCGCTCTTCGATACGACGCCGAGCCGTTGATCATGCTTGTCGCCAATCCGTATGAAACGACAGATTTCCAGCGCAAGTTCCTGCTGTTTACGCCGCCGCAGTTTGATGAAATGGAAGCGCAGATACGCCGTGCGCTTGCCAAGGTTGGGGAAAAGTCGTGGCCTGATGCGGAGATCTATCTCGAACAGCTATTGATCAGACTGACGGACCACCGCGCTGGCGATAACGATCCGATGCGATATGCGACCAAAAAGGTGGCGAGGAAGGTTTTCCGCAGGCTGCCTGAACAGCTTCAGGACCCGCTGCGTCGGGTGGTCCAGAATCACCGCCGTAGCACCGCCGAAAAGGCCAAGCGATAGGCGGCGATCGGTTGCATGCCACAAAATATAATTGAACAGGAATGACGTCCCCCGTGAATAAAATCGACGAACTTACAGAGCGCCACGCTGGCGATCCGTGTGCTTATGCTGGCGCCTATCTTGATTATCTCGCATCGTGTTTTTCGTCGCTTGATTACGAAGCGCTGGCGCGGTTTGTGAACTTGCTGTTGGCGGCCCGTGAATCGGGGAATGCGGTATTTTTTATTGGCAATGGCGGGTCCGCCGCGACTGCCTCTCATTTCGCCAACGATATTTCCATTGGCACCCGCACCGGCGATGAAAAGCCGTTCCGAGCCATCAGCCTGACTGACAATGTTGCGGTCATGACCGCATTGGCGAATGATGAAGGCTATGATCGGATGTTTGTAGAGCAGCTAAAGGTCCAGATGCGCGATGGAGATTCTCTCGTCGCAATTTCGGCATCGGGGAATTCACCTAACGTGATCGCTGCTGTTGAGTATGCGCAGTCCCGCAGCGCTACCATCGTGGGACTGACGGGTTTCGATGGCGGCCGTCTGAAGGAGCTTTCTGATATATCGCTTCATGTGCAGACAGCGAAGGGTGAATACGGTCCTGTGGAAGATATCCATATGATTTTCGACCATCTGGTTGGCAGTTATCTGAATGCCGAGGTCAGAACCCGCAACGGAAAGGTCTAGGTAACGCTATGCGTGTCGTCATCTTTGATCTTGACGGTACGCTTGTCGATACCGCCCCCGATATAATTGAGGCGCTAAATCGCGCCCTCATTGCGAGCGGTCTCGAAACGGTCGATGATTCAGTGGGTCGTGGTTTTATAGGCGGTGGCGCCCGCGAATTGGTGAAACTGGGCATAATGGCATCTGTCGGGGATGCTCCCGAAGACATTCTTGTCGATGCGACTTTCGCCCGGTTCATGACTTATTATGGCGAAAGTTCGACGGATAAATCCGTCCTATATCCTGGTGTTCGCGAATCGCTAGAGCAGTTTGCAGACGAAGGACTTCCGATGGGCGTTTGCACCAACAAGCCGCATGAAATTTCGCTCACCGTATTGGAGGCTCTCGACCTGCAGCGATATTTTCGTTCCGTGATCGGAGGAGATGTTCTGCCGGAGCGCAAACCGCATGCCCGTCATATCCTGGAAACCGCCTCACAGACGCTGCCGGGTTATCGTCAGGCAGTTATGATCGGTGACAGTGCGACCGATGTTGCCGCCGCACGTAATTCCGGGATCCCGGTAGTTGTCGTTTCATACGGATACAGGCAGGTTCCGGTGGAGGAACTTGGTGCTGACGCTGTTATTTCGGATATGCGCGAATTGCCGGCAGAGCTCACCCGCTTATGGAATATGCCATGAATGCAGCATTTCTTCTTTCCGGCCGGTCGGCGCTTGTCACCGGTGGTACGCGCGGTATCGGCTGGACAATCGCCGAGAGGCTCGCGGCAGACGGCGCCCGGGTTACGGTGACGGGTACCCGAGCAGACGGCAGGGGTCCCCGCGGCAGTCAGTACCGAGCAGTGGATTTTACCGATGATGTCGCGACGGAAGCGTTTGCTGATGATATTGGTCTCAACCCGCCCGACATCTTGATCAATAACGCGGGTCTGAACCGCAATGCGCCGGCTGCGGAAATAGACATGGCGGATTTCGATGACATCCACCGGATCAATCTGCGCGCGCCGGTTCGGCTGATCCGGGCAGCGCTACCCGGCATGCGCGATCGGGGCTGGGGGCGTATCGTCAATCTTTGTTCTATCTGGAGCAAGGTGGTCCGGCCGAGCCGGGGGGCGTATGCCGCCAGCAAATTCGGTCTTGACGGTTTTACGGCCGCGGTCGCTGCCGAAGTCGCGTGTGACGGCGTGCTCGTGAACGCCATTTCACCTGGTTTCATCGATACGGAACTGACACGCAATACGGTGTCGCCGGAACAACTGGAAACCCTCCTCGCTGATGTTCCGGCCGGCAGACTTGGGCAGCCCGAAGAAATAGCAGCGTTCGTGGCTTGGCTTGTCAGTCCGGAAAATACCTATATTAGCGGCCAGAATATCGCGATTGATGGCGGGTTTACCCGGGTATAGTGGGGCATCTGAAACCAATGGAAAATCAGTCACCTTCAGCGCCGATGGTCATCGAATCTCACAAGGGCCCCTACACGGCGCACTTCAATGATGAAGCATTAGACAAGCTGAATGCGGCAATCCCGGCCAACGCGCATTTCATTATGGATTCGCGTGTTGCGGATCTATATCGGGATTGTTTGCAGGGAGTCTTGGCTTCGCCGTCGGTCTTGCTTGTCGAAGCACTGGAAACCAACAAGTCCCTTGACCGTATGCCCGATTATATTCGGCATCTCGTATCAAAAGGGGTTCGTCGCGACCATACACTGATCGCAATCGGCGGCGGCATTCTTCAGGACATCACGTGTTTTCTGGCCGCGACGTTGCTCCGGGGCATCGACTGGAAATTTTACCCGACGACCCTGCTGGCGCAGGCGGATTCCTGCATCGGGTCGAAAAGTTCTATCAATGCAGGCGATGCCAAGAATATCATGGGCACATTCACCCCGCCCAAAGAAATTCATATCTCCACGCGTTTGCTGCAAACACTCGATGAAGCCGACGTGCGGTCGGGTGTCGGAGAGATGCTGAAGGTGCATGCCATCGAGGGGCCGGCCGCGTTTGCCGGGATTTCCGATGATTATGACCGTTTGTTCACGGAACGGGCGGTAATGATGGCCTATATCCGACGATCACTTGAGATCAAGAAAGCCTATATTGAGACCGATGAATTCGACCGGGGTCCACGAAACATTTTCAATTACGGACACAGTTTCGGCCATGCGATCGAGGCGGCAACCAATTTCGGAATTCCCCACGGTATCGGTGTGACAATCGGGATGGATATGGCGAACTACGTTGCGGCCGAAAGCGGTGTCGGCAGTATCGAGACTTTCATTTCCCGTCACGATTGTTTGAAGCGGAATTACCGGACGTTCGAAGACTATCCCGTTCCTGTTGAACCGTTCCTTCAGGCATTGGGGAAGGACAAGAAGAACGTGGGTAGCGATCTCGTCCTTATTCTTCCTGACGCTGAAGGGAAAATTCGAAAAACCCGGCGCGCCAATGACAATGCGTTTCGCCAGCTCTGTGCCACGTTCCTCGGGCAGGTACGCCTGGCGTGACGATGTACTCATTCTATTTTTCTATCGGGAGCTTGCGCCGATGACCCGCGTTGCAATTCCGTCCATTTCATTCTGCCAGACCGAGATTCTGCGCGAAGAGACATTGGCGAAGTATCCGGATACGCGCTTCAATAAAGAACAGCGCCGAATGAGCGATGACGAACTGGTGGCGTTTCTGTCTGGCAGGGACGCCGCGATCATGGGCCTTGAAAATCTCACCGAGGAGATGCTGGATCAATTACCGGAGCTTAAAATTATTTCCCGAATGGGAGTTGGACTCGACAACGTGGACCCGGCACTCTTGCGCGCACGAGGTATTCGCATGGGTTGGAAGGGTGGCACGAACCGCCGGTCCGTTGCGGAATTGATGATCGCGTTTTCGATTTGTGCTCTCCGCCATATCGGTCCGCTATTTGCGGAGATGCGCGACGGCGCACGCCCACGTCATCAGATGGGGCGCGAGCTCGGTGGTAGGATCGTCGGCCTGCATGGGTGCGGTTATGTCGGTAAGGAAATCGTGCGTCTTCTGCAGTCATGGGACTGCAAAATACTGGCATGCGACCTGAAGGATTTGTCCGATTTCTATCGTGATCACGGTGTTGAAGCCGTGTCGATGGATGAACTGGTGGAGCAGTCCGAAGTTCTCTCGCTACACCTTCCATTGGATCACACGACGCGAGGGCTTTATGGCGCGGCCGTACTCGATCAAATGCGCGAGGATGCAGTTCTGATTAATACCTGCCGTGGTGGTATTATTGACGAGGCCGCCCTGAAGGAACGTCTGCTCGATGGCCGGCTGGCTGCAGCTTGTATTGATGCCTTTGCCGTCGAGCCCCCGACGGATGATGTACTTCTCAATGCGCCCAATTTTCTCTGTACACCGCATATCGGCGGCAGTTCGGAGGAAGCGCGTTTCGTCATGGGCCGGGCGGCGATCGATGGCATCGAGAACAATTTTCTGCCGGAACCCGGTGTATATCCATTTACCTGATTTCCTGCGATGAGCATTTAATTGTGATATTGCCATGATGGATGCGGTGATCCGAAAGGCGCGTCACGTGCT
>Ga0233432_10003998_pt1 | contig 13191 bp, 7 predicted proteins | sample SI_122_August201_6_FD_179870 | JGI IMG/M metagenome (GOLD analysis project Ga0233432, IMG submission 179870) | Seawater microbial communities from Saanich Inlet, British Columbia, Canada - SI_122_August2016_10_MG | ecosystem: Environmental > Aquatic > Marine > Inlet | place: Canada: British...
TCAAGTTTGATAGAAATATAAATGTCAAAAAATAACATAATCTTGTCGAATATCAACATTTAAGTATGACGGAGGGTGACGAAAAAATTACAAAAATTTTGTAATCACTTGACCTATTTAAAAATAGAATCCTACGAAAATACCTTATTTTTATACAAAAAAACTAGATAGGGTGATGAAAAGATTAGTGAGAGGTAGGTTGGTCATATTGATTTGACTCGTGTGATCCGAATTAAATTTTATTCAAACAAAATTAAGCTTTAGAAAAGTGAAGATCCTTAGGGTTAGATAAAAAACTTTAAGGTGTCATCTCGGTATCTCTAGAGACAACTCTAGGGGTACTTCCTAAAAGGCCTGCTAGTGAAAATATAATCAGCACAATGTGAGTATTGATAAAAAGACTTCACCATGAGCGGGAGTCAGGGACGGACAACCATTCTCCATCATTCTGAACTGAAATTTTATTTAACAGGCCAGGTTTGGCCATGTTCATCGCTTTGTGAATTAATGGTGACTCGTGAAATGATAAGTGGACAAAATGAACAGGAATTGATATAATCGTCTTTTTTAAGCATGGAAGAATGTCATCAAATGACCATAAACGAATTTTAAGAATTTTTATCCAAGGTTCGATTTTCTAATTGAGCCTACAGTTTGAACGTTTTCTGAGAAGATTTGTGTGCAGGTTAGAATTTTTTGGTACGATGGTTGTTCTCATTGAAGTATTGAAAACGTTTAAGAGGTTTCTGCTCAGCTTTGACCCTCATCCGTCGTGACAGACCTTCCTGATAGACCTTTTATTTTATCTCAGAACTTGATGAACAAACTTTCTTTAAATGGCCAATGGCGAGTCGCTCAAAAGGGGACAACTCTTGAGGTTGATGCTTTAGTTCCTGGGTGTGTCCATACTGATCTACTGAAAGCAAAAAAGATCAGCGATCCCTTTTTTCAAGATCAGGAATTTGATTCTTTTTGGGTAGGTGATTCAGACTGGACCTTTAAGCGAAATTTTGATATAGACGGTTCATTTCTTGAGCATAAATCTATCCTATTGCATTGCAAAGGGCTCGACACCTTGGCCAAGATATCCATCAATGGAAAACTCATTGGCTCTAGTGACAACATGTTTAGAACTTGGGAATATGATATCAAAGATGCTTTGATTGTCGGCGAAAACCTCATCAGTTTCACTTTTGCAAGTGCGGTTAAATACACGAGTAAGAAAGACAAGGAGCGTCATTTGCCGAAATGGGCTGTTGGCGATCAGCGTGGAGCACATCCATATATCCGAAAGGAGGCTTGTAACTTTGGTTGGGACTGGGGTATCCAAGCGGTCACTTGTGGGATTTGGCGTGACATTGAGATATTGGCAATGGAGACAGCTAGATTCAATGATGTGCAGGTGCTTCAAAAGCACTTTAATCATGGGGAAAAAGTTGAACTGAATGTAAAAGTTCGTGCTGAGAGGGTGAGTCAATCAGCTCTATCAGCTCAAGTGACAGTGAAGTACCTAGGGAAAGAGGTATTAAGTTCTTCAAGTAAATTGAGAGCAGGCAAGAGTGAGGTAAGCCTAAAGCTGACGAGCCCACATTTGTGGTGGCCCAATAACATGGGGCATCAGCCCCTCTATGATGTGATCGTCACGTTACACTCTCTTGATGGAGATGAGCTAGATCGATGGGAGCGAAAAATAGGTCTGAGAACTTTGGAGTTGGACACCCATGCCGACGAGTGGGGAGAGTCGTTTCAGTTTGTTGTAAATGGTGTGCCATTTTTCTCCAAAGGAGCCAACTGGATTCCCACCGACGCCTTTTACAACAATGCAACTCCTGAGCGGATACGTGACCTTCTGGAGAGCACGGTTGATGCGAATATGAACATGCTTAGAGTCTGGGGGGGTGGTTATTATGAAGACGATGTCTTTTACGAACTCTGTGATGAACTAGGAATTTGTGTATGGCAGGATTTCATGTTTGCTTGTTCGACTTACCCCACATTTGACCAAGACTACATGGCAAATGTGGCCATCGAAGCTGAGCAAAACATACGTCGACTTCGTCACCATGCTTGCCTTGCCGTTTGGTGCGGAAACAACGAGATGGAGCAAGGACTTGTTGATGAGCAGTGGACTGAGAGTGCAATGAGCTGGGAAGATTACAAGCCACTTTTTGATAAATTATTGCCAAAATTGGTGAAGAAATTTGACGGCGTTACAAAGTATTGGGTGGGGAGTCCTTACACTCCCCATGGGGACCGTACGTATTTTAATGACCCAACATGTGGAGATGCACACCTTTGGGAGGTGTGGCACAACATGAAGCCTTTTGAGTGGTACCGAAGTTGTGAGCATCGTTTCAATAGTGAGTTTGGCTTTCAAAGTTTCTCTGAGCCCAAAACAACTCGATCATTCACACTCCCTAAAGATGAAAATGTTACTTCATACATCATGGAGCACCATCAGCGAAATGGTACGGGGAATAGCAAGATCATGCATTACATGCTAGACTGGTTTCGCCTTCCCACGGGGTTTGATGAGACTCTCTGGACGAGTCAGATTCTTCAGGGAATGGCGATCAAATACGCTTGTGAACATTGGAGACGTTCGATGCCAAGGGGTATGGGAACGCTTTATTGGCAGCTCAATGACTGCTGGCCCGTAGCAAGTTGGTCCTCGATTGATTACTATCACCGTTGGAAAGCTTTGCATTACATGTCGAAGAAATTCTATGCACCCTTGCTTTTGTCGGGAGTGGAAGATGGTGAAAAGGGTTGTGTTGATATTCACCTGACGAATGACGGTTTGGTCGTGCGTGATGTTGAGCTCAAGTGGTTTATCACAGATTCGAGTGGGAAATTATTGAGCGAGGGAATCAAAAAAGTCCGATCCGGACGAAATGCAAATAAAAAAGTACATACGCTTCAGCTCAATAAGATATTGGCTGCGCAAACGGAGCGGGATTGCATCGTCTGGATTGAAGGGCATGAGGGAGGACTTCTGACATGCGAGAATATGGTGTTATTTGCTCGCCCTAAACACTTAGAGTTGTCAGTTGATCCAGGAATTAGTTTTAAAGTTAAAAATGCGACTGAGGGAACATTTGAGCTGACCTTGAGGAGTAAAAAAGTGGCTCTTTGGACTTGGCTTGAATTAAAAGAGGCTGACTTCCGTGCGAACGACAACTTTGTTCACCTTCGCTCTGGTAGCTCAGTTACCTTGATCGTTAAGCCATCCATCAAACTCAGCCTGACTCAATTTAAATCTCAGGTCATGATTAAAAGTCTGGTGGATCTCAGTCGCTAATCTGTTTTATAAAACGATAAGAATTATTTGAGCTTAGTTCGCTAATTTTAATTGTAGCGACATGGTTGATGACTGATTGATTTAGAAAATTGCTACGATGGTAGATGTGATGAGTTCACCTAGTTTAGCGATGTTCTGTTGGTGATGATTCTGTCTGTGGAGATAGAGAACTAAAAATCGGAGGAGCGACATGTCTTAACTGCTCCTTTGATATGAGTTTCAAAATAGCCAGGAGGTTTCGAAGAGAAAGACATTTCTGCTTTCGAGAAGGGGTGAATGAGACTTAGGGACGCAGCATGTAAAGATAGTTTCTTTTTGCCATCTTCCTCCTTTCCATACTTAGAGTCTCCAACAACAGGAGATCCTAGTTCTGAAAAGTGAACACGGATTTGATTTTTTCTTCCTGTGATCAACTCAATGCCAAGCAAACTCTTGTTTTTAGTTTCATCTAAAACTTGATAGCGAGTTTCGGCTAGTTTTCCTCGGCTGGGATCATCGACTGAATAAACCCGGTGTTCTTGATTTTCACGAAGATAAGTTGATATCGTCGACTCTTTATTAGATAAGATGCCATGAACGATGGCGAAGTATTTTTTTTGAAATGTCTGCCATTCATCTTGGAGGAACCGCTTGCTCTTCTCGTTTTTTGTAAAAACAAGAAGACCTGAGGTGTCTCGGTCTAGTCGGTGAACGATAAAGACCCTATGTCTAGATTTATGATTACCTTTTTTTACGTAATCGTTCAAATAATAATAAACGGTCTTATCTTTAACCTTTTCACTGCCCATGGTTAATAGGCCACTGTCCTTTTCCACCACTAAGAGATCTCGATCTTCAAAGAGTAAAGTGACGCCTTTGGAGCGATATCTCTTATTAAAATTGTGGTATGGATTGTTTGGCATGGATTTTGACTAAATTATATGGTAGACCTTTGACTCAGAACCCATTGGGAATGATCTGATGTGGGTCACAAAGAGGTTATCATGTGGTTTGTTATGATTTTGCTATGAGACCACCCCAAAAGAATCAATTAAAATGGATATGTTCAATGTCTAGCTATCCATTGGCTTGGAAGAGAAGAGTGATTTCTAGATAAATCCATGGGCGATGTTAGGCATTCTGAGAGACACGTTTTTCCGTGAGATTTTGACGGGTCACGCGAAACCCTCGAAAAATTCTGAGCCTCATGGTGATGAGTGCTCTTTGATTATGATAGATGGCTTGATAAATAAGAGAGGGCTGAATTTTCACGACTGATATTAATGATCTACTTATCCAAAGTGACTCAGCATTATAAGAAGGTCTCTATCGTTCATTATCTTTCGAGTCGCTTCACTTATAAGAGTGAGAAAGATTGGACAGAAATTGTCGTGAAAGGCTGTGTTTCAGTTAACCAAAAAAGATGCAGCCTAGAAGCGATCGTGACCCAAGGTGATGAGGTTAAATGTGACTTGCCTGATCTTGCTATTCCTCCTGAAGTTAATATTGATTATAAGATTATCTTTGAAGACGAGAATCTTCTGGGGGTCAATAAACCAAGTGGTTTACTCGTCCATGACAAGCGAAAGTTCAGTCAGGCAAATCTTATTTTTCATTTGCGTCGTATCCACATTCCCCAATACCCAACAGCGAGTCCAATCAATCGACTAGATAAGAACACTTCAGGTGTGATCTTGCTCGGTCTCCATCCTGAGATGTTGAAGAAGATGAGCGCACTCTTCAGTGAAAATTTAGTCGAGAAAGAGTATTTGGCTGTCGTTTTTGGAGTGCCAAAGTATTCAGAGGGGGTCATAGAAGACCCCATTGGGAAAGTAGAGAGTCTAGCTGGTGTGATTCGATATGGAGTGGACTTGAGTAAAGGAAAATCAGCTTCAACACATTACGAAGTGATAAGGACTGATGGAGAAAAATTCTCTTTACTCAGATTAAGGCCAAAAACTGGAAGAACTCATCAGTTACGAGTTCATTGTGAGGTTATGGGTCATGCCATTGTAGGGGATCAGTTATATAATCTTTCAGATGACGCATATTTGGCTTATAGAGATCGGGGTGAAGGTCTAAGAGATCCCCTCATTGATCGGCAAGCTTTGCACTGCTCATCGACAACTTTCACGCACCCAATAACAGGAAAGCCTTGTTCCATCAAGGCTCCTCCCCCTAAGGACTTCCAAACGCTGATCACTAATTTGGGCCTGAATGAACCCTTAGAAACCAACTTGTGACGTTGGCTCTATTTATTTTGGAATTTGTATAAGTTATTGGTTCAGATGATCTTGTATTTTTGCGTGAACAGTCATGACAAATTTGCCTCCTAAACCCATATGTTTTCTTGATTTATGTCTTAGTGAAAGTGAAAAGATTTATCTTGAGTTTATAAGGTATGAACTATGGTTTTTATGTGAACGGCTCTAAATATATCAGCCTTGGTTTCCTCCTCACGGGAGTCGTCCTTTTGGCCTATGTTCTAGTGGAATATATGCGTCCAGAAAAGGTCGTCGCTCCACTGGCCCCTAGAGTTGTTCCACCTAAATATGGTGAACTTGGAGTCCTTCCACCGTCTCCTCAGTTGTCCTCCGAAGTGGTTGAATTGGGAAGGGTTCTTTTTCATGACCCTCGTCTTTCAAAAGATAACACGGTTTCCTGCTCATCGTGTCACAATATTTCTCGAGGTGGCGTTGATGGACAGCAGTTCTCCATTGGTGTTCAGGGTCGTCGTGGGGAACGCAATTCCCCAACAGTGTTAAACTCTGGGTTTTTGCCTAAGTTATTTTGGGATGGAAGGGCGAAAAGCTTGGAAGAACAGGCTCACGAACCTGTCCATAACCCTCTCGAGATGGACACGAACTGGGAAACTGTGATTGCGAAACTGAAGTTAGATCAAGATTTGAGCCAAGCATTTGAGCGAGTTTTTCCGGCCGGTTGGAGCGGAAACAACATCGCTCGAGCCCTCGCCGATTTCCAGAGGTCTCTCGTGACTCCTAATGCTCCCTTTGATCGCTTCTTATCTGGAGAAAAAGAAGCGATGGAACCTAGTGCTATTCGGGGCTACAACAAGTTTCTCGAGTATGGATGTTCGACTTGCCATGAAGGCCCCACCATTGGCGGGAAGCGTTTCCAGAAGATCGGTAAAATGGAGAATTTCTTCAAAGGCCGTGAGCCCAACGACTCGGATTTAGGTTTATTTAATATCAGCAAAAGGCAATCTGACAGGTTCAAGTTCCGAGTTCCATCGCTTCGCAATGTCGCCCTGACAGCCCCCTATTTTCACGATGGCTCGGCCCAAACCCTTGGCGATGCCGTCAGCACGATGGCTCTGGTTCAACTGGGAGATGAATTGCCCACAGAGGACCGAGACGATATCGTTGATTTTCTGAAAAGCCTTACAGGGCAATTACCTCCTCAATCAACCTCTCCATGAAAGATCAAGACAAGAACGCAGAGAGTCAAGAAGAAAAGGTTTTCTCTGCCGGAAGGGCCTCAACGTTCATTCTTTTCATTGTTGGACTGATACTAACTGGGCTCCTTCATCTTGGTCTTAAGAAAGACGAAGATCGCTATCTGGACGAGCACTTTGTTGATGAGTGCCATGTTTTATATGCTAATGTGAAAGAAGCTATTGGGCTCGACCTTCTCTATCTTCTTGAAATTGAATCTTTCTTCAACAGCTCCGATAGGATTGGTTCCGAGGAATTCGAGATCTTCACTGATCCCCATGTCTTTGGTGATTATCGAGAGCAGTTTCTGGAAAATGCAGATGGTCATAATCTTGGTGTGAGTTGGCACCCTCTAGTCCCATTGGGTCAAAGAACTCAGTGGTTGAAGGACGTCAAAGGAAACTTGGCTCCTGACTTTGTTTGGGAAGAACCATCGAAAGAACTGGCCTCCTTTGGATACCTACCACGTCATTTCGCCAACCCTAGGTCTCGATACGACGGAAAATTTGGGGAGAACCTTTATCAATTGGAAGACCAAGCTCAAAAGCTGCACCGGTCTGTTGCAGAAGGTGCTGTCACGCTTATTCAAAGAGAGGGCTATACAGCAATTGGTTTTCTTTGTAAGCCTATCTACCTAAAGGGGAGTGCTCCCATTACAGCTTTCCAGAGGAGTAAAAATTGGATAGGCTTCCTTGCGACGGAGATTAATTTCCAAGAGATCTTCGACACTTTTTTAACCTCATCACTCCAACGTGGAATTGAGGTAAAGATGGTGTTGGGCGACCACATGATCCAAAGAAAATCTGGCGTGACACCCTTCAACTCAGATCACAACAAGGACATTCCGATAGGTGTCGACCAGCTCAAACTAGAATTCCAACGACTGGGCAGCTACCAGAGTATCCACGGTTCAAAATCCACATGGCTGGTCACGCTCACCTGCCTTGGTTTCCTTTGCCTGCTCGTTTATATTTTTGATCAGCGTGGAGACATGCTTCGCAGCATCAATCTGAAAGTCCAGGAGAAAACTGAATCTCTAAAGGGTGCCAACCGAGAGCTGGTATTAGCTAGGGACCAAGCCGAAGCAGCTGCCCAAGCCAAAGCTGATTTTTTGGCAAACATGAGCCATGAGATTCGCACCCCTCTCACCGGAGTGTTTGGGATGCTCGACTTACTTAAGAAAACTCCGGTGGACGAAACCCAAATGGGATACATCGATATGGCTCGGTCTTCTTCGAAACTCCTTTTGACTGTGATCAACGATATTCTTGATTTTTCAAAAATTGAATCAGGAAAAATGACCCTTGAGAATGTTGAGTTCAATCTTCGGCGGGAGGTTGAAAATATTTTTCTACCCTTTTCGAACAAGGCTAATCAGTTAGATATCGAACTGGTGCTAGACTTTCTTGAAGAAGTTCCAGGAACGATCATTGGGGACCCCGTCCGCATCTCTCAAATATTGACTAATTTGATTGGCAATGCGGTCAAATTCACGGAGGGAGGAGAGATCGTGCTACGCATTTCTTGCCCAAAAGATGATCGCTTACATTTTGAGGTTAGAGACACAGGGATTGGCATTAAAAAGGAACATTTAAATAAAATTTTCGAATCCTTTTCTCAGGCTAATACTGCCACGACACGCCGCTTTGGGGGGACGGGCTTAGGTCTGACCATCACCAAGAATTTGGTCAGCCTCATGGATGGAAAGATCGACGTTACATCTGAAATGGGAAAGGGCTCCACCTTTTCGGTTGAAATCCCTCTTAAAGCTGGGGCATCAAGCCCTCTTCCTTTTGACAAGAAGGACTTTGCTGGAACACACGCTATTGTGGTTGATGACAACGCGACGAACCTTCTTGTCTTGACTCGAATGTTACTCAATTGGGGTATCACTTCAGATCAATCTCTCAGTGGAGAGGAGGCCCTAGAGATGTTGGCTCGAAGAAAATACGATATCGCCATCCTCGACTACCACATGCCCAATATGAATGGTATTCAACTCGCCCAGAAAATCCGAGAGAACCCTGAGACCAAGATGCTGAAGCTTGTGATGGCGAGTTCCGGTGGAAGTATTCGCGTGGAAGAAAGGCAAAAATGGCTCGACAGTTTTTTGGTGAAACCCATTCGGCAGGATGACCTTCTCAATGCCCTCGGTGTGAACTTACTGGATCGACCTTTTTTGGATGGCTCTGGTGAAGAACCCCTTGCGAAAGTCTCCCTTTCGGGACGAGTCCTTCTTGTCGACGACCTGCAGGTGAACCTGATTCTTGGCGAACAGATGTTGAAAAATATGGGACTCAAAGTTGAGAAAGCCACAAGCGGAAAAGACGCTGTCGAGATGGCCGCCAAATCTAACTACAAGATGATCTTGATGGACTGTCAGATGCCAGAGATGGATGGATTTGAAGCCACCCGACAAATTCGATCGAACGAAAAGAATTCTAGTAAAAAACGAACCCCGGTCATCGCCCTCACGGCCTTTGCTATGAAAGGAGATATGGGTGAATGTCTTGCCGCAGGTATGGACGACTACATATCGAAGCCTTATACGGAAGAAGACCTCAATGAAAAACTATCGAAGTGGTTCTCCGGCACACCAGATGTTGGGACATCCGATGTTAACCCAATTGATGCTAATCCAACTGATGTTACTCCATCTGAAAAAAGCAGTACTTCTCCAATTGAATCATCTGTTCATCTAGAAGAGTCGGAGGGTTTTGAAATCGACCAGGCTTCCATTCAAATGAAAGCACAACTCCTGGAAGACAGTTGGAGCAACTTGGTTGAGACCTTTGAGGTTGAATCCGAGGAGGTCCTCAATGCTATGCGCAAGGCTTATGAGGAAGGAGACGTCGAGTCTTTTGGTGAAACCGCTCACAGCTTCAAGGGGATTGCTGGGAACATGGGAGGGATTGGGCTCTCCCAGTTGGCTGGCGAATTTGAGAACTCAGCCAGGGAAGGGAGCCTCCCCAAAGAGCCAGATGCCATCGAGACTTTGGGCTCAGAGTTAAAAAAGCTGAATGCCTATTTAGCGAAGGCTTCATGCTAATTGTTGTTTGATGTTTTTATTCTCCGTACACTTAATGGCATCATCAAAATAATCATCTGATCATCATAAATGATAACATTGTGATGGAAGGTGATGGAGTCAGATCTGTCATCATTTAAGGTGTTAGTTCGAAATACAAAAAAGCCCATTCTTTAGGGTCAGTTTTCTGGATTCACCTTGAGAGAGTACAAGAGGAATAGATTCCCCCTTGTATTTTATTTTAGATCGCCCACCTTTGAGTGAGCTGACGTTAAGACTGACAAGAACTCCATCATTCCATTCCAAGTCAAAGAGAAACCCTCCATGAGCTCTAAGTCCGCAGACGCGACCTTGAGGCCAAGCTCCAGGAAGAGATGGTAGAACTTCAATACATTCCATATCGCTCTGTATGAGCATACCAGAGACTGCGGCGGTATAACCTAGATTGCCGTCAATCTGAAAAACACCATCTACGATAAAAAGGTTGTCTCCGGCCAATTGATGAGTCACGACCTTTAAGACTTCATAGGCTTTTTCGCTATTTCTTAATTTGGAGTATAGCAAACTGACCCAGACACCTGTCCACGTTGAGAGCCCAGAGCCGTTCTTTAAACGATGGTTCAGTGATAAGGTGGCGGCTCGAGCATAATCTGGAGTTTCCTTCAAGTTATACTGGTTTGATGGATAAAGCCCGTATAGATGTGAGATGTGACGATGGCCAGGTTCTACTTCGGGGAAATCATCAGACCATTCCATCAGTCTTCCATCTTGTGAGATCTTGGGCAAAGCTAATTTTTTGAGTGAAACTTGGACTTCATCAATCCATTCAGATTGGTCATCAAGAATTGAAGCTGCCAGTAATGCGTGAGTGAAGCATTCGTGAATGATTTGTTGATCCATTGACCCTCCCATAGAAAGAGACGCCTTGTTGCCCTCTGGAGTTAAAAATTTATTCTCAGGAGACGTGCTTGGCCCAGAGACAAGGTGTCCACTTTGTGGGTGCTCTACTAGCCAATCTACAAAAAATAGCGAACATTCACGAAGTAATGGCAGGGCACGTTCTTTCAGAAAACGAAGGTCCCGACTGAAAAAATAATGATCCATAAAATGTCGGCTACACCAAGCAAGGCCCATCACCCACATTCCATAACTGAACTCACCGTAAAAGCAGGTGTATTTCCAAATATCCGTTGAAACGCCAAGGTAAGCGCCTCGACAACCCAATTGATTCGCTGAATGATGAGCTTGGGGTAGAAGCTTCTCAATGAAGTTGAACAGTGACTCATGGCACTCAGGTAATCCACAAACTTCAGCCAGCCAATAGTTCATCTGCAAATTGATGTTACTGTGATAGTCGCAGTTCCATGGGGCAGCAAGTTCATGATTCCATACTCCTTGGAGGTTAGCGGGTAAACTTCCTGAGTTGGAAGATGATATGAGTAAATACCGACCATAATTAAATTGAAGGGCTTCGAGAGCCGGAGTGGGCTTTCCTTTACGCATCAAGGTTTGAAGCTGATCGAGGGATGAAGATCCATAACGTGAGTCATCAGATTGATCATCACCTAAGCTGAGGCTGGATCGAGAATAAAGCATCGCATGGTGATTGATATGATCATGTAAAATCTGTTCGTAGCCTTTGTTAAAAGCCGAATGAACTGCTTTGGTGGCTAAGTTAACAAGATCATGCTCATGTGGGTGTTCGACATCATCGACGTTATAGTCGGTCTTGGCAGAGAGGATAAGCGTGAACTCTTGAGCATTTTTTATTTCGATACTACTATAATCCGTTACACACTCTCCGCCTTTCACCTGCACCTTTAAGACTCCAGCAAAAGAAACTCCGAGCTGATTGCCGCGATGACTTGCCTGCCCTTCAAGAACCAAGGTGTCGTTGCCAATGCTACGAGTTGTTGCTCCAGCCTCACGAGATAAAGTGATTCGACATGTGAGGGATTCCGATTCGGAAGACGAGTAGTGAGCGACGAGAACTTGATCTTTAGCTGAGCAAAACACCTTTGCCGACTCGTCATGTCCTTGATATTTCCAACTAGATTCAGCCACAGCGGTATTGAGCTTGAGAGATCGGTGATAGTCGTGAAGGTTAAGGAACTCTTGGCGAGGGTCGGGGCCAGCAGCAGCAACAAAAAGAGAATTGCGAACCCGGCGTCCATAAAAAGTAATGCCTAGGTCTCCCAGAGGTTGTTGTGAACGGGGCACAAAGGCTTGGCTGAGGACTTTCTCTTGCACAACGTCTTCGGCTTCGGTGAACTGCTGATTAAAGATCAACTGACGAGCTTGATGGAGTCCTTCCTGCACATCAGTTGGTGTTTCAGGTACGGGTGGGCCTGCCCAGATGGATTCTTCAGATAATTGAATTCGTTCTTGATTTGGATCCCCAAAGACCATGGCTCCTAACCGACCGTTTCCAATGGGTAATGCCTCTAGCCAAGTTTTCGCAGGTTTTTTGTAGAGAAAGGCGTGTTCAATTTTCATAGGTTAAGATAGAGATACCATGCTTGAGATAGAGAATAAGAAATTTAAGTGGGAAAGCCTGACGAGAAATTATTTTCGGAATCTATTTCTTAAGACACAAGAAATGGGCTGATAAAGTGAGCTAGATCGTAAAAGAAAAAAGCTTGGGGGTGAATAAATGAAATTTCATTTTTATTTGATCCTCTTCATGACAGACCATGGAGACTTCCAGCCAACGGGGATCCCCGTAGGTCCATGAAAATTACCTGCTTCAACAAAGAGGTAATGTGTGCCGTTAACGGTCTTGGACATCATGTTGAGGGCTTCGAAACGACTTAGGTTGAGCATCCTGTTGCCGCTCCACAAAATGGAGGGGTTATTGGTCTGACCTCCTTTTTTGATGGTGATTTTAGTAAATGAAGGACGACCACGTGGAAGTTCCTTCACCAAATCAGCCTCCTGTGAGAAATGACTTGGGTCATTGATCTGGCCAATAAAACTCCAGGAGCCATGGAGCGTTGGATTGGGTAGAAAAGTGCCATCAAAGGTGTACTTTCCGTCATTCAGAGAGTTATCTTCTCCACCTTCTTGGAGGCCAGAGAATTGATTCGCTTGCCACTCTGCAGAGAGCATTGGGACGAGAGTTGCTGATTTGATCACTTGCTCATAGGTGAAGGGAGGCATTTTCATTTCTTCAAAGTGAACGCTCATTCGACCCTGAGAGATTTTAGTACTAGGTTTTTTATTGAATCCGCGATTGTATCTAATAAAAGATATAACGGCGATATTGAACTCTTCACCCGAGAGGCGATCGACCCACTCTTTTGTCAGGAAGGCACCTTTGGGCAGGCCTCCTTGTCCACGCCGAGGTGGGCGGCCTGACTTTGCCAAACGTATTCCGTTGATGTAAACTTCGTAGCCACTGCCGACACCCACATGATCGCCTTCGTTTA
>Ga0233432_10004002_pt1 | contig 13181 bp, 10 predicted proteins | sample SI_122_August201_6_FD_179870 | JGI IMG/M metagenome (GOLD analysis project Ga0233432, IMG submission 179870) | Seawater microbial communities from Saanich Inlet, British Columbia, Canada - SI_122_August2016_10_MG | ecosystem: Environmental > Aquatic > Marine > Inlet | place: Canada: British...
AAGAGTCTGGTGAGGGGAAAGAAAATTGTCGACCTCGTTCTCGACGACAGTCGAAGGTTACAGCGGCGCCTTGGGAAGAACGATCAGCGTAGGATGGATGAATTTCTCTCATCTCTTTCCAGCGTAGAAGAGCAGGTCCAGCGCAACGAAAGATGGCTCGATGTGCCCCTGAGTCCTTTTGACGCCTCCCGTGTAGATTTCGATGTGGCGGCTAAAAATGACCCCGAAGCTTACTTAAAGTCCATGTTTGATCTGATCGTTCTGGCTTTCAAGATTGACCTCACACGGGTGGTGTCTTTTCAGATGGCTCGAGAAGACGGTATGGGGGTGAGCGACGGATTTCCGAACAAAGCGGTTGGGGTCAAAGCTGGACACCACAAGTTATCCCACGACAAGGGAAAGGACCGTTGGAAGAACTGGGGCACCTACGACCAGTGGTTGAACCAGCGGGTGGCAGGGTTCTTGGAGAAGATGAGCTCTACGACCGACGAGTTTGGCCCTTTGCTGGACAATACTCTGGTTTTATACGGTAGTGCCTGTTCGAACTCCCATAATGCCAGAAATTATCCGCTGCTTCTGGCCGGGGGGGAACGGTTTGGTGTGCATCACGGCGAATACACGGTCTTTGATGAAAAGCGCGAACGCGCCTGCAATCTTTTTCTAAGTATGCTGAGAGCCGTGGATGTGCCCGTGCCGTCATTTGGTGACAGCACGGGCCCGCTGCCAAAGATCTTTAGCTGATCTCAGGCAGCAATCATCACGTTAATCCTTATTTCTCGTTGTAGATGTGTACATCTCGCTGAGGAAAAGGAATTGAGAACCCGCGCTCGTCAGAAGCTTTCTTCAGGTTCTCGGTCAGACTAAAGTAAACTCCCCAATAGTCTTCGGTCTTTGTCCAGGGTCGGATAAAGAAGTTCACGGAGTTGTCTCCAAGTTCTCCTACAGCAATGGTCGGTGCTGGGTCTTTGAGAACTCTCTCGTCTGAAGAGATGACGTCTTCGATCATTTTCTTTACTTCATCTAGGTTGTCGTCATAGCCGACACCGAAGACGAGGTCGACACGGCGTGTATCCATGGCGGAGAAGTTGGTGATGCTGCCATTGGTGATACCCGAGTTGGGGACAAAAATGACTTTGTTATCACCGGAGGTCAGAACCGTGTTGAAGATTTGAATCTCCTTTACAACTCCAGCAACGCCACCGGCATCAATGAAATGTCCAACCTTAAAAGGACGGAAGATCATGATCATGACTCCTGATGCGAAATTCGACAGGGAGCCCTGAAGAGCGAGGCCGACGGCCAAGCCTGCAGCACCGACAACGGCCACGAAGGATCCGGTTTTGACACCTAGCTGGCCCAAAGCGGCGATGACCACCATCATGTAGAGGAGCCAGTAGAGAATGCTGGAGAGGAAATCCACAAGGGTTGCTTCTACCTTTGATCGGACCATGACTTTTGCAGCAACGTTTTTGACGATGCTACAGACCCACTTCCCGATAACGAAGACGAGAAGTGCGGTGACAATGCTCAGCCCATATTCGATAACATACTCTGATATCAGATTATAAATTTTCTGAAGGTCTATATTTTCCATGATCGATCCTCAGAAAGAATAGACGAGAAAAGTGCTCAATGTGATGTCGTTCTTCTTATTGCCAAGGATGGGGTCGTTGGAGTAGGTGTCGCGCAGCACACTCTTGAGGCTAAGGTTTCCAGCGAGTTGTGACTGAACACCAAGCTCAGCTTTGATCACGTAGGCGTCGCCTTCATCGGCAGGACCTGTGACAGACGCTTCGTGCCAAAGTTTCGAGGTGGAAGATAGGTGGTGCTCGAAATTGTGAGCCAAGCGATAGCCAAGTCCATCTTCAGCTGGGATGTTGTCATACTTTTCTCGGTCGTAACCAAGACCGCCTTCGATGTCGTATTTGGTCGTTTCGGATTCGTAGAACTGATAACCAAAACCAGGACCAACGGTGATGCGACTGTCGAGGCTGGCGATATTGTCAGATTCGTAGGTGGTGTTCACATACCAGAAGAGGCGACCAGAGAGAGTTCGGCGGAACTTGGCTTCTGCAGCGTAATTGTCGGTGTTCTTGGTGTTGTTTTCTTCTCCGAAGGCTCCATTGGCCTTGAGAGACAGTTGGGACATTTCGTATTGTCTTTTCCCAGCGTAGGAGCCAGAGAATTGTGTGCTTTCGGTGTTGCCTCGTGAGAGGTTGAGTCCGAGTGAGAGGGATTGACTCCATGGGGAGTCACTGGCAACCAAGGTGGAAGCCAAGGCCATCAGCATGACCGGGATAAGAAAGGAGCGTCTCATAAAATTCCTAAATTTAGAATGGAAAACGAACTTAAGTAAAAGCTATGCCAACTTCTACACGGATGTGAAATACTGAGGTGTTGCTGGATTTTGCAATCTGACCTCCACAATGGCAATTCAGCGGTCTTGTTTTGCAACACGACTGTCGTGTTTTGCGACAGATTGGCAAGGGTGTTACCTTTAAATCAAGATTTTATTCATGATTCTGATCGTCGATGATATAGAAAGCAATCGACTGGTATGTAAAGCTATGCTTGGGGCTTTGAATTTCTTGAAGCCACTAATGGTGAGGAGGGGTTGGAGTCCTATAAGGAGAATCATCCCGATATTATTTTGATGGATCTGATCATGTCGAAGATGGGTGGAATCGAAGCGGCTCAGAAAATTCGTGGCATGGCTGGTTCAAAGAGAGTTGATATCATTGCCATTACGGCGAGTTATTTTGAGTCTCCTGAAAAGCAGTTTGGGGCGATGACAGATTTTTTGGCGGTGCTAACCAAGCCTTTTAAAGTAGAAGACCTCTTGGATATTTTTTCAGACAAGGTGGGTCTCGAATTTGAGAACAGCCAGTCCCTTCCCCTTAAGAAGGAGGAGAGGGGAAGGGGGAATCTTGTGGAATGGATCTCTTCAAGAGCAGAGCCAGAAAAGAAAAGTTGGTGTGAGGCCATTGATCTTCAGGATATGGAGCGATTGAAGGAGATGGTTGAGGAAAGTCAGTTGCCCAATTCTCTTCGAGAACAATTCGAAGGCGCCATAAAGCGACACGATTTGATCTTTTTAATCGAACTGGGTGGAGATTTGAAATTGGCACTGGACTGAGGGTTAGCAACTTAAAGCGAGAGCTTCGAGAGTTTGACTCAATCACGTTTCTTTGCGGAATTCCTCTGGCAATGCGGGGGCGTCTTTCAGACTATACCTGTTCTGGGAGTTAATTCTGGAACTGATCTTCAGCTTTTTCCAAGGTAAAAAATGCGAATACTGATCTTCGGAACACCGATTGTTTCCTTTGGCCCGTCTCTGGGTTTGCTCGCCTTGAGGTTGGTGATGGGTGGTTTTATGTTTTTTGGGCACGGTCTTGGAAAACTTAAAGCTTTTTCAACTTTGAAGGATTCATTTCCCGATCCACTTGGGATAGGGTCTGCCCTTAGCCTAGGAGGAGCCGTAGCATCTGAAACTCTTTTTGCTGGTCTATTGATGGTGGGCTGGGCAACCCGGCTCAGCACCTTGCCTCTTATTTTTACCATGCTCATTGCCGCTTTTGTTGTTCATGGCGGTGACCCTTTGTTTATGTCTAAAACGGGAGGTTCGAAAGAGCCAGCTTTGCTCTTTCTGTCAGGCTACTTGGCACTTTTCTTCACGGGCCCCGGTTGCTTGTCTTTGGACATGCTGGTAAAGAAAAATAAAGCTAAGGAAGATTGGGGCTCGCCTCTTACCTAAGTCCTTCTTGCGGGCTCAGGTCGAGCGTGAATATTCTAGGCTCACCCCAATCCAAATTTTAAACGATGGCTTTGAGTCCCCTGGCCGGAAAGCCGGCCCCAGAGAATCTGCTGGTTAGAGTGCCAGAACTCATGACGGCATACTACACGGGTAAACCCGACCCTTCCATCGAAGGGCAGGCGGTTGCCTTTGGGACTTCGGGTCACCGTGGGAGCTCTCTCAAGTTAGGCTTCAACGAAGACCACATTTTGGCGATCTGCCAGAGTATCGTTGAGTACCGACGAGCTCAGGGAACCACCGGCCCGCTTTTTATGGGGATGGACACTCATGCTCTCTCCGATGCAGCTCAGGCCACGGCCGTTCAGGTCTTCGCTGCAAATGGAGTTGAGGTGTTCCTTCAGGAGAAGAGGGGCACGACTCCAACCCCTGTGATATCCCATGCCATTCTTTCATACAACGATGGCAGGAAAGAAGACTTAGCTGATGGAGTGATCATCACTCCCTCTCACAACCCACCGGAAGATGGTGGTATCAAGTATAACCCTCCCCACGGTGGCCCAGCTGACAGTGACGCGACCACAGTTATTCAGGACCGTGCTAACGGGATGCTGGCTGCTGGGAACAAAGAAGTGAAGGCACTCCCACTGGCCAAAGCCATGGCCCTTTCGAGCACTCAAGAAGTTGACCTGATGATGCCTTTCATCCAAGACCTAGAGAAGGTGGTGGACATGAAGAGCATTGCAGAGGCGGGTGTTCGTATTGGAGTGGACCCGCTGGGAGGCGCAGGGGTGAATTACTGGGAGCCGATCGCTCAGCACTACGGCCTGGATATCACGGTTGTTAACCATAGTGTGGATCCAACGTTTCGTTTCATGTGTGTGGACAAGGATGGGAAGATTCGGATGGATTGCTCTTCTCCCCACGCGATGGCAGGACTCATTGCTCTGAAGGACCGTTATGACATTGCTGTTGGGAATGACCCTGACAACGACCGGCACGGCATTGTGACTCCAACAGGGGGGTTAATGAATCCCAATCACTATCTCTCGGTGGCGATTGAGTATCTCTTTCAGCACCGTCCAGATTGGCCGAGTTCGGCGGCGGTTGGCAAAACACTTGTGTCTAGTTCGATGATCGATCGAGTGGTCTCCTCCATGGGAAAGAAGCTCAGTGAAGTCCCGGTTGGGTTTAAATGGTTTGTTGCTGGTTTGATGGATGGGAGCTTTGGTTTTGGTGGCGAAGAATCCGCTGGAGCCTCGTTTCTAAGAATGGACGGAAGTGTTTGGACCACGGATAAAGATGGGCTTATCCTCACTCTCTTGGCTGCAGAAATCAAAGCTAAAACGGGGAAAGACCCTAGTGAGCTTTACGCTGAGCAGGAGGCTCGTTTTGGTTCTCCCTCATACAAGAGGGTGGACGCTCCGGCTACGTCAGCTCAAAAATCTCTTTTGAAGTCGCTTTCAGCTGATTCCGTCAAAGCCACGTCTTTGGCGGGGGAGCCTATTCTTGAGCGACTGACTCACGCTCCAGGGAACGGTGCTGCCATTGGAGGGCTCAAGGTGACCACCGAAAACGGGTGGTTTGCTGCTCGGCCTTCGGGAACGGAAGAGATTTACAAGATTTACGCGGAGAGTTTTAAGGGGGCTGAACACCTAGAGGACCTCCTTCTTGAAGCGGAGAAAATTGTCTCAGATGTTTTTTCTGACGCAGGACTATAAGCGCATAAAAAACAGTCACTTACGTTATTGTGAGATGTGTAGGTTAGCCTGATTTTAACCTGAAAATTGACTTTTTACCCGGTGGGCTACAATCTAGGGCTCATTTTGTAATTTTTTTCACTTTTCGAGAACGCAAATGCCTGGTGTTGCGAAATCTAAAGCTCAGATTCTGAGTGAAGACGATTCATATTTTTACTCACTGGTTAAGCCAACCACTGTGAAAAAGAAGCGCATGTGTCTTAAGTGCGGAGTGGTTTTCCTGAGTGCTAATTACGGAAATCGCGTATGTGGATCTTGCGCAGCCCAAAACAATCGGGCTGCCATCCGCGCATCCCAGTCCTTCTAGGACTTGCCCGAATGGTATAGCGACCCGATCCGGTTCTGGATCAGCGTCGTCATCATTAAAACTCTGATCGGCTACCTTCAGTTGCCGAGCATTGCTCGTGTGATGAAACGACAAAGGGACCGTGAGTTGAGGGTTGGTGAGATTCTCCAATTAATTCTGATATCGCCGGTTGTTTTGACGCTGGCGTGGCCATATTTTCTTTGGAGAGAGAAGCTTGAGTTTTTTCACCTCTACTCCGAAAAGGACGTCGAGGCCAAATTGAAAGAGATGGGTCAAATCTGAAGGGAAACTTTGGGGTGATATTCGCCTCTTTGTTCTTTTTGAATTAAGGTTTGGCCGCAGGAACTTAGATGATGAAGAATAAGGACGTGGATCCTGTCAAATCATTGTCGCCTATATGGTGATCCGAATGAGTGAAGAAGGCAGAGTTTTTCGCGAGGACTATCGTCCTCCAAGTCACACCATTGGGAAGGTTCTTCTCAAGTTCAAATTGGAGGACCATTCGACCGAGGTGACCTCTCGACTCGAACTCACCTCAAAAAATGGTGAGAAGGCAGAGCTTTATCTTGAGGGAGAAGAGCTTGAGCTTCTTTTCTGTCGAGTGAACGACGAGGAATGGGGAGAACGAGAGCTGGGAGAGAAGGGCCTTCTTCTAAAGGGCCTTCCAGAGTCATTTACCCTTGAAATCGGTACTCGAATCGACCCAGCCAACAATCACAAGCTTGAAGGGCTCTACAAGTCAGGTTCAGTTTTCTGCACACAAATGGAGGCTGAGGGGTTTCGGAGGGTGACTTATTACCCGGACCGTCCAGACGTGATGAGCCGATTCACCACGGTCATCGAAGCGGATAAGAAGCTTTACCCCCAATTACTCTCAAATGGAAACCGAATTCTTGAGGAAGATTTAGAGGGAGGTCGCCATAGAGTGACATGGGAGGACCCTCACCCTAAGCCTTGCTATCTCTTTGCCCTAGTGGCTGGAAACTTGGGGTTGGTGAAGGGAGAGCACACCACCTCATCTGGAAGAGAAGTCCAGCTCGAGGTCTATGTCGATAAGGGGAACGAGGAGCGTGCTCAACACGCGCTCGACTCCTTAAGGCGAGCCATGATTTGGGATGAAGAGACTTTTGGTTTGGAATACGACCTCGACCTTTACATGATTGTTGCGGTGGATGCGTTTAATTTTGGAGCGATGGAAAATAAAGGGCTGAACATCTTTAACTCCAATGCCGTTCTGGCAGACCCCACCTCGGCCACCGATGACAACTATCAGCGAATCGAGGGGATCGTCGCTCATGAGTACTTTCACAATTGGACAGGAAATCGAGTGACCTGTCGTGACTGGTTTCAACTGACTCTCAAGGAGGGCTTAACGGTCTTTCGCGATCAGGAATTCTCATCGGACACCCACACGCGTTCGGTCTTTCGTATCGGTGAGGTGAATGGCCTGCGGGAGATGCAGTTCGCTGAAGATGCCGGGCCCAATGCTCACCCGATCAAGCCGCATTCCTATATGGAGATCAACAACTTTTACACGAGCACGGTTTACGAGAAGGGTTCTGAAGTCATACGCATGATTCACACTCTCACAGGAAAAGAGAATTTCCGAAAAGGAATGGATCTCTATTTTGAAAGACACGATGGACAGGCCGTCACGACGAACGATTTCGTGAAAGCCATGTCCGATGCCAGTGGGATAGACCTTAAGAATTTTGAACTCTCTTGGTACGATCAGCCAGGAACACCACGTCTTCTCGTTGAAGAAGAGTTCGAGGAAGACTCTGGGCGGTACCGGCTCAAAGTTGAGCAGATTCTTCCCGATGCGGCAGGAGAGAATGCCAGGCCTTACGTCATCCCTCTCAAGTTGGCTCTTTATACAGGAAATGGAGAAAACATCGAATTGGGTGCTCTGCCCGGTAGAGTTGAAGGACACGAGCGAGTTTGGACACTCTCTGAACCCCGCGAAGAATTGGTGGTGGAAGGGCTGAAGGAACGGCCGGTGTTATCGCTGCTCAGAGATTTTTCCGCACCTGTGCGGTTGGAATGGTCGCGAACACTAGAAGACCAGCTTCAAGCTTGGGATCTCGAAGACGACGAGTTCAACCGTTATGAATTGGGGCAGGGCCTGATGAAAGATCAGGTCTTTGCCGTTTTGAAGGGAGAGGAGGTCGATGGGCGCTTCCTTCAGGCCTTCAGGCAACTACTGCTCCGGCCGATGGATCACGCTTTGAAGGCACTTCTACTTTTCCCTCCATCTCTATCTCAACTTTTGGAAGTTGCTGGAAGCTATGATCCCGTCGCCTTGGATAAGGCCCGTGAGAGCTTTCAAAGAGCCTGTGCAGATTTCTGCCGAGAGGAACTTGAAAGTCTCTATAAGAGCCTTCACCGAGAGGATGATTTACGAATGACAACTCTAGACATGGCTCGTCGCAAACTCTATAACGGTGCCCTCACTCTCCTCTCGACTCTTGGAGAGGATGACATTTATCATCGAGCTTACGTCCACTATCAGCGTACAAAGAACATGACTCACCGCATGTCGGCTTTGTCGATTCTGGTTGATGGACCTGATGAGCTTCGTGATCAGGCCTTTCAAGACTTTGAATCAGAATGGAAAGATGACGCCGTGGTGATGAACAAGTGGTTCATGCTCCAGGCTGGAGGTAAGGGGGATGATCTGATCGACCGTTTGGAATATTTGGAAGACCACCCCAGTTACGACCGGCGCAATCCAAATAAGGTGCGAGCTCTATGGGGAGGATTCAAGGCGAATCTTCCAGCTTTTCATCGGGAGGATGGAAGCGGTTATGAAGTCATGGCGAGGAAAATTATGGAGATCGACAGCTTTAATTCAGGTTTGGCCGCTGGGTTGGCCAAAGGCTTCTCTCGGTACACACGCCTAGATGGCGAGCGAAAAGCAGCGATGGAATTGGCGATGAAGAAAGTTTTGGCGATGCCGAAGGTGTCTACAGCCGTAAGGGAAATTTTATCTAACACTCTCTTGGGGACTTGAGCCCAAATTGATTCGCCTGAACAAGTGCATGGCCCAGCGAGGGCTTTGTAGTCGACGCGAAGCAGACCGTCTGATTTCAGAAGGTAAGGTTTACGTCGATGGTGAGTTGGCTCCCCCAACGGGAATGATGGTGGATGAGGATGTGAAAATCAGCTTATCCGAAGGGGGAAAGGGTGAGCTTGAGTCCAAGGTGACCGTGATCCTCAATAAACCTCGGGGCTTGGTGTCTCACCTCCCAGAAGAAGATCAAGAAGAAGCCAGTGTTCTGCTCAGGGCTGATCGATATCGAGGAGAGCTGAGGGGGAAGGCTTTAGATCAACTGTGCAAAAAGATGGACTCGCTTTCAGTTGCGGGTCGACTGGACCGGTCGAGCCGAGGTATGCTTATTTTTAGTAATGATGGAGTCGTAGCAAAGCACCTGACGATGGGTGGTCATCATTTCAAAAAGTATCTGGTGAAACCAAAGGAGCTCGCCACCGCGAAACAAGTGAAGGAACTCAACAGCATGCGCCGGCTTCTTCATTGGAATATTCTCCCCATGGAGGTTTATCCTGCTCCAAATGAGCGCCTCGTGTTTGTTCTCAATGAAGGAAAGAAACATCAGATACGTGAGGCCTGCTATGCTGTGGGATTAGAAGTGTCCGACCTTTATCGAGTCCAGATGGGGCCCATTGAACTTGGGCCTTTGGCCGAAGGGTGTTGGCGAGAGCTCTCTAGTGACGAACGGGAAGATGTGGTTGCGGGTCCGATCGATTGATCGAAAGCCTTCAGCTCACGGATGAACAGCAGGAACTCGTCGAAGCAAGTTATCAAAAAGGCGAACTGGTGAAGGTGATCGCCTTTGCCGGAACAGGAAAGACTTTCACTCTGGTGGAAGTGGCCAAGCGCCTTGAGAGAGATCATCCAGATTGGAAGATTCTCTATCTAGCCTTCAACAAGTCCATTCAGGAAGAGGCCGGAGCGAGGTTTCCGTCGAATACCGTTTCTAGAACGACTCACTCTCTCGCCTACCAGTTCTTCGGTGCGCAGTACCGCCACAAACTGGTTTATGATCTAAAGGTGAAGGAATTGTCCGACTTGCTCAACCTTCCACGTAAGAACTTCATGCTAGTGAAGTACGCTGTGGACACGTTGAAGAATTACTTGAATTCCGCTGATCGATTGATCCTCAATGCCCACTGCCCGGGTATCGAACACAAACATTCGGCATACGTTCACAAGGTGGAGGTCGTTGAGCTGTCCAAGCATCTTTGGAAGAGCATGCGTGACACAGAGAACGAGGTCGTGGGCATGACCCACGACGGTTATTTGAAACTATTCCAATTGGAAAAATCTGAACTCCCCTATGACGTTGTTTTTTTTGACGAGTGTCAGGATGCGAACCCTGTAACGACAGACATTGTTGTCCAACAACAGCATGCACTCCGAGTCTTGGTGGGAGACCCTCACCAGCAGATCTACACGTTTCGAGGGGCAGTGAACGCCATTGATAAGGTGATGGCGGACCGGACCTACTACCTAACGGGGAGCTTCCGGTTTGGTGATGATTTTGCCAACGTGGCCAATATTTTGCTGACGGAGTTCAAGAATGAACGGCAAGACCTTCACGGTCTCAGTGGAACTGGAGTGTTGGAGAAGGTTGATGCAGAACAACCCCATGCGGTCTTGAGCCGGACGAACGCAGGTCTTTTCGACGAGGCGGCGGGTTTGTTTCGCGGGAAAAAACTGGGTTTTTTGGGTGGGATTCAGGGATATCGTTTTTCCAACATTCTTGACGTCTTTCACCTCTCACGGGGGATGCACCAGCGGGTGCAGTCTCGTTACCTAAAACGTTTTGAAGACATTGAGGACCTTCAGGATTTCGCCGATGAGATGGGCGATGCAGAGCTGACGTCTCTCCTCAAAACCGTCGACAAGTACGGTAAAGAGGTGCCAAATCTCATTTCCAATATCGAATCCGCGACGGTGGGAAAGCTTTCAACGGCAGATGTTCTTTTGGCGACGACCCACAAAGCGAAAGGCTTTGAATTCAAGAGAGTTAAAATGAAAGATGACTTCACGGATTTTTTCGAAGAAAAAGACAAGCGAAAATTTCCTGAAACCATTCCTCGTGATGAAATCAATCTTTATTACGTCGCAGCCACCCGGGCCAAGGAATGCCTCCAGCTCAATCGTAAATTTAAGCGGATTTTAAGCTATCTCAACAAGAAGTACGAGAATTACAAGCTGCCCTTTTAAATGGAAGGTTGGTCTTTTCTTGGAGTGTTTTGTTTACTTCTGGCACCGATAAGACACAGACTCAGACTCATGGAGAGAACTATTCACTGATTAGACTTGTTGCTGGTCAATGAATCTGTGAATCCAGTGAGAAAGAATATCGTTTATATCTACGCCGATGACCTTGGTCATGGCATGCTGAGTTGTTATGGTCAGAAGCACTTTAGCACTCCAAACATTGACCGATTGGCGGGAGATGGAGTTCGCTTTACCCAAGCCTATGGGACGCCCTTTTGTGCGCCATCCCGAGCCTGTCTTTTGACGGGGGTGCACGACGCTCACGCAGGGCGATGGACTTTCAACAAGGCCGGTCTTTATGAAGGCCATACGGCGGGGGAAATTTCCTTAGAAGAAGCCTTTGAACTGATCAACAATTCTGGAATTCAACCTAGAGATGGTCAGACCTTTCTTGCGAATGTTGCCCAAAAGGCTGGTCTTTATACAGGACAGATAGGGAAACTAGAGTGGGGTTTCTCCACCTCTCCAGAAGAACTGAAGGTTCATGGCTGGGACTATCACTACGGGTACTACGACCATTTTCAATGCCATGGGTTTTATCCTCAGTATGTTTTTGAGGATGGCGAAAAGATTGAATTTCCAGAAAATACGGCTCCTCGCTGCGGCTCAGGGCAGTACAAACCCTACGAAAATGGAGAGGTGCCCCATGACCCTGAAGGTCGAGTGACCTACAGCCAAGACCTCTTTGATGAGAAAATTTTGGAGTTCATCAGGAAGCACAAGGACGAAGACTTTTTTCTCTACCACCCCTCCCAGCTCCCTCACGGTCCAACTTACTTTCCCGACCATCACCCATCTGTGGCGGACAACCCCGACCTCACTCCATGTGAACGAGAGTACGCGTCGATGGTCTTGAGGTTGGATAAGACCGTAGGGTTGGTTCTGGATGAATTAGATGCTCTGGGACTAACTGAGTCAACCATGGTTATCTTCGCTTCTGACAACGGGCATGAGACAAATTACCTTCAGCCTGGGCGATGCATGAACGACCGGGACTTGGAGGGAAACAGGCTTGATGAGCTTCACCACAAGTTTTACAGTGCGACCTGCGGTGATGTCTTTGATGGGAATGGAGGATTGGCTGGACTCAAGCGAACCAATCACGAAGGTGGTGCCAGAATTCCTTTTATGGTTCGCATGCCGAGTGGAGATCGACGAGGTGTGGTGAGTCAACATCTGATCAATAATTACGATACTTTGGCGACCTTTGCCGACTACCTTGGGGTGGATGCGATATCAGAGAACGATGGGCTCTCCTATTTGGCCGCCATTGAAGGAAAGGAAAACGCACCGGAACACGAACACGTGGTCTACTCTAGTTTTTATGGACCTTCACTGGTCACCAAAGAAGGGTGGAAGCTGAGAACCTATGTTAAGAGAGACCGACTGATCGACTTTCCCATGTTTGGTGAGTGGATGGAGAATTTAGATGATGCTATTATCTATGAACTCTATGACCTTAAGAAAGATCCAAAGGAAAAGAATAATGTCAGTGCTGAAAACCCAGAGGTTTTGGCGGATCTACAAAATAGACTTCTTAAAGAGTGTGATGGCAACTATTTTAATGGGATGCCTCAGGCTCACTTCGCATTTTTTGACCGTGGTTCCTCTCCCAAGTGTCTAGGCGAAGTTTAAGCGTTGAGGAGCTTCAACTGATCTGACTCAGGCTTTAGCTTTGCTGAAGGTCACGATATTTTTTAGGAGTCATTCCAACTTCTTTTTTAAAAAGACGGTAAAAATGGAATTCACTCTCCAGGCCAATCATTTCGGGAATGTGCTTGATTGGCTTGCGGCTGTTTTTCAGAATGGAACAGGCCCGTTTGATTCTCTCTTCCTTCAGCATCTCGGAGAATGATTGGCTAAAGAGGTCAGAAACGAGATGTGATGCCCTCGAAGGTGAGAGAAAGAGATGGTCGGCGAGGTCTTTTAACGAAGTCTTTTCCGATGCGTGTTGGTAGATGAACTTGCGGATGAGGCTCATCCTCTCGGTTGAACCTGATGGACTGACGGCGTGTTTTTCTAGATGCTCAAAGATACTCTGGCCAAGAACGATAA
>Ga0233432_10004008_pt1 | contig 13170 bp, 8 predicted proteins | sample SI_122_August201_6_FD_179870 | JGI IMG/M metagenome (GOLD analysis project Ga0233432, IMG submission 179870) | Seawater microbial communities from Saanich Inlet, British Columbia, Canada - SI_122_August2016_10_MG | ecosystem: Environmental > Aquatic > Marine > Inlet | place: Canada: British...
ATGATGCTGAGCCATAGAAAATACTGGTAAGATCAGCAGAAGCGCCAGAGAACATTTAATAAGCCAATCAGGTTTCATTGTTTTACAGCAACATCCTTCACGCATCAGTCGTTACATTTAATTCTGCATGAAGCTTATATCGTATTCCCTGATTTTTGAACTGAATTAAGCAATTAAACATGGCCTTGTAAGCGGAACACTGAATTTATGGCTTGCCCGCTCCTTTCGATGCCAAAAGCAGGATTTGTTACGCTTTTTCGGGCCGGCAGACAATATCAGCTCCTCCCTATATATAGCCAACAGGAATGAATTTTAAACCCATCACTATATAATGCTCCCTTTACATAGGTTGAAAAACCTGGTCCTGCACAATAGATGCAGAATATTGGGTCATAATGCCATTACATGCGTAGATACCTATTTATACCTAATACCTATATAAAGAAGACATAGACGAGAAGTAAATGAGCAAGCAGGCAATGATTTTCGAATTTTCACTTAAGCTGGCACCAGTCAAAATGGCCAAAACCGCTTTTTGGCTGGCATTCACTTCTCTTGCCGCCCAGAGCGCACTTGCACAGGGAGTGATAGGAAGCAGCGATGCGTCTAATAATCTGGTCCAGGAATACTGCGTGGAATGCCACAACCTGGAAGACTACTCTGGTGGCGTTGCCTTCGATCTGATGGATCTGGGCCATATTGATCAGGAACCGGAAATCTGGGAAGAAGCGATCAACAAACTGCGCGGACGACTCATGCCACCTGCCGGACAGCCACAACCGGCCCAGAGCGAAGTTGACGCACTGGTTGGCTATCTGGAGACGTCCATCGATACCAGCGCACAAAACCACCATATCGGTCATGTCCCGATTCAGCGCCTTAACCGAACCGAATTTGCAACAACGGTAAAGGGCCTGATTGGTGTAGATATAGATGCGGAACAGATACTGCCCAGTGAAATCGAGGTCGAAGGATTCGATAATATCGCCAATGCACTGGGTTCTTCGCCGTCCTTTCTGGAACAATATATTGCAGCGACACGACTGGTTGCCACCCAGGCCGTTGGTACTCCCTTGCCAAAATACGCCAATGTTTTCCATGAATTGCCCGATCGCAATATTGGTTTTGCCGGCGGTAATAGCGCAGCGCGAAACCACATTGACGGCTTTCCTCTGGGTACGCGTGGCGGCATGAGTTTCACGCATTTCTTCCCGGCTGATGGTGAATATCGCTTCAACATTCTGGATATCGATGCCGGTTTGTATCCGCGTGGAATGGAAACTGCAGCGACCATGGTCATTCTGGTCGATGGCGTAGAAGTTAATCGCGTGGAGATCGGTGGTCCTGAAGATCTCGCTATTGCTACCCGCGATGGGGTAGTCGGTGGTGATGTGATTCTGGCCAAACTGGCAGGTTTATCGGCCAATGTTGAGGTGGGCACCCATGAGGTCATCGTCACCTTCATTGAACGCTCCTGGGGTGCAAGCAATAACGCAACAGGTAACGGCAGAGTTACTGGTATGCCAAGAATCGGGCTCGGTGTTGAAGTTGAGGGACCTTATGAACCCAGAGGACTTTCCCTCAGCGAAAGCCGTGAAAAAATATTTATCTGTCAGCCATCAGAATTGGCTGAAGAACGCCGCTGTGCAGAAGACATCGCCCAAAACCTTGCTACCAAAGCTTTCCGCCGTCCTGTAGGTGCTGAAGATCTTGAATGGCTGATGCCTTTTTATGAAACGGGTCGCGCTGAAGAAGGCGGTTTTGATTCCGGCGTTATTGAACTGGTTACCGCTATTCTATCCAGCCCGGATTTCCTGTATCGCTCGCTGAAAATAGTCACAGATGAACCCAGAGACCTGAACGATTTGGAACTGGCTTCGCGTCTGTCTTTCTTCCTCTGGAGCCAGGGCCCCGATGAGGAATTGATTGCCTTGGCTGCGGATGGCCAATTGAGCAATCCCGCAACCATGGAGGCGCAGGTGTCTCGAATGCTTGCGGACCCTCGCGCCAGGGCACTGGTTGAAAATTTCGCACTCGCCTGGCTGAATCTGGATGAGCTGGGTGCGGTTGAACCTTCTGACCGCGGATTCAACAATGGCATGCGCACTAATTATGAAACAGAAATTCGCCTTTTTCTTGCCAGTGTCCTGTTGGAAGAACGCAGCGTTCATGAACTACTGACGGCTGACTGGACATACGTGAATGACTCGCTTGCCAATCAGTATGGAATTTCCGGGGTACTTGGATCCCAATTCCGACGCGTGACCCTTGAGGATGAAAATCGCTGGGGTCTATTGGGTAAAGGAGCCACATTACTGAGAACTTCTTATGGGGATCGTACCTCACCGGTATTGCGCGGCGCCTGGGTACTCGACCGCATCATGGGCACACCACCGGCGCCACCACCACCTAACGTTGAGGTTGACCTGTCTATTCGTGAAGGTGATATTCCAACCACTGTGCGAGCCCGCCTTGAAGAACATCGCGAGAATCCTACCTGCATGGCCTGCCACGGCTTGATTGACCCGCCCGGTCTGGCACTGGAGAATTTTGATGTGACAGGACGCTGGCGTGATATTGATCCCCTGGCAAATGCGACCATTGATGCATCAACAGTATTGACCAGCGGAAAGAAATTAAGCGGTCCTGTAGAGCTGCGCAATCATCTGTTAAGCAGAGAAGACCAATTGCCTACTACAATTACCAAACGCCTGATGATGTATGCCCTGAACCGAGAAATCGAATATTTCGATATGCCACAGGTACGTAAAATTGTGCGCGCGGCAGCCGACAAAAATTACACATTTGCCTCGATCATTACTGAAATAGTCAACAACGAGGTTTTCCGCCAGCAGGGTCCCGAAGAAAACGAGAACGCAATAGCATCAACAGAAATTGGGGTCAGAACACAATTTCAATGAGAATATAGGAAATAGGGTTCTGACCCCAATTTCCAATAAAGGGTAAAAGACTATGGCTACATTCCTGACTAAAAAGCATTTATCACGACGCACACTTCTGCGCAGTGGCGCAGTAGGCCTGGGCCTGCCATTTCTGGATGCCATGGTACCGGCGGGCACCGCGCTTGCCCAGGTTGAAGCCATGCCTAAAAAACGTGCCGGGTTTTTCTATCTGCCCCATGGCACGATTATGAACAACACACCCTTTGGCAAAGAAGTGGATGCCTGGACCTCCAGCGGCTCCGGGGATAATTTCCAGCTGGGTCACATTCTTGAACCAATGGATCCACTTAAACAATACCTCACCACTTTTGAAAATATTGAAAATACCGCTGCAGGCGGCTCGGTACATACACTCAATCCGGCCACCTGGCTTTCCTGTGTGCGTCCGGGAACAGGATCTACACCAGAACTGGCTACTACGCTGGACCAGGTGATCGCCCAGCAGTTAGGACAGGAAACTGCGCTACCCTCTCTGGAACTGGCCACTGAGACGACTATTCAGGTCGCTGCCGGTAACGGGGGCTTCTATGCTGTAACCACCTCTTTTTCCGCACCCAACAAGCCACTGCCCATGGAGTTCAATCCTCGCAAGGTATTTATCCAGTTGATGGGGCCTTATGACACAGAAGCAGAACGTGAAGCGATACTAAGAAAGAACAGCAGTATTCTGGACATGATTGCCGATCGCACGCAAGCATTGCGCAAAGACCTCGGCCCTGGTGACAGAGCCTTATTGTCAGATTACCTGGATACCGTCCGGGAAATCGAGCGACGTGTGCAGCTCGCCGGTGAACGCGACATGACAGGTGTGGATGTTCCTGCCGCCCCGGTGGGCCAGTTCGAAGATTTCGATGAGCAGATCAAGATGATGTTCGATCTGATCGCACTGGCATATCAGGCAGATCTTACTCGTATCGCAACACTGGTGATGGCCGCTGAAGGCACCGACCGTACCTATGAGCAGGTTGATGTGGCAGGCGGCTTCCATCCCACCAGCCATCACACCAATGACCCTGCGCGAATAGCCGATCTGACCCGTATACAGCGTTATCATATGGATCATTTTGCACGCTTCGTTCAGAAACTTGCCGATACGCCCGATGGTGATGGCAGTATTCTTGACCATTCAATGTTCCTGTATGGCTCAAACATGGGCAACAGTAACCAGCATGACAATTATCCTCTGCCGGAAATCCTGGTGGGCGGAGCCAGCGGCGCAATGCAAGGTGGCCAGAATATAATCCTGCCTGAGCGCACCCCCCTGGCCAATGTACACCTGACCATACTGGACAGGCTCGGCATTCCACAGGAAAGCTTTGGCAATAGCACAGGCATCATCTCCGAGGTTTAATTGTCCCGACTCTTTAATTTAGAGTCGAATTTAACTACAGGCAGTTTATGAAGAAGAACGAACGTAGGAATATTTTGAAGGCTGGCCTCGGCATCGCCTCAGCGCCCTTGCTCGGCGGTCTGACCGCTTGCTCAAGTGAGCAAGAAGTTCAGCAAGAGACACCAGTCACACCGACACCAACCCGCCTTCCCACTGTGGCGCTTAGCGATACAGTCAGCCTCATTAGCGCTGCGCCCGGGAATGTTCTCGCACTATCTACCGAAGAAAATGGCCTTGTACTGATCGACAGCGGTTCAGCCGCACTGGCCCCTTCGGTGGCGCTTTCTATTCAGGAAGACCTTGGTGGCGCTCGTGTGCATACTTTAATAAACACCCATTATCACGCTGATCAATCCGGCGGCAACGCCTTGTTCGGTGAAGCCGGTGCGGCAATTCATGCCCATGAGATTACCCGCCAATGGCTGTCTTCGGATTATTACATTCCGGCAGAAGACCGCTGGGTTGCAGCGCTTCCTGTTGCTGGACGCCCTACTCACACCTTCCGCCACATTGAAGAGATAAGCGCAGGTAATGAGACAATTGAAATCGGTTACCTGCTGGAAGCACATACCCGTGGTGATGCCTATGCGTTTCTGCGTAATGCCAATATATTAGCTGTCGGCGATGTTGCCTCACCCATACGGGATCCTGAGCTCGACTGGTACGCAGGCGGCTGGCTCGGTGGTCGTGTTGATGCAATGGATAATTTACTCAAGATGGCCAATGCTGACACTCGTTTCATTCCAGCCTATGGCCCGGTCATGTCACTGGTCGATTTTCAGGCCGAGCGCGACATGATGTGGCATTTATGGGAGCGCTGCTCAACGCTGGTTAACAATGGTCGCAGCGCGCAGGATGTTCTCGACGCCGGTGTGATGGATGAAATTGATCGTAAATTTGAAGACCCTTACCGCTTCCTCTACGACGTGGCAAAAGGTCTGTGGGCTCACTACACCAATTTTGGCGGCAACGTTGTTTAATGATAAGTATACTTTTCTTGGGAATTCTGAACATGGCGAATCTATCATTACAAAAATCCAGCAGAATTTGCGTGGCTGTATTGCTTTGTTTCCTGGCAAATACTTCTTTTGCGCAATCGTCGCTGATTGATCTTATTCGCGATGGTCAGCATGATGCCGCGCTGGCTGCGATCTCATCTTCTGACATCAATGCAACTCAAGCCGATGGTTCTACTGCTCTGCACTGGGCAAGCTATAGCGTGGATCACGTACTGGTCAAAGCGCTTCTGGATGCAGGCGCCAAAGCTGACACTACCAACAGTTTTGGTTCCAGCCCGCTGACGGAAGCCGTCAAACTGGGTGATGTCGAATTAGTGCGATTACTACTTGGCGCGGGCGCTGATCCCGATTCTCCCAACCAGGACAATCAAACAGCACTTATGTTGGCATCCAATATAGGCTCTCTGGAAATAGCCACCATGCTGATTGATGCCGGCGCGGATGTGAATGCGATAGAAAGCTTTCGCGGCCAGAACGCACTCATGTGGGCCTCTGCAGAAAACCATCCTGATATAGTCGAGTTACTGATTGAGCATGGCGCGGATGTCACTGTGAAAGCCGTCCATGATGACTGGCCCCGGCAGATGACTTCCGAACCACGCGCACAGTTCCGTCCTACCGGCGGACTCACTGCCCTGCTCTATGCTGCTCGCTCCAGCTGTTATCGCTGTGCGGTTGCTATTGTTGAAGCAGGCGCTGACATTGATCAGCCCAACCCTGATGGCGTCACCCCTTTAATCAATGCACTAGACAATAAAAGCTTCGACATTGCCATGTTCCTGATTGACCAGGGTGCTCGCGTTGACGTGTGGGATATGAATGGCCGCACACCGCTGTATCTTGCCATAGATATGAACTCCTTCTCACCAAGAAGCTTTGGTGGTTTTGGTGACTCGTTCAATCCCCTGACTGCTATCGAGAAAAAGTACACCGCCATGGATGTAGCCAACCGGCTGCTTGACATGGGTGTTGACGTCAACCATCAGTTGACGCGCATGCGTCCCAATGGCCCGGGCCGCGGTCGCTTTGCTGACTATGACATGCGTGGTGGTACCGGTGCACTGATGGTGGCAACAATGAGCCATGACCATGAGGCGATTGAAGCGCTGCTGAGCCATGGTGCAGAAGTGGATCTGCATAACGTATTCAAAATTACACCACTTATGTCTGCGACAGGGATGAGTGGCAACGGGCGTGGACCCGGTGGCGACCTGGAAGGCATCCAGGAACGTGCTATAAAAACAATCGACCTGTTACTCGATGCCGGCGCAGATATTAATGCCCAGGTTACCGGCAGTTACAATTTCACCTCCCAGCTCGACACCTATATCCAGGGTCGCGACAACGAAGGCCGCACGGCACTCCACAACGCCGCCGAATTGGGATGGGAAAAGGTAGTTGCACACTTGCTTGAACGCGGCGCCGATCCCTCAATTGTTGATGCAGAAGGTCAAACAGCTCTTGATGAAGCCCTTGCCCCAGTGATAAGCGGTCCGGGTGGACGTGCCAGGTTTGATACTGGTGACCGTGACGCAATAGTTGCACTACTGGGTACTGTATTGGCAGATTCCGAGTAAAATTAAAAGCAGTACGCGACAAGCACTATTTCAGATATAAGTGACCGAAATATTCGGGAATATGAAACGCAGGCGTGGCACCACTGAAGGTCGGACTCCAGGCAAGAAAGGCACAGGATGTCGCAGTACAACCCCATTGCGTTGATTTATCATGGGGCTGCAAAGAAGCAATACGAAACATGTTGAGTCGATATTCACCCCGCATAGTCTCGAAAATTGACAACGGAAGCAGAATCTTTCCACTCCATGCGTTTTGCTCTTTCACCACAGACGCTTTTATTCCAGCGCCATGACCATCAAAGAAGTCGATAGTATTTTTAGTACCAATCCCATTAGGATTAATGACCCATGCGCTAAACAAGGCGCCGTTAGGGTTCAACTGCACTTCCATATAACGCTCTGGCGTGTCAGCACCTGATGAGATAAACATCTCAAACACTTCCTGATTCCACATCGCTGAATTGTCATCGACGTAATTATTTTGCTCAAGATATTGATCGTTCAAGAATTCGAACTCGACCATCAATTCCTGATTTTTTTCATCAAAACCCAGCGCAACATGCACGGGAAATTCTGTTACTTGTGCGCCAGTAGTGGTCAGAAAAAACTGACTGGTTTCCACCTTGGCAAGCGTGCCTGTAGATAAAACATCAAGTGATAGTGAAGGGAGGCTCATATTAATCTCAGGAAATTCGGCTTTATCGTTGGAGGCTGCGACTACTGGATAAGGCAGGCTAATCTGGACCGCCAAAAAAATCAAAACCCGAACGACATCAGAATTTAGGATTATTGATAAACAATATTTTAGCCTGGCGATTTTTATTTTATTCATCCCGCTTCAGTGTATTCAGCTTTATTGCTCCATTGAACATTAACACAGGATTGATTCCAATAGCCTGTTAAAATCCAATAAGACAGGACATGAATCAATATCAAACTTGATCTGTACCAGTATCGCTCCAATAGTTTATCGATCCAGAACATCAACAGAGAGAAGCAATGGAATATCGTTATATAGGTAAAAGTGGTTTACGTGTCAGTCCCATCTGTATGGGCACCATGAGTTTTGGCAGTTGGAGCAACAAGGCAGAAGCCTTTCGTATTCTGGATAAAAGCTATGAACGCGGTATCAACTTCTTTGATACGGCAGAAATTTATCCGGTTCCTCCTGATGCCAGCACCATAGGTCTGACAGAAGAAATTTTTGGAGAATGGCTACAGGACAAACCCAGAGACTCCCTGATCATTGCCACCAAGGTAAGCGGTGCTGCTTCCGGCTGGATGGTACCCGTTGTACGACACGGCCTGACTGCACTGGATCGCCATCATATAGAAACCGCCATAGAAGGAAGTTTGCGCCGACTGAATGTCGATTACATTGATCTCTACCAGATTCACTGGCCTGATCCGATCACACCAATGTCCGAGACCATGGAGGCGCTGGATCGCCTGGTTCAGGCTGGCAAGGTACGCTATCTGGGTACCTCCAATGAAAATGCCTACGGACTGACCAAGAGTAATACCATTGCAGACTACGAAGGCCTTGCGCGCTTCCAGTCCATTCAGAATAATTTTTCTCTGCTCAACCGCCGCTTCCAGGACGAGCTAGCCAATATCTGTCGTCGTGAAAATGTCTCTCTGCTGCCATACTCTCCCATCGGCGGTGGTGTGCTCAGCGGCAAATATAATGATGACCAGATTCCGGATAACGCGCGTTTTTCAGGATATCTTACTGCTGATGATCCGCGTCAGCGCGCCATGGCAGAGCGCTTCGTAAATGCCGGAACCCTTGCCTCCAGCGCTCGCTATATGGAAATTGCTGCCGAAGCCGGTATTTCCCCGGTCACCCTTGCTACCGCCTGGAGCATGCAGTTTGACTACGTTGCATCGACCATCATTGGCGCCCGCTCGGCCGCCCAACTTGACGACTCCCTGGCGGCGCTTGATGTCATACTCAGTAATGACACCCTCAAGCAATGTGATGCTGTGCATCAAGAATATTTATACCCAATGGGTTAAATCTCGGGACTGGAAAATCTTACATCTGGATCGGGCTGTTGCCAGAAACAGCCCCTTTTATTTCCTTGAATGTCGAGTCTAATAGTTCAACCAGTCATTTATTCCCCTATTTTCCGGGTCAATATACTCTAGACCTTCTTTAGTCGTTATAATCAATGTCAATTCACAGACAGCGCTACAGTTACTGCCTGCCCCAATTGCTGATCAGGGATTTACATATGATAGACAAGCTAAACCAAGGCAAGAAACCGGCCAAGCCAATCATTGCTTCAGCTTTCACTATTAAGCCTGCTTTCAGAACTGCTGTAACAATCATTCCAATGCTGTGTATCGCCTTGTTCGCACCCACATCATTTAGCCAGACCAAACAGACGAAAGGTTCGTTTGAAGACGTTTTCCGTCAGCTGGACGAGATTCTGCCAACCCCCAACACCTACCGCACCGCCTCAGGCGCACCGGGTAATGACTATTGGCAGCAGCAGGCTGATTATGTAATTGACGCCACTCTCGATGAAAACAACAAACGCATCAGCGCCAGTGAGCGCATCACTTACAGCAATAATTCACCTGATACTCTCTCTTTTATATGGATCCAGCTGGATCAGAATCGCTTCCGTAAAGACTCCATTGGCCAGACAACAGGCAGCACTGGTAGCGACCGCATTTCTTTTGCCAGTATGCGCCTGGAACAACATACGGCCGAAAGACAATACGGTTTTGAAATTCAGCGTGTTGCTTTGCGCAATGGCACCGCCCTCGATTACACGATCAATGACACCATGATGCGTATTGATCTGGAGAGTCCTCTTCGCAATGGTCAGTCGGTGACTTTTGATATCGACTGGGAACACAACATCGTGTTTCAGGAGGTAACCGGTGGACGGGGTGGTTATGAACATTTCCCGAATACGGATACTTACCAGTTTGCCCTGTCACAATGGTACCCAAGGGTAGCCGCCTATACCGATTACAATGGCTGGGTGAACAAGCAGTTCATTGGCCGCGGCGAATTCACCCTGGAATTTGGTGATTTCGATGTCTCACTCACCGTACCCGCAGACCATATCGTAGCCTCTACCGGCGTGCTGCAAAATCCGGCTCAGGTCCTGACAACCGAGCAGCGCGAACGTCTGAATCAGGCGCGCGAATCAGATACACCCGTGTTCATTGTCACCCCCGAAGAAGCTGAAGCCAATCAGGCAGAAGGCAGTGATGACATGGTGACGTGGCGCTTTGAAGCGGAAAATGTACGCGACTTTGCCTGGGCCAGTTCGCGCAAATATATCTGGGACGCCCTGACCCATGTACAGGAAGGTGCAGAGCATGAAGAAGTCCTGGCCATGTCCTTTTATCCGCCAGAAGCGGAGCCGCTATGGTCACAGTATTCCACGCATTCGGTAGCCCATACCATGGACGTGTATTCGAAATTTTCCTTCGACTATCCCTACCCGGTCGCCATCTCGGTTAATGCCTGGGAATCTGGCGGCATGGAATATCCGATGATTACCTTTAATGGTTATCGTCCGGTGGAAGATGAAGACACCGGTGAACGCACTTATTCACGCCGCGCCAAATACGGGCTGATCTCAGTCGTCATTCATGAGATTGGACATATCTACTTCCCGATGACTGTGAATTCTGACGAACGCCAATGGACCTGGATGGATGAAGGGCTCAATACCTTCCTGCAGTTTCTTTCTGAACGGGAGTGGGAAGATGACTACCCGTCACGACGCGGGGATCCTAAAAATATTGTGGATTATATGCTCTCCGAGAATCAGGTCCCGATCATGACTAATTCGGAATCGATTCTTCAGTTCGGCAATAACGCCTATGCCAAACCCGCAACAGCATTGGTTGTCCTGCGCGAAACCGTCATGGGCCGCGCTCTATTTGATTTTGCCTTTAAACAATACAGCGAACGCTGGATGTTCAAACGGCCAACGCCCAGCGATTTTTTCCGCACTCTCGAAGACGCCTCCGCTGTCGATCTTGACTGGTTTTTCCGCGGCTGGTTTTACTCCACCGATCACGTTGATATAGCCCTGAATGATGTCCGTGAGTACAAGGTCTCCACACAGGATCCGGAAATCGAATTTCCTTTGGACAGCGAGGAAGCCGATGAAGACCCCGAATCACTCACCCAGGTGCGCAATGAGGATATCGAAACTCGCGTTGAGCGTTATCCAGAGCTCAACGACTTCTATAATGAAAACGACGAGTTCACTGTCTCCAATAAAGATCGAAATGATTACACTAGTTTCACTGAAGGCCTGGAAGACTGGGAAAAAGAAGTCCTCGACAAGGCAATCGCCGATGGCTCACTGATTTATTTTCTCGATTTCGAAAACATCGGCGGACTGGTGATGCCCATTCCATTGCAGATCGACTATGTTGATGGCAGCAGTGAAAGCAAAATGATTCCTGCAGAAATCTGGCGCTACGATTCTCATTCGGTCACCCATACGCTAATCACGACCAAAGAAATTGCTTCTGTGGAAGTTGATCCTTCGCAACAAATTGCCGATGCCGATACAGCCAATAACAAGCTGCCCCGGGAAATCCAGCGCTCTCGAATTGAACTATATAAAAGTGACAACAAGCAGCGGGATCTGATGGCGGATATGCTGGTGGACCTGAAATCTGACGAAACCGGCGATGACCCCGAAGGCTCAGCTGACCTGCCGCTGGAAGCAAGCGAAGACTAAATTAAAACAAGCGAGCGAAATTGATCTCACGCTACCTGGACATCGAGAAAATCAGACTGCGCTTGTTAGTGTTATATTCCTTACGACGCCTGCATTTTCCTGGCGCTCTCTTATTCAGCATGTTGTTGGTCTCTGCCAGTACCCAGGCGCACAGACAAAAAACCGTGCTTACCACCATTCAATGCAACCAGCGCACCGAGCTTCTTGAAATTGTACACCGCACTTTTGCCCACGATGTTGAACACACATTAGGCAGTCATCTACAGAGCCAGGGTGGACTCGATAATCTCGAGGCCCAGGCTCGCATCAGTGTCGAGCTAAGCAACAGTTTTATGCTTTGGGACAGTACGGGTGAGAAAATTCCGCTGATACTCATTGGCGCCGAACTGGACGCTGAGTATTTATACATCTACCAGGAAGCGCCCTGTGCAGCACTTGCCACCATCACCAGTGTGCGCCACGAAATGCTGCGCAACTACTGGCCAGACATGACCAACTACCTAAATCTTTATGATGATTCCGGAACCCGCTCCCTGATCTTCACTGGCGATTCAGGGATACAAAACCTGGAATAGTAATCCAACTACTCCCCCATAGATGCCCTGACACACCCCAACACCCCATAATCATATTCGCCATCCAGTGCTTCATAAACTGTTTTCAATTTCCCGTCATCACAATGTTCAAAGGCATTTTGAATAATTCTGATTTGCTCTTCTTCAAGGCTCAGCGCATCTACAAGTTTTAACTCACCTGCCTCTATTCCCTGGGAGAGATGCTTATAGATGGTAGAAAGAGTCAGCTCACGTTTGTCGGCTATTTCCTGCGGGTTTAATTTTTGCGTGAGTAAGTCGATGGTTTCCTGAACTGTATCGCTTTTATCCACGTCTTGTTCGGCTTCGGCATGGGACAGGATAACAGCGAGAAAACTATCGCCATAAGCTTCCAGCTTGCGCTCACCTACGCCGGTAATTTTACTTATCTGTTGCAGGGTCTGCGGCTGTCGCTCAGTCATTTCAGCCAGGGTGGCATCATGAAAGATCACATACGCGGGCACGCCCTGCTCTTCTGCCAGTGTCATGCGATGTTCACGCAAGGCTTCCCAGAGAGCGTTATTGGCCGTAGTAGAAAAAGCCCGGCTTTTGCGTAATTTTGTCTTACTGCTTTTAAGCATTTTACGCAGGGTCAATTGTTGTTCACCCTTTAAAACAGGACGCGCTGCTTCGGTGAGTTGAACACTGCCGTGTCTTTCAAAATCGACTCTCAGCAAGCCATTGGCGATGAGCTGGCGGTACAGCGTGCTCCATTCCTTGTTATCCAGCTCGGTACCTATACCAAAGGTGGACACCTTGTGATGATCAAACTGCATAATGCGTTCATCATCTTTACCTAATAGAACATCAACCAGATATTTCACCCCAAAACGCTGACCAGTACGATGCACGCAGGAGATTGCTTTTTGTGCAGCCAGGGTGGCATCCCAGGTTTCTGGCG
>Ga0233432_10004009_pt1 | contig 13169 bp, 13 predicted proteins | sample SI_122_August201_6_FD_179870 | JGI IMG/M metagenome (GOLD analysis project Ga0233432, IMG submission 179870) | Seawater microbial communities from Saanich Inlet, British Columbia, Canada - SI_122_August2016_10_MG | ecosystem: Environmental > Aquatic > Marine > Inlet | place: Canada: British...
AAATATTAATTTTTTTTTAAATTTTTTTTTTTTCATGATGCTTAAATATAATTTAATGAATAATAAGGTTTAATATAAATTAATTTTAATATAAATCATATTTTGTATTTTTCACTTAATAAAAATAAACTTAAATAAATTACTCATATTTTAACTACTAATAAATTACAATATATTATAATTAAATTTCAATCCATCATAAAAAAATTATGATCACTAAAATGTTAAAAAAATTTAACCATCTTAAAAACATTTTATTAGGTAAATTAAATCTATATCGCGTATTCAAGATTAATGAATATTCAATACAAATAAGCTATTTACATAAATTACCAGATTTACAAAAGATTTATCCATATTATGACAAATTTTTAAATCATTTTGTTAAATATTTACCCAGTGACTCTATTGTAGTTGATGTGGGAGCCAATGTTGGAGATACCTTATTGAGTATGGTTAGTAGTAATTCAAAACTTGAATATTTATGCATTGAACCTGATGATAAATTTTTTTTTGATTTAGAAAAGAATATTCAGATTTTAAAAAAACAAAATAATACTCTAATGATTAAAGCTGTGAAAGAGTTGGTTGGATTAGAAATTAATAATGTAAGTTTATCTGGATCTGATTCTTCTAAACATGCAGAACCTGGAAAGGGTTTAATTAAATCAAAAAAATTATCTACAATTTTTGATGAATTGAATTTAAAAAGTTCAAGATTATCTCTTCTTAAAACAGATGTGGATGGTTTTGATTGGGATGTAATAAATTCCTCTCATAATTTACTAGATAGTTGTCCTTATTTATATTTTGAGTGTTTTCATAATAATGAATACCAGCTAAATAATTATAAGAAATTATTTCAAAATTTAAAAATTAAAGGATACGAAAATTTTTTATTTTTTGATAATTTTGGTAAAAAAATTTTGACTGTTAATGATATTAAAATTATAAATGAATTACTAGAGTACACAAAAAAAAGTCACAAACAAAGATCAGCAGGAACGATAGTATACTATGATATTTTAGCTTACAACAATAATTCTTGTAATTTGATTGAGGAAGTTATTAATGAATATAATCAAGTTATTAATTTTAAAAATTAAATTCTATATCTTATCTGATAACTATACAGAGAAAAACTTAGAAAAATTAAAAAGAAAATACAGACTCATTTCCAACATTCGCTAATTTTTTTAAAATTATTAAACTCATAAATTAATTTTTGATAAAAATCCTCATCACTCCATTTTCTCAAAAATTCTTTACCAGATTTAATTTTTTTATTTCTTATTAAATTATCATTTTTAATCTTAAATAAAGTTTCAACCAAAGTATTTTCATCTTTTAAATTCATATAAATTACTGCATCGTTAAATTCTTCCTTATTAAATAAAAAATCTGGATAACATACAGGTGTTTCATAAGCAAATGCCTCAAGTGGTGGGATATTTGAGGGTCCCAAATAAGTTGGCATTACTAATGATAGTGATTGGTTATAAAGAAAGGGTATTTCATTATTTTTTACAAACCCTATGTAATGTACCAAATCATCTACTCCCAATAATTTTGCAGACTCTAATATATATTTTAAATTACCCTTATCTGATCCAGAAAATATGACATCAATACTTATATTATATTTTTTTCTTAAAATATTTACTGCCTTTAAAATATAAATATGATTTTTATGTGGCCAAAACTGAGCTGGATAAAAAATATAATCATTTTTTAAATTATATTTTTTTTTTATATCTAAGTGCTCTAAGGTTTTAATTTCTATAATGTTAGGTAAATATTTTAATACTACTACTCGACTTTCGTCTAATTTATATTTTTCAACTGCAAGTTTTTTTTCAAATTTTGAAGCTACAATTACTTTTTGCGCTTTCTTTAAGGAATTAGAATACAAATTTTCCCTTATTTCAAATATTCTATTTGAAGAAACTTCAGGAAACTCCGAGTTACATAAATGTGCTAGATCATATAACGTAAATATATAAGGTATATTGATTATACTTAGAGATAATGCGCTTGGGAACATGAAGTATATTAAATCTATGTTATCACTATTTAAAACTCTTTCAATTTTAGTGTATTGATTTTTAATTTTTGTCTGTAACTTAAAATAATTTAAATTTGATAATGCAACTCTATGTATTTTTTGAAATATATTTTCTTTAATAATCTTAATTTGAATTCCCAGATCTTTAAAATTTAACGAGGCGCTCTCTTTATTTGAGTAGAATTTGAAAATTATATTACTATTATTTTTATGCTTGTTTTTAATTATGCTTAGAATTTTATATTGATACTGATATGATCCGCCGTAAAACAATTCTGAGTCTAAAAAGATAGCTATGTTTATTTTTTTATTAATCACACAACATTCCTACTCTTAAAATTAGGTTTTTTAAAACTCATCCATTCATATTTCTTTAGTATTTTAAATTCCAATCTTCTACAAATTAACTCTAATTCTGTATCAAAAAAAAATCTTAAAGTATGAGTCTCTTTTTGTTTCTTTATTTTTTTTGAATTTTTATTTTCAATAAATATGGAATATTTCATATCAATTGTATTCGCTTGTGGTTTTAAATATGGCTTTCCAAATCGAGAGATTTTCATTTTTTAATTAACCAACATTATTATTTATTTTAATATTTTGCATAGGACTCTTGAGACTTTAACTATTTGATTTTCTGAAAGAGCTAATCCACTTGGTATATAAAAGCCCTTTTTATAAAGTTTTTCACTATTTGGATGTTTATCATTTAAAAATAGGTTCATTTTATTAAAAACAGGCTGTTTATGCATCGGATAAAAAAAAGGCCTGGCTCCTATTTTATAATAAGACAGTTCTCTAATTATTTGTTTTGCAGTCTTACGAAAATTATCTTTTAAAGTTATAGCATATACCCAGTATATATTTTCACAATACGCAGTTTTGACAATGGGTAAATTGATTGTTTGTAAGTCTTTTAAAAGTTTATTGTAAATATACCCTATCCATCTTTTTTTTTTAATTATGAAATTTATTTTTTCTAATTGAGCAACACCAACTGCTGCTTGTAGGTTTGTCATTCGATAATTAAATCCCAAGCTATTATGAACAAATCTATTTTTTGTAAAACATAAATTTCTTAAACTTTTACATTTATTGTCTAACTTTTTATTATTTGTTAAAACCATCCCACCTTCACCAGTAGTGATATGCTTGTTTGAGTAAAAACTAAAAATACTTATATCACCAAAGCTTCCACATTTTTTACCTTTATATTCTTGTCCATGCATTTCTGCAGCATCTTCAATGACAATTAAATTTTTTTTTTTAGCCAATTTGAGTATAGGATCTAAGTCTACAGCTAGTCCAAAAATGTGAACGATCATTATAGCTTTAGTTTTGGAGGTCATTTTTAGATTAATATCATCAACTTTCATATTGAAAGACTTATAATCACAATCAACAAAAACAGGTTTTATTCCATTTGATATTAAAGATTGAGCACAAGATATAATTGTAAAAGTTGGCATGATAACTTCATCCCCTTTTTGAAGTTCTAGAGCTCTTATTGCTACTTCAATTGCTGCAGTTCCGCTAGAACAAGCTGTTGCATATTTTCTGCCAATATATTTGGCCATGTTTAATTCAAATTTTTTTACAAAAGGGCCTTCGCTACTAACCCATCCTGATTCTATACATTGTTGTAAGTATTTTTTTTCTTTGCCTGCAAATAAAGGTGTATTAACTGGAATCATCATTTTATATTTAATATTTTTTTATCTACAGTTTCAAATCTAATCTTATCTTCTTCTCCCGCATAAGGACCTTGTTTAATTTCAATTATCTCACTGTCTTCAATCATTTCAAAACCATGTCCACCATAAGCTAATAAGACTACATCTCCTTGACATAATACTCTACTCTCTAAATATTTTTTATTATCATCATAATAATCAACTCTAACTTTTCCTTTTCTTATTAAAAGAACCTCTTGAGTAGAATCTACGTTTCTCTCAACTTTATTATGTTTATGTGGAGGAATAACATAATTTTTTTCACGCTTCATGTATCCTAGCTGTTGAGAAAAACTATCTGGAGTAAAAAATTCTATTCCTTGGGATTGATAATTTGCTCTTATTATTATTGATAATAATTTATTATTGTTTTCTATTTTTTCAATCATTCTATTAACTATTAAACTAATATTTAAAAAATTATAATTAATTTTACGTTTTATAAAAAAATTTTATTAAGTATATCTCAATATAATCAATCAGCTCAATTATATAAAATTTAAATATAATTAAAATCTGATTAATTGCTTTAAAAACATACTAAAAAATTTTAATGAATATTTTTTTAAAATATAATTTTTTTTAGTGTTTGTGCTAACTAATCCCCATTTTATTAAATCAGTAAAATAGCTAAATTTTCTTTGGCCTCTAAAAACATCACAGTATCTAATGTCAACAGATTTAACTTTTATATTATTTAATATAGCTGCCAAATATAATATACGACACGCATCTCTTGGATCTAGCGAATTGTCAAAAGGATACCTGACATATTCTGCAAATTTTAACCAACTAGTAAAAATTTGATATGAACTTGAACTTTTTGTATAAAAAAAAATATCATATACCCTATCATCCCTAAAGGCGTTACCAAAATTTATGTTTGCCAGATAATTATCCGAATTATTTAATTCTGGGCTAAACGGAAAAACAAAAACACTATCAAATCGACATCTTACTATAAAATCATATTCTGCTGGATTCTCTAAAAGCAAATATGAATTATAAATTTGAAATAATTGTTTTGCTGAGTTTACTGTTGTAAAATGAAATTTTTTGTCATTATTAATTTCTTTTATTTCAGGTATTTCTGCATATTCCCAGTCTTTAATTGAAACAATTTTTTCTTTTTTTATGTCAAAACCTTTAAAAGCAATTTTTAAATATTTCTGAATATCAAATTTTTTAATTGAATTATTTTCTAAAATTTTTCTTGAATGGTTGCCACTTTTGCCAGCTGTATCCCAATAAGACAAATAGATATCTGCCGTATGAAATTTTGTAAATATTCTAAGTCCTTCATTAAATAAACTTGGATTGATATTTCTAATCTGTCCAGAAAATAATAGTGCAATTTTAGCCATAATTATGAATGATTTAAAATTTTAAATTAACTTATAAGCTATATTTAAAAATTTTGATTGATATTTATCACTATGAAAACTTAACAACGAAAAGTATAAACTTGCTGTAAGATATTTCAGTGTACTTATGCTATCAATAATATTTGATTTAATTAATAAGCTTTCAAAATGTGTCTGAAGATCTTTTAAATAATCAAAATCAATTTTTGCGTCATAAATAATGTTTTCATATCCCGTTAAACTTTGGTAAATTTTTGCAAAATCGTAATTTATATCTCCATATATTGAAAATCTATTTCCTAGACCTCCTCTAGGATCAAGAAGTGTGAAATTATTCTCTAAATTTTTAATTATATTAGACAATACTGGGTCTCCATGAATTATGCCAATTGTTCCTTTATTTTGAAACTCATATTTTTTTAGAGCATGAATTAATTCATTAAATTTTTTTAAATTATAATTTTTGATTGGCTTAATTCTGTTGATCAATTTATTTGCATAATTATCATATATATTTATTTGTTTATCTTGTTTTTTTACTTTAGAATTATGTATAACCTGTAAACAATTAAATAAAGCTGTTAGATCTTCTTTTGTTAATAAGCAGTTAGTTAATAAATAAGATAGTTTTAAACCTTTTGCTGTACTCATTTTATAAAAATTTTTTCTGTGCTCAATAACTTTAGGAAAAAATTTTTTTATTTTTCTTGGAATAATTTTTAAATAATTAGCTTCATTATTTATTTTATTAAAATTTTTTGAGTATTTAATCGTGAATTTATTTCCTACAATTACTTCATTAAAGCTTCTCGTAAGAGTATCAGACTTCTCATAAAAACCTAATTTAGTGTTTAAATTTTCATTAGGATTTATCGATAAGTCGTCGATATAATAGTTGGCATATGGTTTTCCAAAAGTTAATTCATTATAGTTTATCTTAAATAATTTTAATTGTTCTATGGTAAGTTTTTGAATATCCTTTTTAACTTTTTTTATGTTTCCGTGGTGTGTCCTCATTCTTCTTGCTGTATGAATAATTATATGATGACCTTTTGAATAGAGGTGATTTAAAAATTTTATATTTTCAAGTATCGGTTTCACACTTCTATAATCGTTTTTAATTAATGGATGTGAAACTAAAGTGTTATCAAGATCAAAACAAAATCTTTTTTTTTTTACCTTACTTGTTAATGAAAAATCAATAACTTGTTTTGGTGTCCCTAGGCAGGCAAATTCCTCATTTTTTACTTTTAATCCAATTATTGTTTCTTTTTTTTTTAATAAATCATTATAGATTTCAGAAACGTATGTTTTTTTATTTGTTTTAATTTTTTGTTTTGCAATTTGGTTAAATTTTTTAATACTATTAAAAAAATAGGCTCCAGTGTTTGCATTGCTGCTAATTTTATTTTTTTCAGCAATTTTAAATATCTTTTTGCCTCGCATCTTTATATATGAAAAAATTGGCTCCTTGATTTTTGTTTTATGATAAAAAATAGAATGGTGGTTTTGATCAATCATCTTAATAATATTTTTTTTATAAAATGTGTCACCATCTAAGATTAAAAGACTATTTTTTTTTTCATTTTTTTCTAAAATCCTAGTAATTTTGTAAATTGTTTCTACAGGGCCTGAAGTTTGACGATTAAGCTTTAAAAAATTTATACCAACAAATTTTGAAAGTTGGCGCTCAAAACTAAATCTTTCTAAATTTTTATTATAAACGATATATATTTTATCTTTTTTTTTTATTTTTAAATTTTCAATAAGATAAAAAATGATTTCTTTTCCTAAAACTTTAATAAGTGGTTTTGGATCAGTATAACCCATTTCAGAAAATCTTTTCCCAATACCGCCCAGTGGAATTACAATTATCATTTAATATTATTTTTATGTATTAAAGATCTTATATACTTAATTATTTGGTCTTCACCATGAAAAAGATGTTTGGTTGGTTTATATTTATTTAAGAACTTTTTTTGTTTAATATCTTGATAGCTATTTAGCAAACTCTTTGTAATAAATCCAAGATTTTTTTTTTTAGTGCCCTTGCATTATTTAAAAATTCACTATTATAATTTTTATCTATATACGAAAATATTAATATTTTATTTTTTAGACAATCATTTACTGAACCAAAACCTGGTTTTATAATGGCATATTTTATCTGATCAAACATTTTATCTGAGTATGTTGCTTCAACTACATTTAATTTGCTATATTTATTTTTATAATATTTTGGATCTAAATAAATTTTAATTTTTCTTCCTTTATCGAATATTATATCTCTTATTTCTTTGTCAATGTGATTGTAGATTATATCATCTGATCCAAATGATATCAAAAGTCCATCACTATCTTTTTTTTTGTTATTTATTCCTCCAATAAATCCCATTTTTGAAAATTTGTTACTATCATTAAATATTTTATTTCTGAAAATCTTGATTTTTCTTAATTTCATTAATTCAAGAGTTCTTTTAAGTTTCTTATTTTTAATATTAAAAATTTCATGCCAAAAGAAATTTGAAATTATTATGCTTTTAATTTTTAAAAAAATAATTTCAGGTAAATTGTCAGATATCAATATATCAATATTTAAAGACTGTATCTTAGTCTCTAATTTTTTATACCAGAATTGATCATATTTTTTATCTTTTATATCAAATGTACAAACAAAATTAATTTTTTTAACTGTGTCATTAATCTTAAATTTTTTATTTTTTTTAAGGCTTGATATTATAAAAACTGAATATTTATCTGATAATTTATCTGATAATTTATTTGCTAAATCTATAGATCTCGAAATATGACCAAGTCCATGCTGACAAGGAACAATTCCGATCTTAATCATATTGTATAATAATAATACCCAGATGATTGGCAAACATCACTATCAATCAAATTCCAGCAGTCAAAAATTATTTTTTTTTGGTTTCTATTCAAGTTTTTTGATATCTGCTCAATAATTAAATCAGAGTATGTAGGATTATTATTTGACAAAATTATAAAATTATATTTTTTTATTAAATTTTGATCAAATTTAAAATTATTTATGTGTCTATTATTTTTTGAAATTTCTTTTCCTTTAATATCAAAGATATGGTTTTCAATTTTATTTTTAGTCAACTCTTTTGATAGTGCAATTGAAGGCGAATTTCTTATGTCAATTGTCTCTGGAAGACCTTTGAAGCTAGCACCTAGAATTAGAACTTTGTCTTTTTTGGAAAAATTTTTTTTATGAAGATTAATAATTTTAAATGAAATTCTTTTTAATGAATTTTCATTTATTTTCCTTGAAATAAATAATTTATATCCTTCTAATTTTTTATTTGCCATTTTGTTAAATAGGAAAATATCTTTAGGGAGGCAAAATCCCCCAACCCCCATACTGGGTTTAGAAATTGAGTTTCTCTCATATCCCAAATTTGCTTTTTTAATAAGCTCATGACCACTCAAATTATGTAAATTTGCTATTCTGGCAACTTCATTTGCAAAAGCAAAGTTAAGATCTCTGAATGAATTACTCGATAATTTGATGATTTCAGCCTCTTCTGTGCTGGATGTTTCTATTACTTTTGAAAAAAAATTGTTACAAAAGTTTATTGATTTACTCAAACAAGGTTTGGTAACCCCTGAAACTAGTTGTGGTAGATTTTCTAACTCACTAATTGCATTACCTTCAATAATCCTTTCTGGTATATAGCCAATAAAAAAATCTTTTCCACATTTTAAACCAGAGATTTCTTCTAATATTTTTTTTGCAATTAAATTTGTGAATCCAACTTGCACTGTTCCTCTAATTAAAATTAAATTATTTTTGTAAATTTTTGTTGCAACTTTCTTAAGTATCGAAACTAAATTCTTATTATCAACTTTTTTATTTACTAAATCGCTACCAATACAAACAATGTAAACATTAGAGTTGATTTCACTAAGGTTATCTGTGAGTCGAATTTTATTTTTATTTAAATTGTTACTAATTAAGGATTTAAGGCCTTTTTCAAAAAAATTTAAATTTTGATTTTTAATTTTTTTTATTGAAGATGAGCTTATATCATAACCTGTTATAAAATTTTTTCTTTTCAACAGATGGTTTAATAATGGAAGTCCAATATGTCCTAAACCTATTACACAGATAGTGTTTAACATGTGGTCATTATTTAAATCAGAATTACTTTTAATATCTAGAAAATTTTTGTTTTCATCATAAATAAAAATATCGTCAAGATCCTTTTCAGTAAAATATCTCAATTTATTTTCATATATTTTAATATTATTATTTTTTTGAATTTTAGGAAGATAGTGGGGATTATGATTTAAATATTTGTATATATAATCATTGTGTTTGTTGTTATAAACAAGTCTTCTGAGATCTCCTAAAGATAAAACCCCTTCTACTTTTTTGCTATTACCATAAAATTTTATTGCTATACTGAATTTATTATTTTTTTTTGAATTCTCTAATTTTTCAATTAAAGTTTTTACTTTAATATTTCTGTTAATATTTAAATAATTACCAACATTTTTCACTTTAAATCAGTTTCTTCCCAATTGAAAATTTCTCTATTTTTTATTTTTGATACAAATCTTCCCCTATAATAATCACGATTTAAGATTTCTTCTTCAGACAATTCTCTAAACTTTTTTCCTTTTAATTGGTTTAAATTAAAATTAAAATTTTGTTTTAAATAACTAAATTGTTTTTTTTTAGTTAACATAGAAAATTCTTTTAAGATTTTTATATCTTCAGGTTTAATAGATACTTTTCCATCTTTTGTTTTCTCTTTATCCATAATTGTTATATGTCTTTCAACATATTCAGCCCCTATATAAATTGCAGCCATAGATGCAAGGTTTCTATTTTTTATATATCCAAGAGAATGATCTGAAAAACCAACTTTTTTTGAAAATTTTTTTAAAAAATCTATTCTATCTAAATTAATTTTTTTTAAGGGTGTAGGATATATAGTTACACAATGCAAAAAAACAATGTCTTTACCTTTTAAAATAGATGACGCTTTTTGAATTTCATTATCATATGTGGCACCTGTAGATATTATTATTTTTTTAAATTTTTTTTTAACCTCTCTTAATAACTGAAAAGATGCACAATCATAGCTTGCTATTTTAATAGTTTGAAACCCTAAATTTTTTATTTCATCAACATCTTGTCTAGAAAAACATGTTATTGCTGGCTCTTTTTTCAAAGATTTACATAATTTAATAAATTTTTTTAGGTGATTTTTTTTAATCACAAGCTTATTAAGTCTATCCCATTCAATTTTATATGGCCTTTTAATTGATAAAATTTTATTTTTTTCAGATAAACCATTTTCAAACTGAGGCCTAAAACTTAATTTATCTGGTGTCATGTACTGAAGTTTAATTATATCAGCACCATTTTTTGCACATTCAATCGTCATCTTCTTTAGATTTTCATATGATCCATTATGATTTTGACAAAGTTCAGCTATAAATTTCATAAGTTATTTATTGTTTTTTATTATTATTTATAACTTTTAAAAAATTTTTTAAAACAAAATTATCAGTTTTTTTAACTGACTCATTTGTTAATCCTGCCACATGTTTTGTATAAATTAATTTTTTTTTAATTCTTTTTTCATTTAAATTTTTAAGAAAAAATTTACCCAAAACATCTGTGGCATAAAAAATATTGTTTTTCTTAATTTTATTAAATAATGCTTTTTCATCAAATATCTCTCCACGTGAGGTATTAATAATGATAGTACCATCTTTAAATAAATCAATTTTTTTTTTGTTGACAATGCCTTTATTTGACTGGTTTAAAGGTATGTTAAAGCTAATTATATCTGAGCTTTTAATAAGTTGGTGAATTGATTTATATTTCTTCTTTGGAACAATTTTTTTTTTTATATCATTTATAAAAACTTTAGCCCCCATTTTCTCTAAAATAGGGAAAATTTTTTTTCCATTCCTGCCATACCCTACAATGCCAATTTTTTTTTCGCTTATTTCATTGTAAAAATTATTTTTATAAAGTTTAAAAGTTTTTAAAGCTTTCAATATTAAATAAATTGTAAATTCTGATGAGGCATTAATTTTTTTTAAAAATTTGAACTCAGATTTAAGACTAATTACTTTAGTATTTGATTTAAAATATCTTTTATCAATATGGTCAACTCCAGTTGTTGGTGTTATTATAAATCTTAAATTATTATTTTTTAAAAAATTTATTTTGTGATTAAATCTTGTTAGAACAACATCGTAAAATTTTAAATCTTTATCTAATTTTGTTTGACTAATTTTTTTAAATGATCCAAGAAAGTTTTTTTTCATAAAATTTATAAATTCTTCTGAAAAATCATCTGGTTTTGGACATATAACTTTCATATTTTTTAAATTTGCATTCTTAAATATTCCACGTCTAGCATGTTATCAATATTGGTGGCTTCTAAACCTTCTAATACTATTCCATGACAATTTTTTCCTACTAAACTATTAAATTTCATAAAGCTATCTCTCCTAACCAAGTAAAAAGAGCCAGATCTAATATAAACACTGGGCAATTTTTGTCTTGGTCTCATATCCTCTTTTTTTTTCCCACTATAATTTATCAATTTGCCATTTTTAAATATTTTCATCCTCAAAGGATGATTCCCCTCAACATCTTTAATGGATATCACGCTGTCTATTTTGGTTTTATTTTTTATTAATTTTAAACTGTCATTAATTATTTTTACATTTCTTATGGGTGTAGTTGGTTGCAACAAAAGAATTAAATCATACTTCTTTTTAAGCATTTTTTCATATTTAAGAACTTCATATCTTACTACATCCTTTGTCAAAGCAAAATCATCACTTAATCTTTCCGGTCTATAGCCATAAAATTTTATTTTATTTTTAATGACTATATTTTTTATTTTTTTAGAATCGGTGCTTACACAAATTTCTGAAATCCCATGAATCTCTTTGGCCGTATCAATAGAATATTGTATTAAAGTTTTTTTTTTAATTTTAATTATATTTTTGTTAGACACACCTTTTGAGCCTTTACGTGCGGGTATTATGCAAATTATTTCTTTAGATAGCACCTTATAAATTCACTTTTTCTGGTTTTATTTTTTTTAATCTTTATATCAGCACTTTTCAAAAAATCTTTAACAGCAATCATGGGACCAGGAAATTTTAAAGAATAATATTCATCTAAATGGATATAGCCCCTTTTGTTTAAATTCTTCCATACCAGCGGAAGAGCTACTTTATAAGGTTGGTATAAGTCTAAGTCAAAATTACATGCCATAATTTTTTTTTTCAAATTTTTTTTAAAAAAAATTGGTATCGTCTTAGTTACATCACCTTTAATAATCTTTATATTATTTAATTCTAAAATTTTAATTTTATTTTTTATAAAATTTAAACTTGAGTTACTAAAATCTCCTGAAGAAGAAATATTTCTAACTTTATAGTTAACTCGATTTATTTTTTCTTTTATGTTCCAAAAAAAATCGCTTTGTTTTAGATGAGCTTGTGAAAAATACTTATTATTTTTAAAGTTTTCTCTTTGATCAAATCTACTTAGTTTTGGAAAGCCCGAAAAAGTATCAAAACCATAAACTTTCTTTTTAGAATTTAATTTTTTTAAAATTATTGCAATTGTTAAGAGGCTTCTTCCTCTAAAGACACCAAGATCTAGAATGTCACCTTCTATTTTTTTTTCATTTTCAATTATGTATTTATAAAAAAATCTTAGTGGAGATGTGCTTAAATGATTAATATCAGTCTCTAAAATATTAGAGATATACTCGTACTTATATACGTAATCTATAAGCTTCATAATAAGTAAATACTAAAAGTATTTTTAGTTCAAATAAAGTTTTTAATTTAAAACGCTAATATTTTTTATAGTCTTAAAATTATATCAAATTAAAATAAAATTTTTTTCAGTGCATAAATCAAGCCAATTGAGCTATTAGTACTGGTCAGCTGCACGCATTACTGCGCTTCCACATCCAGCCTATCAACGTG
>Ga0233432_10004011_pt1 | contig 13163 bp, 10 predicted proteins | sample SI_122_August201_6_FD_179870 | JGI IMG/M metagenome (GOLD analysis project Ga0233432, IMG submission 179870) | Seawater microbial communities from Saanich Inlet, British Columbia, Canada - SI_122_August2016_10_MG | ecosystem: Environmental > Aquatic > Marine > Inlet | place: Canada: British...
CATGCAGGGGATTTTTCCCGATAGTGAAGTCGATAGATTAAAGAGTATTTGCCATTCTCCAGCACTTCTCCTCCAATAGTTTGCGCTAGTTTCCTCCCTCAATGGTCTCACGAGAAGTCAAAAAATACCCGGTCGGTGATAAGTTCCTTTATCACTTTGAAGACCATGGCACCGCCATCCTTCCCTGGGCCGAGATGGTTGAGTCCCTGGGTTCTCCACCCCTCCTGCTCACTCTCGATCATCATACCGACACCAACTCTGCTTGGTTGAGAAGCCTCTTCACTCAGGTCGGAAGAGATCTCGACCTTATGGAATCCCTCAGAAAAGAACGAATCTCCAAAATCAAGATCAACGATCAGGAGAGTCTGTCATCAGCTATCGGAGATCTTCACCACGATGAACACATCGACCTCGCCTTGCGCTTAGGGCTTTTTTCTGAAGTCGTGGTAATTCAGCACAGTTCTGCAGAACCACTCCCCGAATGGGAACAGAGGGGCATGACCGTGCTTCCCTTTGAAAAAAACCTCCTTGAAAACGATTCCCAGAAACGAAGTTTCTATAACCGAGCACTCGAAGACGATTGGCTGGGTCCACTCCTGAACCCTCTACCAGCTCATCTCAACCCTTGGAAGACCCCCTATGTTCTGGATATCGACCTAGACTATTTCAAAACAAAAAAGAGCCTTCACCCAGAAAATTCAGGTCTCTTTCAACGTCTGATTCAGGGAGCTATTGGCATCACGGTTGCAGAAGAAGCGGGTTGGGTTGATCGCCTATGGATGGACACTCCACCCCAGGCGGGAGAGCTCTATAAATCTATCCTCAGCCGAGTCCAATTAGACTAGGCCCATCTTTTTCAGTTGCTGGTGCGCCTGTGCTTCCCAACCTCGATTGGCGATAGGGCTGGCAGGGCTCGGATGAAGTAAGGTCTCAATTCGATATCGTTCATCCCCGAACACTCTTCGCAAAACTTTCGTGGCATAGCCCCCAACTCCCACAAGGACCTCGGGTTTCAGGGTCTCGACGCAAGGTTCCAGATGGCGATCACAGATTTCCGTTAAAGGTCCAGACTCCGAGAGGGGGAGTTTGTCAGGAGTTCGATTACGACCTGAAGCTTCCATGAACACCAAGGGGCAGTGATTCAGCACAAAGTGATCTTTAAAAAAATCTTCAGCTTTGGGGAAACGCTCAGAAAAGTACCCCCACAAGCGTCGACCACTCACCTCCGAACGCTTGCAGTCAAAACCCTCAACCCTACGAGAAGGGTTTTCATGCTTGGGAGCTTTCACCTTCGCCTCAATGCCCATCCAGTTTCGAACCAGTTCCACCTCCCCAAAGGGCACCCCGGTTTGGGTCATTCCCCAAGGCCCAGGATTCATGCCCAAAAAGATCACCTTTTTCTTCCCCTTTCCGTATCGTTCAAGATACTGTCGATGGGGAGACCAGGCGTGTTCAAGAGGGTTGTAAACGTGGGTGACGGGATCAGAAAACGAAAGAGAGCTCAAACTTCTAGTGAGTTCCTTCGCCTGGTCGATGAGAACTTTTGCTGACATGTTCCCTATCATACCAGCCCAAACATAAGGAAAGCCGATTGTAGACCCCAGAGTCAACCTAGGTTGTTGTCACCCAAGAGGAGTGATTTTATGAATAACAACAACTGGCCAGGAAATCTGATCGAAGCCGAATGGTTACTTGAGAACCTCTCTTCCCCTGGGCTAAGAATTTTTGACGCGACATGGTTTCTTCCCAAAGCCGAAAGAAGTGGAGCCGAAGTATTTCTCCAGAACCACCTGCCCGGCGCCATCCATTTTGATTACGATGTGCGGTTCCATCGGGAGGGAGCTCCTTTCCCCCGAACCATGCCAGAATCCCACACATTTGAAAAAGGACTTCGCGATCTCGGCCTCAATGAAAACGACAGCGTGGTTGTCTACGATAACAATGGCATGTTCTCTAGTCCAAGAGGGTGGTGGATGCTCAAAGCTTTAGGTGTGAAAGAGGTTGGTGTCCTCAATGGGGGCCTGAGTGCATGGAAGGAAGCCGGAGGAAAACTGGAATCGGGTCAACCAAAGGCCCATTCCGAAGGAAATTTTAAAGCCGAACCCAACCCCCATGCCTTTGTCGACTCTAAAGTGGTCGCGAGTGCACTTGGCAATGAAGGCACCCGCCTTCTCGATGCGCGTTCAGGTGAACGCTTCACGGACGCCCACATGCCCGGTGCTGACAATCTTCCCTACTCCGATCTTCTCGAAGATGGATTTTTTCGAGATGTGGATTCCCTCTCAGAGTATTATGACAATAGGCCCCTCATCTGTACATGTGGGTCTGGCGTGACCGCCTGCGTTCTCGCTCTGGGTGCCACCCTGGCTGGGAAGGAAGATGTCTCGGTCTACGACGCCTCGTGGTCAGAATGGGGGAAAAATGACGCGCTTCCCAAAGAAGGTGACTCCGTCTCCTGAACCTTAAGTCAACTCAGCAAGACACTTCAAAGGCTCACCTAAGCTTCGATCTATCACCCCTTCATCCGCTCCAACTTCGGTGGATGACCAAACATCTTTCTGAATTCCTTCGAAAAGATGAAGGGGTCTGAGTATCCCAAAGCTTCGGCAACTTCCAAGACCTTCTGCTCTCCAGACCGTAGCATCTCTCGCCCCAAATTCAGCCGGGCCTGCCTCTGATAAGTTCCAGGGGAAACCCCCATTCTACTTTTGAACTCCCGAGAGAAGTGACCAAAAGAATAAGGGTGCCCTTCCAAGACCTTTTCTACATTTTCAAAAGGTGGAATCGAAAGTTTCCGGCCGGCTTCTTCAAAGGGGTCGCTCTTAGGGTGCCCACTCTCTAAAGATTCCCTCAGCCATTCACATAATTTCCAAAAGACTTCCCTTCCCTTCTCAAGTTGATGGTGAAGGTTTTCGAATGACCTGATTCGAGAAGACGAGAGAGGAACCGGAGATACCGGCTGTTCGGGTCGAACCAATAAACTCGGGTCAATCCGGCCCAAGGCGACTCGGTCCATGGTGAAACTGTACTCCAACCAATTGCCCGAGTGACGAAAGACCCGGTGCTTCTGATGAGGATAATGAAGAAATAAAGAACCCGGACCCAAAGTCCACTCCTTCCCAACCTCATCAACAAAGGCCCCCCTGCCCTCCAAAACCCAGGCGGCCGCAAATCCCGTCCACGTCTTGAGTGGACTTTTCTTCATCAACCGGGGAAGGCGATGAGCTCCGTAACGACCTCCTCCCGGCAAGAGTCCGTAGGCGTAATGGTTTGGTGAGTCCACCTTCACCGACTCTTTTTCAGACGGGGAAGTGGTAGATCATCATGATTGAAAAAAGACATTTATTAATTCTGAGCCAGATTTCATATGCCCTATTAATGCATTTATTTTCCACTTTTTATATCTCAGATATTCAAAAAAGACATGTTTATGATAAATGAACCTTTTTGCTATCTAGAAAAAAATTAACCTTTTTATAAAAAGGAGTCCCCATGTCATTGAAACCAAATGTGCTTTGGGTGTCTTTCGAAGACACCAACCCTTTCTACGGTTGCTACGGAGACCCCGTCGCCAGAACTCCCAACGTGGACCGCCTTGCGTCTGAGGGGTGCATCTACCCCAAAGCCTTCTCCACCACGGGCGTGTGCGCCCCTTCCAGATCGGCCGTCATCACAGGCATGTACCCCACCGCCATTGGCACTCACCACATGCGAACCTCCTGGACCAACAAAGCCACTCCTGAGTTAGCGACGCCCTACGAAGCGGTCCCTCCAGCCTACGTCAAATGCTTCACCGAGCACCTACGCAGGGCTGGCTACTACTGCACCAACAACGCCAAGACGGACTATCAGTTCAACCCACCCTTCACCGCGTGGGACGATTGCTCCCAAACCGCCCACTGGAGAAACCGGCCCGATCCCGACCAACCCTTCTTCGCGGTCTGGAACCCCACCATGACCCATGAGTCGGGAATGTGGCCAGAAAACTGCGAGGAGATCACCTTTGATCCAAAAGATGTCATTGTTCCTCCCACCTTTCCTGACACGCCAAAGACGAGAGAAACCTTAGCGAGGATGTACACCCAAATCGAAAAAGCAGACACCATTCTCGGCAACCTTCTCCAACAACTCGAAGAAGACGGTCTGGCCGACAATACCATCGTCATGCACTGGTCAGATCACGGCCCTCTACCCCGCGGAAAGAGGTGGCCTTACGACTCTGGCCTGCACGTCCCCATGATCATCAAAGCTCCAGATTTCGTGAAAGCCGGCAGCACCAATGATCGTTTGGTCAGCTCCATGGACCTCGGACCCACCGTCCTATCCATGTGTGGGCTCGACGTCCCCCCCACGATGCAGGGGAAAGCCTTTCTGGGAGCAGAAGAGGAGCCTCCAAGAACCTACATCCACGCCTCGCGAGACCGTTACGACGAGAGCTTTGATAAGATCAGAGCCACCCGTGATGAGAAGTTCAAATACATCCGGCACGACACACCAGACAAGCCCTACATGATTTGGGTTCCCTTTCTCAACCGACACCCCATCATGGAAGAACTCTGGGAGGGTCACCTACAGGGCACCCTCTCCCCCGCGCAGTCCCTCATGTTTCAGCCACGGCCTTCAGAAGAACTCTATGACACAGAAAACGACCCTCACGAGATCAACAATCTAGCCAAAGATCCTGAGTATCGTGACACCCTTCTCCGCCTGAGGGAAGAATGCAAAAGGTGGTGCAAAGACATCGGCGACATGGGCGAGATCGACGAAGTGGAGATGGTGAATTCATGGTGGCCCGATGGCGAACAGCCCACCACAGCCACTCCCATTTTCCTCCCTATTCAGACCGACAATCTGGCGCGCTCCCCCATCGACGGTTCCATGAGAGCCTCAGGGAAACTCCATCTTCACTGCACCACACAAGGTTCCTCAATTGGCTACCGCTACTCTGGGGAACGGGACTGGAAACTCTACCACCTCCCCTTTGAACCCGAGGCAGGTAAAACCGTCGAAACCAAGGCCATCCGCATTGGCTACAAAGAAAGTTCCATCTCGGAACTACAAATCACCCAGGCCTAAAAGCAAGGGAGCGTCGGCGCGCCTACCGCCCCAGCATACCCCAGGTTTGAGGGCCAATGATACCATCGACCGCTAGCCCTTTTGAACGCTGGTAGGCTTTAACGGCCTCACGGGTTTTGGCGCCATAGTTCGATTCCCCCGAAACGGGAAATCCCTTGGCCGACAGTTTGCTCTGCAAAGTGCTCACGCTGATGCCACCCTTCCTCATGAAGACCGGCAGATAGGGCGCTCTGGATTTCATATGCTGACGGTACGCCTTTCTCAGGTCCGCCCAAAGTGAACTAGAGTTGGGGCCGCCCAAAATAGAAATAGCCACCTTTCTGTCGCCATAGTCACACCAGGACAAGAAGCAATGTCGGGCCAATCGAGTAAAACCCGTCTTCCCAAGAACCGGGTAGGAAAAACCCTCACGCATCAGTCGGTTGTGATTGGACTTGGTGATCTTTCGTCCGGCGCTAGAGACCATGGTTGCCGAGCGTTGGGCGATCATCTTTTTTAAAATGGGGTTCTCCCGCAACTTTAGAATCAAAGTGATGCTGTCCTCGGGGGTGATCACCATGCCCTTGGGCAGTGGAAGGCCTGAAGCGTTGGTGACTTTGGTTCTCGTCATCCCGTAAAAGTCGGCCAATTTCTGCATGTCTCCCGCAAAAGAGCCTTCTGACCCACTCACCGCCTCGGCCACAACGCGAGCGGCATCGTTACAGGATGCCACTAAGGTCATCGCGACGGCATCGCGGAGCTTGAACTTCTCTCCTGGTTTCAGATAAGCTTTGGTCGGTTCAGCAGAAGCCGCATGCTTGGACACCGTCACCCAAGAATCGAACTTATCCTTGGCATAGTGATGTGCCGTGAGGGCCGTCAGCACTTTAATGGTGCTGGCCGGCGCTCTGCGTGTCTGAAGTCCTTTGCGGTAAAGGAACCGGCCCTCGCTGATGTCGTAGATCGCAACTCCCGCAGACTTGTAGGATTCTGAGTAGAGAGAGGGAGCTTGGAGCCAGGCCCCCGAGAGAACAATCAGAAATAAGGCTACGCCTTTCACTTGGGCCAGTTGGACTGTATAAACTTGGAAGCCAGTTTGAGGCGGGCGACCACGAGGTCAGGCCCGAGAAATTCGAGAACTTCAAAGAGTGGCAAACTTTCCTGTTCAAGAAGCACCGACACTCTCAACAACATGAAGGCCGCCCCAATGGCCAACTCTTGCTCCTGAGCGACATCGTGAGCCACCTGCTTGAAGTCGTCCATCGACTTCGGCTTCGCTTTTCCATAAGCCTTGGCAACTGCCTTGAGGAAGGCTTGAGCTGGCTGCTGATCTAGCTTCTTGATTTTGAAAGCCTCCACTTGCCAGGTCGGTTCTCTCTCAAAAAGAAACTTCACCCAACGCCCTAAGTCAAAAACAGATTTGATACGTTGCTGAAGATGGGAGCGGAGTGGTTCAACATAGTCCAGAAGGGCAACGTCGGCCTCGCCCTGATACCGAGTTAAGGCCTCACGACCAAAAGACTGAATGTAGTTGGCGTTAAAGCGATCCAACTTATCAAAGTCGAAGATGGGTGCCGAAGTCGAAATCCTTTTTGCGTCGTAAACCTCACAGAGCTCTTCGAATGTGAACTCTTCTCGATCTCCACTGATGGAATAACCCATCAGTCCCAGGAAATTCACCAAGGCTTCTCGACAGTACCCACGAGCCATAAACCAAGTGAGCGAAGTTGGATTTTTACGCTTCGAGATCTTTGACTTATCGGCATTGCGAAGCAAGGGCAGGTGCATAAAGACTGGAGCCTCCCAACCAAAAGCTTCGTAAAGCATCAGGTGCTTGGGTGCCGATGAAATCCATTCCTCCCCTCTTAGAACGTGGGAGATTTCCATCAGGTGGTCGTCGACCACATTGGCCAAGTGGTAAGTGGGAAACCCGTCGGCCTTGAGAAGAACCTGATCGTCGATACCGGAGTTTTGAAAAACAATGTCCTCTCCACGAACGGCATCAAAAACCTTTGTTTCCCCATCGTCTGGAACAGCTAAGCGAATGACATGGGCCTCGCCCTTTTCAACACGTGCCTTCGCTTCGGCAGGGTCAAGACTTCGACAGTGCCCATCGTAACCCAGAACATCAGCTTTGGCATCCATCTGCTTCTGACGGAGTTCATCGAGGCGCTCTTTGGTGCAGAAGCAGGGATAAGCCTTTCCCTTCTCCACCAATTCATCAACATACTTACGATAAATGTCGAGTCGCTCAGACTGACGGTAAGGGCCGTGAGGGCCACCACAGTCAGGCCCTTCAGACCATGACAAGCCCAGCCACTTCAGAGAGGCCAGAATCTGGTCCTCGGAATCCTGAGTCGATCTCGCCTGGTCAGTGTCTTCGATACGAAGAATGAACTCTCCCCCGTGGTGCTTGGCGAAGGCGAGGTTGTGCAGCGCAATGTAGGCCGTGCCAATGTGCGGGGCTCCCGTTGGAGAGGGAGCAATTCGGGTTCTGACAGGTTTCGTCACGATATTGAATTAATTTGCTTTATAAAAGTTTTAGAAACGTGTGGGCCTTGGGCCATTGATCCACGGGGAGGAACCTTCGGCGAAAAATCAGTTCCGTTCTCATCGGTGATCTCTCAGGCAATCTTTCAGAAGCATCCCTCAGAAGAGATTCCTCAGACAGCGGCAAAGCCGAGCTTCAAATCATCGATGATGTCTTCAAAATGCTCCAAACCAACGGAGATGCGAATGGTGCCACTGCTGATCCCAACAGCCAATCTCTCTTCTTCTAGAAGTTTCGAGTGCGTCGTCGAAGCAGGATGGGTGACAATGGTTCGACTGTCACCAAGATTCGGTGTCAGAGAGGCCATCTCAAGAGCGTCCATGAATTTCACTCCAGCCTCAAATCCACCCTTGATGCCAAAAGTCACAATCCCTCCACCACCACACTGTTGGCGTTTGGCGAGTTCAAACTGGGGGTGGCTCTCAAACCAAGGGTACTTAACCCAATCCACCTTGCCTTCAGCTTCGAGAAAACGGCCCACCTTTTCAGCGGAAGCCATGTGACGGTCCATTCGAACCCCCAAGGTCTCCAAGCCTTTGGAAAAAATCCATGCGTTCATCGGAGAAAGACTCGGTCCCGTGTGGCGAAGGGTAAAGGTGAACTTCTCAATGAGTTCTTCATTCGAGACGATCACGCCTCCCAGTGCCCTTCCCTGTCCGTCGATGTATTTTGTGGCCGAATGCACCACCACGTGGGCACCATGGTGGATGGGCTGCTGAAGATACGGCGTACAGAAAACATTGTCCACAACCAAAATCAGGTCGTGGGCTTTGGCGAGCTCTGCAGCCCAGTTCAAGTCAATCAGGTCCAGAGCCGGGTTAGAAGGCGTTTCTAGAAAAAGCACCTTGGTCTTTCCCTTTTGGATGGCTTTCTCCCACTCCTCGGTTTTATCGAAATCCACATAAGTGGAACTCACACCCCAACGGGGCAAAATCTGAGTTAGAATCTGGTGGGTCGAACCAAAAATCGAACGTGAAGAGACGATGTGATCTCCCTGAGAAAGCAAGGTTGCCAGGGTAGAAAAAATGGCCGACATGCCGGAGGCTGTCGCGATGGCCCCATCGCCACCTTCGAGATTGGCCATCTTTTTCTCAAATTCGGTGACGCTCGGATTGCTGTAGCGAGAGTAGACATTTCCCTCTTCGCTGCCTTCGAAAAGGCGTTTTCCCTGCTCTGTGTCATCAAAGACAAAGCTAGAAGACATGTAGATGGGCGCGCTGTGTTCCCGGAACTGAGTCCGAGGGCCTTGAAGGCGTATGGCCCGGGTCTGAAATCTAGGGCCCTTGTCGCAGGGATGATCTGAGTCGCTCACGCTTCTGATTACAGGTTTTCGATGAGCGGGGAGTCTAGGAAAGACGTGACTTTGGATACTCCTTTCTCCCCCAACATCCCTTTTCGGACAAGGCGCAATCTGTCCTAATGTTTTCGGTCCTTAAAAGGCACTCCCCAACCTAGAGCACCATGCCCGAGACCCCTTATCCAGTTCGAAACGCCCTCGCCATCTTTGATGAAAAAGTGGCCATGCGCTACCAGCTTTTCAACTCCCTTTTCCTCACCCTCCCTTTCGAGGAACTCTCCGAAGTCGGAACCGAACTGCCTCTATTTCACCGCCTCGCCGAAGAAGGCTTGGAAAAAGGCCACGACCCCGTCGCTATCGTCGAATATTTCTTTCAGAAAAGAGACTCCGAAGGTGATGGCGAAGTGGACATTGAACGCCTCTTTCAATTCCTCCGCTACATTGAGAGACAAGTGGTCCTTTTCGACGCTCTCGAAGAAGCTTCTTTCGAAGAAGTCAACGACATGAAGGGCGTGGGCACCATCCCCCACTTGATTCGAGCCGTCAGAAACGAACGAAAACAGGAGGAACTCAGCTCTATCCTCAAAGACTATCGAGTCCGTCTGGTCCTGACCGCCCACCCCACCCAATTCTACCCCGGTTCGGTTCTGGGCATCATTTCAAACCTCAGTGACGCCATCAAAGGCAACCACCTGAGCGAAGTTCAGCAGCTCCTCCTTCAGCTTGGAAAAACCCCCTTCTCCAAGAAAGAAAAACCAACGCCCTTTGAGGAAGCCAAAGCTCTCAACTGGAACCTCATCAACATCTTTTATCCCGTTGTCGCAGAGATGAAGTTCGCCCTCGCCGAAGGCCTGGAAGATCCTTTCGAAGTCCTCGGTGATAACCCCTTACTTGAAATTGGATTCTGGCCCGGCGGAGACCGAGACGGCAACCCCTTTGTCACCCACGAAACCACCCTTCAGGTCGCACAACTTCTCAAGAAAAGTGTCCTCGACTGCTATCACAAGGACATCCGCGTGCTCAAGAGAAGACTGACCTTCGAAGGCATCCTCGATAGCCTCGAAGACATTCAGGATCGACTCTCCAAAACCTACGAAGCCACCCTCCAAGATGAAATTCACACCGAAGGCTACGCCAACGCCCAAGCCTTCATGGCAGACCTCCTCGACCTGCGCAAAGCCTTGATCGCAGACCATCAAAGCCTGTTCCTAGAGCACCTCGACCGCCTGATTTTCAAAGTATCGAGTTTTGGTTTCCACTTTGCCGTTCTCGACCTGCGACAAGACAGTCGCGTTCATCGCGACGCCCTCCTCGATGCCTGCCTAGGAGACAGCTCCCTCAAACAGAGCCTCTCCCCAGAACTCGTTTCCAACCTCGGAAAATGGGATGAACTCAGCGACGATGAGAAGCACAACCACCTCATAGACATTCTCGAAAGCGGTGCCAAACCCAACTCAACATGGCTCGGAGAGGGAGACGAACTCAACAAAGAAGTTCTGCGCACAGCCTCCATCATTCCAACCATTCACCATTTCAACGGACAGCGTGGCCTCTCTCGCTACATCATCTCCAACACCCAACGCTCAGCCGATGTGCTCACGGCCCTCACCTTCTGCCGCTGGTCGGGTGTGGGTGATGAAACACCCATGGACATCGTTCCCCTTTTCGAAACCATCGAAGACCTCACCAACGCTGAGACGATCATGGAGAACCTCTACACCACTCCCCTTTACCGTCGTCATCTGGAACTGCGGGGATTAGAACAAACCATCATGCTTGGCTTCTCCGACGGCACCAAAGACGGAGGCACGGTCTCGGCCAACTGGTCCATCCACCAAGCAAAAGTTCGCCTCTCTTCCATCTCAGAACGGTACGGCATTCAAGTCCACTTTTTTGACGGTCGCGGTGGACCACCCGCACGAGGAGGTGGCAACACTCACAAATACTACCGCGCCCAAGGAACCGACATCCATCAAGACCAGATCCAGCTGACCATTCAGGGCCAGACGATCTCGACCCAATTTGGCTCACTCCCCTCAGCCCGTTACAACTTCGAAGAACTCTTTACCGCTAGCCTACACGAACGACTCTTCAGCTCACGTACCCCAGAAGAAAAAACCCAGTTCAAAAAGAAGGAAAACGCTCTCATGGAAGAGCTCAGTACCTCAGCTCTTCAGGCCTACCGCACCTTCAAAGAACACCCTCTTTTTGTACCCTACCTCCAGGAGGTCACGCCTCTCCTGTACATCGGTCGCCTCAACATCGCCAGCCGTCCCACCAAGCGCAAGGCAGAGGGCCCCATGAAGTTCGAAGACCTACGAGCCATCCCCTTCGTGACCAGCTGGGCCCAGATGAAACAGAATATTCCAGGTTACTACGGCCTTGGCTCTGCCATCGAAGCCTTCCTTGGCGACGGTCGCCAAGACGACATCACCTGGCTCTACAAAAACAGTCTCTTCTTTAGAACCTTGGTCGAAAACTCCATGCAATCTCTAGCCAAGTCCAGAATGGAGCTCACCACCCACCTATCGAGAGACGAAAGGTTTGCCCCCTTCTGGCAACTCATCCAAAACGAGGTTGACCGCTGTCGCTCCCACCTCAAGACGATCTCTCGCCAGAAAAAGCTCATGGACTCCACTCCGGCCACCCGAGCCTCCATTGACCTCAGGGAAAAAGTCGTCTTCCCACTTCTCATCATCCAGCAGTACGCCTTGGAAAGTTTGCGTTCCAATAACGAACTCACCGACGAAAAGCGGGAAGCTCTAGAGAAACTGATCCTCAAGACTCTGGCGGCCAACATCAACGCCAGTCGCAATTCTGCCTAACAGACATTCCAGAAAACAGCCCGCCTGAGTTTGGCAAAAGCCCATCACACCCACCGACCTTGGGCAGATCAAACCTAAGGTGGCCTAAACCTCTAGGCGTGATCAGGTGCTCCCAGCGCCCTTATCCGTTCATCTTTCTAAAGTTCTTTGGGGATTTCCCGACTTTCTTTTTAAAGAAGTTAGAAAAGTAATACTCATCAGCAAAGTCCAGCCTTTGGCTGATCTCACGAATTGACATGTTCGTATTCATGAGATACAGTTTGGATCTCTCAATACGCCTTTTTAGAAGATAATCATAAGGGGTTAGCCCAGTCGCACTCTTAAAGGTCCGAATGGTGTGGGTTCGGGAACGACTCAAGAAATCACAAAGGTCTTGAAGGGTAAAAGTATTCTCTAGGTAACTTTCAATAAACCTCTGGGCTGAGATCATCTCTGAGGAGTATTCGCATGTCAGCTTGTTTTGATGGGACCATGCTGTGCATAAGAGTTGATGGAGCTGAATTGCAGCCAAGTGATGAGCGTCTTCGTTACTATTTTCACAGACAAACATCATCGTTTCAAAACAAGGCTTAACCTGGTCTCCAATACCCCTAATAACGTGCTTGAAATTGAGCTGATAAGACTTCAGCAGAGAAGGAATCAGGTTTCCACGAATATTAAAAAAAAACTTTCGCCAAGGGTCTTCTAGGCTGGCATGGTAATCATTCGGTATTCCCTGAGGAAGAAAATAAAGATCTCCAGAAGAAACCTCTTCCTCATCATCACCAATTTTAACAACGCCTTTTCCAGACAGGACGTACTCAAAAGTAAAACATGGATGTGATTTATTTTTAAAAGCCTGACCTGGATCTGCCTGAACGCGACCCACGGCCACCAGTTCACAGGGAGATTCCGGCAAAGGGGCTACCGGAAACAAAATCTGATCTTTGGTACTTTTCCTCATCTTTTGGTTATAAGTCCCATTTATATTAGCACAATTTATAATTATTAAGTACTATATCACAAAAAAGAGAGTGGCCTTTCATGAAATTAAAGTTTGGAGTCATCGGTGCAGGTGGCAGAGGTGGAGTTTCTCATCAGGCTCATCAACCCGACTCAGACAGCTACCTGGTCGCAGCAGCTGATGTGAGAGAACAGCCCCTCGAAAGGTTTAAGAAAAAATTTGGCGAATCCTGTTTTGTCACCAAGGATTATCATGAACTTTTGACTCGTGACGTAGATGCCGTTTTCATCTGTTCTCCCGACTACCTTCACGAAGAGCAGGCCTTAGCTTCCCTTGAAGCCGGCAAACATGTCTTTCTAGAAAAACCAATGGCCATAACCATTGAGGGGTGTGACCGAATCCTTAAAAAAGCTAAAGAACGAAATAAAAAACTTTATTTAGGCCACAACATGCGTCACATGTCTTTTGTCCGAAAGATGAAAGACATTGTTG
>Ga0233432_10004017_pt1 | contig 13152 bp, 11 predicted proteins | sample SI_122_August201_6_FD_179870 | JGI IMG/M metagenome (GOLD analysis project Ga0233432, IMG submission 179870) | Seawater microbial communities from Saanich Inlet, British Columbia, Canada - SI_122_August2016_10_MG | ecosystem: Environmental > Aquatic > Marine > Inlet | place: Canada: British...
ATCTCCAGAAGCTGGGGAATCACCCAAACCATCATGAACGAGTGCCCCTGAGCCCGAAGACCCATTTCATTTACTCCCGGAGCAACCACTCCTCGATACTCTGAATTTTCATAACGCTCAACCGACTTGCGCAATGAGAGCTTCGCCAATTCGAGATCTTCCGAGTTTCCGGTCGTCTTCGCGAACTGGATCAAACCAACTGCAGCGAATAGAGCTCCATAGATATTATTGGAACGATCGATCGCTATCCCGTCTACTGGCCGCCCAACGCGGTCAACCGTATCCAACCAAGCGCCATCGCCGAGGTGCATATGCTTCACCATGAAATCCCGCGACGCCCGTGCTCGCTCCAACCATTTCGGATCCTTATCAAGTTCGTTGTAAATATATGAATACACCCAAATTCCGCGACCCTGATACCAGATGTCCTTCCGATCGTTCTCCACCGAACCGTCATCGTAAAGATAACACATGAATCCGCCATTCTCCTCGTCGTAACCGCCATTTTCCCAAAACGGAAGATAACGCTCGAACAACTGATAACGGCAATCGGATAATAGAGCATCGATTCTCTCTTGCTTCAAGACACCCCCATTACCCCGCAGGGAGCCACCTGACCGAATCGATAGCGTCTCTTTGGAGAGAAGCGATCCACCCAATCCAGCCGCCAAAGCAGTGCCAATAAATTCACGTCGTATCATTTATAATTTGAGGCTAGTGGGAATTGCTCGCTACCTGGACGAACCCGTTGAAGACCCACCACATCATCACGAAAACGAAACCGGTTCCAATCGAAAACCATTGTTCAGTAAATTCATCTGCAAATAAGCCAATCTCGGTGACCGTAAACTGAAACAGGAAGTGACATCCATCCTGCCGTTCTCTTTTGTTCGAGGACACTCAATTTCAGTTTTCGCTCTACCCCTATGAAACTCGGACTCGGACTCTACCGCCAATCCCTAAACCAGGACAACTTCCGCTTCGCCCGTCAGGCCGGAGCAACCCATGTGATCGTTCATTTGGTCGACTATTTCGGCGGGCGCAATCCTAGCCTTTCGAGAGGCGACGATCGACGCGGATGGGGCATTACTCAGAAACAAGGAAAGCTCTGGGAACTAGAAGAACTGATCTCTATCCGCAAGGAGATCGAAAGTCACGGACTCACCTGGGAAGCCATCGAAAACTTCGACCCTTCACACTGGTACGACGTCCTCCTAGACGGACCTCGTAAGCAAGCTCAATTAGAAGGTCTGAAAACGATGATCCGCAATATAGGAAAAGCCGGCATCCCAATCATGGGATACAATTTCAGCATCGCTGGAGTATGGGGCTGGACCAAGCAACCCGTCGGGCGCGGGCAGGCCGAATCGCTTGTTTTCGATTCCGAGGACGTCGACCTAAACATGCCCATGCCAAATGGAATGGCATGGAACATGACCTACGACCCCCACGCCCCCGAAGGAAACCTTCCGCCCGTCAGCAGCCAGGAACTTTGGCAACGCCTCGAACACTTCCTCCAAGCAATCATTCCCATAGCCGAGGAATGCGGCGTTCGGCTCGCCGCTCATCCCGACGATCCTCCCGTCGAGCGCTTACGTGGAACCGCTCGACTCGTGAACCAACCCGAAAAGTACGAACGCCTTCTCAACCTCATCCCCAGTCCTTCCAACGCATTGGAATACTGCTTCGGTAGTGTACAGGAAATGAGCGGCGGCGATCTCTATTCGAACCTCGATCAATTCTCCAAAGCCGGAAAAATCGCCTACGTGCACGCCCGAAACGTAAATGGCAAAGTCCCGCGTTACCAGGAAGTATTCATCGACGAGGGCGACATCGATATACACAAAGCCCTAAGCATCCTTCACCGGAATGAATTCGATGGCGTCATCATCCCCGATCACACTCCCGAAATGTCCTGCGCAGCGCCCTGGCACGCTGGAATGGCTTTCGCAATGGGATACCTCAAAGCGACTCTCGAAAACGTAACGGGCTAACGTTTATGAAAAGCCGTCTGTACGAATGCAGGAAGGACCGATCGCGAAAAGCCCAATTGACCATACAATCAAATATGTAGCGATTATTTCAATACAAATTCTAACGATTCCACTTACAGACACCTTCTTCTTTTTCCGGCGCCTAAACGCTTCTCTATTTTTATAAAGCCGCTAATGCGTGCTCAACGGAGATCGAACGACGTTCTTTCGCCTTGCGAGTTCACCGTCCACCAAACATCGATTAGCGATGACAGCGACAAATGGTTTTTGCGGTACGATTGGAAACACCCCTCTTATTCGACTCGACAGTCTCTCCAATGCAACCGGATGCGAAATCCTTGGAAAAGCGGAATTCCTCAACCCCGGCGGTTCTGTGAAGGACCGAGCGGCGCTTGGCATGATTGAAGACGCGGAAAAACGAGGCCTCCTAAAGCCTGGCGGAACAATCGTCGAAGGCACAGCAGGCAACACCGGAATTGGTCTCACTCTCGTTGGGAATGCCAAAGGCTACAAAACGATCATCGTCATCCCGAACGACCAATCGCCCGAAAAGGTGGAGCTTCTTCGTGCAATCGGAGCCGAAGTCAGGCCCGTTCCACCCGCTCCCTATAAAGAACCTCACAACTATAATAGGATCGCCGCCCAAGTCGCCGACGAAATGGGAAACGCTTTCTGGGCCAACCAATTCGACAATACCGCCAACTCTCAATTTCACTACGACACTACTGGCCCGGAAATCTGGAATCAAACTGGCGGCAGGATCACGGCATTCGTAACCGCAGTCGGAACCGGAGGTACGCTCGCAGGGGTATCGAGATACCTGAAAGATCAAAGTGAATCCGTTTCGACCTATTGCGCCGATCCCTACGGGGCCGCAATGTGGTCATGGTTCAAATACGGACACTTCGATTTCGACGATGGCGATTCGATCGCCGAAGGCATAGGACAAGGTCGCGTCACCGAAAATGTCGATTGTGCCCGAGTCGACGATGCCTTCCGAGTCACCGACCGGCAAATGATGGCCACTCTCAATATCCTACTAAAAGAAGAGGGCCTGCTTCTTGGACCCTCGTCCGGGGTAAATGTCTGCGGAGCTCTCAAGGTCGCCCTCTCCGGCGGCCCAGGCCAAACGATTGTCACCATCCTTTGCGATGGTGCCCAACGATATTCGTCGCGCCTATTCAACCCCGAATGGCTCGCCGAGAACGATCTCAAGCCGGAAGACCAATCCCTCGAGGTATTGGTAGCTCAACTCAACGAAGAGAAAAACGAGCCTAACGAAAAGTCCTCAAGCGACTGAGGCGATTCTATCCAACAGCCTCCTAACGACAAACCGCCGTAAAACATTTCCATTCCAAGTTCTGTAGGCAGCTGTTCCAACCTTCTCGAAATCGCCGTATCCTGGCGGCAAATGATCGCTTTTTGCCTCGGTGCCGACGTCATCTGTTCTGCTCGAGGCTATATGCTAGCCGCGGGATGCATTCAAGCCATGCAATGCGGCAGCAACACTTGCCCAATCGGAATCACAACGCACGACCCCGATTTGCAACGCGGCCTAGATATCGACCTCAAAGCCGTTCGCGTTAAAAACTTAGAGCATGATATCGAAGAGCTTCTATGCTCGACGGGGTGCAGTTCTTTAAGAGCGCTCTCTTTCGATCACCTCTACGTTCCCAAAGATTCAACGCTCCACGCATACGTCACAAAACCTAATTAGACTAACCCAATCTCCCATGAACCACCTCAGCTCGAAAATCGTTTCCTGGATCGCTCAACTCGTCGCTATCGCGATCATCGGCCATTTCACGCAGCTCGGCTGGCAAGGAGAGCGCTTTCGACTCGGGGTGCTCGCAGTGATCGTATAAATCTCCTGCTCAATCATCCTGTATATCCGTCGCTACACCATTCAGCTCCTCGGAGCCGCCCTCCAGAGTCGAAAACATCAATGAATTTCGTCGTTGCATCTCGAATATCGATTGAGCTCTTTTTAGAAAAAAGACATTGAACAACAACGAGTTAAAAATTCGTTAATCGCATAGTCCCTCTCCCTCAAGTTCGATTCTTTGCTATCGATCAGGTAGAAGTACAAAAAAAAATGAAAACTTTTGAATGCTTATCCGATTGGCGTGTCTAAACCCACCGATGCGAAATACTCGAGGAAAATTCACCTTCGACCAGCTTCTCGAAACGAAGCGCGCAGAAAAGCCATCGACAGATTTCTGGGCTAATTTCAACAACGAGCTTAGAATCAAACAACGTCGCCTACTCCAGCAGCAGCCAGTCGAAAATCTGGGAATCGAAAACGCTTTTTGGCATAAATTCCGTAAAATCGGGGTAATGTGCGTAGCAGCAGCTTCATGCGGAGCGGTTGGTTTCGTTGTCATGCAATCCGTAGGCCCTGTCGTTATCTCTTCGACCGCTTTCGTTGAGACGCCCAACCTGAATGCGACGATTGTCGATCAAACCAATTTTGAAGTAGCACAGAGTTTGCCGGTTACCAACACACCTGCCCAACCTAAATTTGTCGAAGTTCCTGTCTCAATTGCACAAATCGAAAGCGTCAAAACCGAGATCCAGGAAGACAAAGCCATCGCCGTCTTAGGTTCTAACAGCAGTTCAGCCGAGCCGATTGCCAATGACGAAGGATTTACCTTGGCAATGCAAACGCCTTTCGAATCGCTAGAGATCGATGAAACGATCGAATTCAACGCTCACGAAAACATTACAACGACCCTGATGGAGAGATACCTTCATCCGCTAGGCGATCGTGGGCTCAGCTACACGAAACACGTCACAAGCAGAACCGACCCGCTTAACCGAGTCACAGCGATTGCTCTCAAATCCGATTTTTTCAATTCCGATTCCCGCAGCGATTCAAAACTGAATACGTTGTCACTCAGGTTCTAACGAAATCTCTCTATCCGAACTCGAACAGCCCGCTTCACTATGATGAGCGGGCTTTTTAACACCCGGATTCCAGGTAGAAAAATAGTACCCAAAAAAACGCGACCGTCTCGACTTACTGACGATTCACCCCAAGGTCGATCTGAAAACCCCGTATGAATTTCGCATCTAGAATAAAAGGACTCGGCCCCGAAGGAGCCTATAGCGTTATGGCTCTCGCTTCCGCCCTCGAAAAGAAAGGCCGAGACATCATTCACTTGGAAATCGGTCAACCGGACTTCGGCACGTTCCCCGAAATCATCCAAGCCGGCAAAGACGCAATCGACGCAGGGTTCACCCGCTACAACCCACCCGAAGGTTATGCCGACCTTCGAGAAACCATCGCTCAATACAGCCAGCGACGGTCGATTCTAGCAGACCCCTCTCAAGTAGTAGTGGCTCCCGGAGCCAAACCCGTCCTCCTCTTTCCTATGCTTGCTCTCGTAGAACCCGGCGACGAGGTTCTCTATCCCGATCCCGGATTCCCTTCCTATCGTTCGACAATCGAACTCGCGGGCGGTACGCCCGTACCCGTGCCCTTAATTGAAGCGAATAGCTTTTCATTCGACCTCGGCGCACTCGCCGCCCGAATCTCTCCACGTACAAAACTGCTGATCCTCAATTCTCCTGCCAACCCTACCGGCGGCGTTATACCCAAAGCAGATCTCGAAACCATCGCCCGACTCGCCCAAAAACACGACTTCTGGGTTATGAGCGACGAAATCTACTCGCGCCTCGTTTACGATAATATCAAAGCCGAGTCGATTTACGCCATCGACGGAATGGCCGAGAGAACAATTGTCGTCGACGGATTTTCGAAATCCTACGCCATGACCGGTTGGCGACTCGGCTACGCAGTCATGCCGGAAAAACTAGCTCGCAAAGTCTCGCTCCTGATTACTCATGCAGTCGGCTGCACGGCCGGATTTACCCAAAAAGCAGGAGTCGCCGCAATCGAACAAGGCGACCGATACATCGCCGAAATAATAGAACGTTACCAACGCCGCCGCAATCGATTCATTCATGGTCTGAATCAGATCGACGGTCTTAATTGCCGACTGCCCGAAGGAGCCTTCTACGCATTCGTCAATACCTCCGCTCTCGGGATTCCCTCGGCGAAGCTCGCAGAACGCCTCCTTCAAGAAGCCGGAGTTGCCTGCGTTTCCGGAACCGATTTCGGAAAGAACGGCGAAGGCTTCGTTCGCTTCAGCTACGCGACCTCAAGCGGCCAGCTTCAAAGCGCCGTGGAACGCATCGCAGACTTCGTCAATAAACTCCTCCGCTAAGCTCCTTAAGGCTGAATATCCAAATCGATAATGATTTCATCGATTCATCGTTTTCCCGCATTTATCTAACGTGGTTGCAGTAGACCCCAATTCAGAACGCCAGAAACACTTTGCAATGCGACTTTCGCTCATCGTCGGCATTGGCATGTTCTTCCTCAAATTCTACGCATACGCCTTAACGCATTCCTCTGCGATTCTTAGCGATGCCACCGAATCTATCGTGCACGTACTCGCAGTCGGGTTCGCCGCCTACAGCCTCCGACTAGCCTCCAAACCAGCCGATCAGGAACATCACTACGGACACGCAAAAATAAGTTTCATGTCTGCCGGATTCGAAGGCGCCATGATCATCATTGCCGCCTTGTTCATCATCTACGAAACCACCGAGAATCTAATCGCTGGAATCGAGATTCATAAATTGGATACAGGGCTATGGCTGACAGGAAGTGCTCTCGTCATCAACGCAGCGCTAGGCAGCTATCTGATTCTAATCGGAAAACGCAAACGATCTCTCATTCTCGAAGCCAACGGCAAACACGTACTCACGGATGCTTGGACAAGCTTCGGCGTCGTGCTCGGAGTAGGCTTGGCCTGGTACACTGGTTGGGACTATTTCGATCCGATCTGCGCATTCGTTCTCGCCCTGCACATTCTCTTCTCCGGCTTCAAACTGATGCGGCAAAGCATCAATGGCCTGCTCGACGCCGCAGACCCCGAAATCGATAAAATAATCGCCGACACTCTCGAAAAAGCGAAAGCCGAATTCGAAATCGATTTCCACGGCGTTCGCCACCTATCGACCGGCGACGGCTTTCGTATAGAATTGCACCTGTTATTTCCTGACGAACTATCGATCAAGGAAGCCCATCGACAAGCCACCATTATCGAGGGTCAAATCGAATCGGCCATCGAAACCCCAGTCTTCGTTACCACACACCTAGAACCCGCAATCGCTCATGAGGATCATCACTGATCCCCAGCCTCGTCTCGGCGCATTTCTTCCAAGGTTTCGCGAACCGCATTGTACGCTTCCGCATTATCCTTCTTTCTGACGAAACTGAACGCCTCCCGTGCCTCGTCCCGTTTCCCTATATGGACCAAGGCATTGCCTTTTAGCGTAAAACCCCAGGCTCGAAGCTCCTTTCGATCTTCCTCGACCGTATCCAAAACCCATTCCGCCTTCTCAAGAGCCATCTCCGCATCTTCAAGATGCAAAGCAGCGTTTCCCGAATGCCAAACGACCCAATCACGAATATCCTTCAAATAGTCGGCTTCAGGCATGCTAAGAATTGACTCGTACAAGTGAAACGCCATTTCGAAATCCTCCATTTGCCTCGCCAAATGAGCCCGCAAAAGCAGTGAGTTCGAATTCCGAGGAAAACGTTTTACGAACCTATCCAAGATCACCTTCGCCGCTTCCCGATCTTCGATTAATACCCACTGAATCGCTACTTGATAATACAAGCTTTCATGCCGTGTTAAAAATCCCTTCGTCTCCGCATCCTTCAATTGCTGCAAACCCAGCTCCATGTCCCCAGAAAAACGCAAAAGTCGAGCTATAGGCTTAAGGTAGGTAGGCACTTTATCGAGAAAGCAATTCGCTACGCCCAGGGGCATTTTCGCATCATGGAAATCCGGATACTCCTTTAATAATTGGTTCAGATGCGCCATGCCTGATCGGGCTTTAAAAAAGCCCCCAAGCCATCGTCCATGGTCGATATAATATCGAGCCAAGTTCAACTCGCACATTGCCACCGTATAACGAGCCGCAGGATCCTCAGGATTCGCCTGGTAATAGGTTTCGCTTGCAGCGATCGCATCCTTCGAGATTTCTTCGAACAACTTAGCTATCGCCTCATCCGAACCCTCCGCATAATCGTCTAGCCGAAAAAGACGTGCCGCTTTCAAACATAAGCCCAAAGGCGACTCCGGATAATCGCTGATCATAGCATCGATCAGTCCCGGAACGCTCGATTCCAAATTGTATCCACGATCCAATATCAATTCAATCTCGGTCCTCGGAATACCCAAATAACGATCTTCCGCAATCACTGACATTGACAGAAGAACAAATAAGACAATCCCACACCATTTGTGGATGGCTTTTTGAATTACTTTTTCCATAGAAAAAACTTCATTTCGATCGTGGCGTTAAAGCCACGCTAAATCCGATATTACTTCTGATTTCTTGCGGAGAATACCAATTTCGATTCGTAGTACCGCAAGCATAGACCAAGCTACTCCAGCTTTCACCTCGGACCGCCCGTATTTCTCCCCTTTCCTCTCCTTGCAGATCCGATAATACGCGTAAAGAAAATCGTTTATCACGGTCGAAACACCATTCCCGCACATTGCCGTCACCTTCTTCCCGAGCGCAAGTATTTCGAAAGAAAAAGCGGTTCTCACAGGACAAGAAAGTACGATGAAACCCACGAGTCGCTTCCAGAAGCTCCAAACACCGCTCACGCACCGTTCCGACCGCCGCAAGCGCCCCGTCCATACCATCCAAAAAAGAATCGTTTTCGCAGGATTCGAAACCTCCTCGAGACGATCCAACATATCCGGACCGGTTTGAAGGTATTCGCAGGTATATTCCTCCGATCGAATCCCGAGGTCGTTGACCATTTTCAAAAGCAAAAGCAGCGAGGTCTTGCCCGTTCCCAAATCTCCCAAACCCCGCATCTGATTCCCACCTTGAATCGCGACATACACCCCGTCCCCCATAAAAAAGTTGATCGCGTCGAAAGCCATGCAGAACTTTTTGCCGGAATTTCCGACATGATCTTGGTACCTACACAACGACTGAACATAACGCCGCAGTAAATCCTGAGGGTCGCCAATGCCCACTCCGAGATCGAAGAAAGGCAAGGTATGCATTTTCCCTCCTTTGACGAAAGCCTCCTCCATCGGTTTTAGCCACTCAGCAGAAATATAAAACTTATTCATTCCCAATCGGATTCCGAACAGACACCGCTATTCTTTTTTAGACAAACCGAAATCTTTTTCCAGTTCATTTTCGAACTGAAAGGCACTATTTCACCGTGATTTCCGATGATAGAATCGACCTTCCAAGTATTCGATCAAGCGAACCGCAGTAACAAGCTGCATTATCCTTTCTCCACTCGCTTCGCGGGTTCTGCCAAGCCGCTCAAGAGGTTCAAGCACCTGGCAAACGCAGATCTAAGGCAGCTTATTATTGGGTCATAGGTTACTCTGGGAGTAGTGTGGCAGCCCGACAGGGGTTCGAACCCCGACCGCCTGGACCAAAACCAGGTGTGCTACCATTACACCATCGGGCTGTCAAAAGCCGGATAAGTTGGTAACAGAAGCCTATCGCGTCAAGCGCTGAAATAGAGCTTTTTTCAAAAGACAGCATTGACGACTCCAACTCCCTATGACTTAACGAGTTTTTAATGTCCCTAGACTCAAATCCGGACGGCCAACCGAAGTACAAACGTGTCATTCTCAAGCTAAGTGGCGAAGTCCTGCGAAGCTCGGAAACCGGCGATCCCATAGATTGGGATACGCTTAAACGTATCTGTCAGCAGGTCAAAGAGATCCATGCCCTCGGAACTGAGGTCTGTATCGTTATTGGAGGGGGAAATATCTTCCGAGGACTCTCTGGTTCTAAGGATCGTGGAGTCGACCGCACCACTGGCGACTACATGGGGATGCTTTCTACCGTTATTAACGGCCTCGCATTCATGGAGTGCTTGGAGAAAATGGACGTCGTAACCCGAGTCCAAACCTCGATTCCGATGAATCAGGTCGCCGAACCCTTCATTTTACGCCGTGCTATACGGCATTTGGAACGCGGTCGCGTTGTCATTTTCGTCGCCGGTACCGGAAATCCCTATTTTTCCACGGATACCGCCGCCGCTCTTCGAGCCAGCGAAATCCAAGCGGACGTCATTATGAAGGCTACAAAGGTCGATGGCATCTATGATAAGGATCCGATGAAACACGACGACGCGATCAAATACGACCAAATCACGTACATCGATGCCCTTCAAAGCCGCCTGAATATCCTCGATTCAACGGCGTTCTCATTGTGCATGGACAACGAAGTCCCAATTATGGTTCTCAGCCTCAACGAAGAAGGCAGCATCCGGAGAGCTATTCTTGGCGAAAAAATCGGAACTCTCGTATGCTCCAAACCCCAATAAGCATATATCTTTTTTCCAAACCCAAACCCAAAAACCTTACATTTTATGGACGAAGATGAAATCTTTCTAAACTTCGAAGAAGGCGTGGAAAAAGCGTCTAATCACGCATCCCACGAATTCGCAGCCATCAACACAGGGAAAGCCAATCCGACTATGGTCGAAGGCGTTATGGTCGAAGCCTATGGCAGCCGAATGGCCATCCGCGATATGGCAGCCATCTCGACTCCTGACAATCGAACGATAGCGATCACTCCCTGGGACAAGACCACTCTCAAGGCGATCGAAAAGGCGCTCCAAACCTCGAACGTCGGAATCACTCCAGCAATCATGGGCGATGTCATTCGCCTGCCGCTACCCGACTTGACTGGAGAACGTCGCCAAGAACTGGTCAAACTCGTTGGCAAGCACGCTGAAGACGCTCGAGTCGGCGTCCGCAAAGCGCGCCACGACGCGATGGATCACATCAAGAAATTGCAAAAAGACGGCGGTATCTCCGAAGACGATCTCAAGCGCGGAGAAAAGGGGATACAATCCGGGACCGACGAAGCGATCAAAAAGATCAACGGCCTGCTCGCAGCGAAGGAAAAAGATTTGCTAACCATATAAGCGCTTCCTCGCCTAATCCGCTAAATTTCAGGAATTTAAATTTTAGGCTGTAGGTTTACGTCTCCTACAGCCTGAATACTTCCAACGTGAAACGCATCGTCATAAAGCTCGGAACGGGCATCCTCACAACGGGTATCGGTAAGGTCGATACTAATAGGATTGATGCGATTTGCTCCCAAGTGGCAACCATCCGCAAACGAGAGATCGAAGTACTGATCGTCAGTTCCGGCGCGGTCGGCATGGGTATGGGCGTGCTCGATTTGCAATCCCGACCCGCAACCCTGGCCAAGCAGCAAGCTTGCGCAGCAATCGGACAAAGCCGCCTCATCCAATGCTGGCAGAGAGGTCTCGATCCCTACGGTCTCGTAGTCGGACAGATTCTGCTAACCCACGAAGGCCTCCGGATTCGCAATCGATACGTGAACGCCAAAGCAACTGTAGACCAATTGCTCAATTACCAAGTCGTTCCCGTTATCAATGAAAACGATTCGGTCAGCGCTTTCGAAATCAAATTCGGCAACAACGACATTCTCGGAGCCATGGTCGCCAGTCTCACCGAAGCCGACCAAATATACATGCTCTCGACTGCTCCAGGCTTGATCGACATAGAAGGCACCGGCGAGGTCATACCCGTCGTCGATTCAATCACGCCCGAAATCGAGGCAATGGCCAAAGGCACCAATTCGCCAACCGCAGTGGGAGGAATGATCCCGAAAATACAAGCCGCCAAACTCGCCACCAATGCCGGCTGCGAAACCTTCATCGCTCACGGAGCCGAGGAAAACATAATCCTCCGCCTTCTCGACGGCGAAAGTATCGGTACGCGCTTCGCCGCCAGCCAAGCCCCACTCGTATCCAAAAAACGCTGGCTCGCTTATTTTCAACGCCCATCCGGTTCCATCAAAATCGACGAAGGCGCCTGTGCTGCACTCATTCGCGATGAACGCAGTTTGCTCGCTGCAGGAATCAGTCATTGCGATGGCAATTTCCATGCGGGCGACGTCATCGACGTCCTCAACCCCAACGGCGAACCCATCGCCCGAGGCGAAAGCGCTTTTTCCAGCCATGACATTCAACAAATCGCCGGCAAAAGCGCCACCGAAATAGAGGCAATATTCCCCGACCGAAAACGCTTCGAAGCCATCCACCGCGACGCTCTGGTGCTTCTCTAAAAAGATATTCCCACGTAAGTCGGACCCTTACGACCGTCTTACATTTTTTTCGATATAATTGCCACTCTTTGACGAGTTAGTAGAATAAATCAATGCAGGAGCGGATTTACACCCATAGCGGAAATTCACATCAGGTATAAAAGGGGAACCACTCGAACTGCTTCGAACTCCCAGTAATAAGGATTCACTTCCCTAAACAAAAACCTTCTTCCCGCCGCACAATTCCTTCTTACTTCCAATCGATGGATTTCAATCTTCCAGCCACAATACCTTCCGATATTCCGCCCATCGACTTCAAGGGCGAATTGAACGATGATCAGTTAGCAGCTGTTACTGCCGAACCAGGCCCCTTACTCATCCTCGCCGGGGCAGGCAGCGGAAAGACCCGCACCCTTACCTACCGAGTAGCCTACTTGCTTTCGAAAGGTGTGAACCCAGGCGACATTCTCCTGCTTACCTTCACGAACAAAGCAGCCAAAGAAATGCTTAACCGCGTGGAAGACCTCACCGGAATCGAAGCACGACGCTTCTGGGGCGGGACTTTCCACAGCATTGGCCACCGACTCCTGCGAATGCACGGCGAAGCGATCGGAATGGCCAAAAACTTCACAATCCTCGATTCAAGCGAAGCTGAATCTATCCTCAAAAGCGCAGTCGAAACCGTAGATACCTCCTTCTTCAAAAATAAGACTCACCCAAAACCTCGCCCGCTTTCCTCGGTCGTCAGCATGGCTCGCAACACGTGCAGCTCCATCGAAGAAACGATCATCCATCACTTTCCGCAATACCACGAACTCACCGATCGTATCCAGTCGTTCTCGGATGTGTACGCCAAACGCAAAGCTGAGCAGCAAGTGGTCGACTACGACGACTTGCTCGTCAATTGGCTCAAACTCATGGAGGTCGCTCCCGAAATCAAGGAGCACTACAACAAACGCTTCCGCCATACGCTTGTAGACGAATACCAGGATACTAACACCCTTCA